>Ga0118677_10000357_pt1 | contig 100556 bp, 78 predicted proteins | sample AliMusrvi5mmetaG_FD_86154 | JGI IMG/M metagenome (GOLD analysis project Ga0118677, IMG submission 86154) | reverse complement strand
TTAACGCAATCAGTTGTAAATTAGTCAATAGGGTGTTTGCTGTTGTTAAAAGACAGACCCCCTATGTTTCAATCTATCAACAAAATTTTGCGTAAGCACTTGTTTATATCTTAGAATTCACAATGATTATCTTTGTTTACATTATGCCGGCTTTGTGATCATTGTGGTTAATTAATGTCTGCAGATTCGAAAAATTAAAATATTTTTGTAAAAATTCTGTTTATAAATGTAAATCCCAGTGAATTTGAGTAAAAACCATACATATCTTTCCCGGTTTGTTTTCATCTTCGTTGCAGTAACTCTTTTTCTTGTCTCTTGTTCCACCAAGAAAAACACCTTTACAGCACGGGTTTATCATAACCTTACGGCCCATTTCAATGTTTACTGGAATGGCATGGACAACATGCGTGCAGGGATCAAGGAATTTGACGCATCCGTCAAGGATAACTATTCCCTGGTTCTGCCGGTTTACAACTTCGGAGATAAGGCCAGCATCAACAAAATTTCCCAGTTCAGCGACATTGCCATTAAGAAGGCCACCAAAACGATCCAGAAACACTCGATGTATTTTAACCGCAAGGAGTACAATCGATGGATTGATGATGCTTACATGCTGATCGGGAAGGGATATTTCTACAAGCAGGATTACCCGATGGCCCGCCGGACTTTTGAATTTGTTATCAAAAGTTTCAACAAAAATGAAATAAAATACGACGCCATGCTCTGGCAGGCACTTTCAAATTGCCAGCTGGGTGATTACTCCAAGGCAGAACCGATGCTGGATATGGTTCAGAACATGATCAAGCAGGGGAAGGCTCCTGAAAAATATGAGCAGCGACTCGTTTTGATCTATGCACAGTTTTTTATCCTTCAGAAAAACTACGGACCAGCTGAGGAATTTCTTACCCGTGCTCTTGAGCTGAACCCCAAACGTACCCAGAAAACACGATGCATGTTCATCCTGGCCCAGATCCACCAGAAAAACGGCGAACTTGATCAGGCTGCCAGCTTGTATAAACAAGTCATCAAAAGGAATCCTTCCTTTGAAATGGAATTCAATTCAAAGATCAACATTGCCCAGTGTTACGTTGCAAAATCCGGCAACAAGGAGTTTATCGTCAAAAAGTTGAACCGGATGCTTAAGGATGAAAAGAACAAGGATTATCTTGACCAGGTCTACTTTGCCCTTGCCAACATTTCACTGAAAGATGGAGATACCACCGAGGCCATTAAATTGTTGAAAAAATCAGTAGCAACCAGCACCAACAACAAGTATCAGAAAGCCATGTCGGCACTCGACCTGGCAGACATCCTGTTTTCCTTTAAAAACTACAAGCTGGCGCAGGCTTATTACGACAGCACGATGCAATTCCTTCCCAAGGAATATCCAGGGTATAAGGAAATCAGCAAGAAAACAGCGACATTGACCGATCTCGTGAAAAACATGCAGATTATTTCCAGGGAGGACAGCCTGCAGAAACTTGCTTCGATGACGGAGGATGACCGGAATAAAATTATTGATAAGATCATTGCAGATCTTCTTGCTGATGAACTGCTGAAGCAAAAGGAAGAAGAACAAAGACAGCAAAACCTGGCACTCTTCGGCCAGGAAAAATACGGGCAGGATGCCAATAACGGCCCCGGTGGCATGGGTTCACCGAATGCTCCCGGAGGCGGAAGTACCATCGGTTCCTGGTACTTTTATAATACCTCTTCCATGTCGAGCGGGTTTTCCACGTTCCTGAAGAAATGGGGACACCGGAAGTCTGAAGACAACTGGTTTCTCAGCAACAAAGCGCTGAAGATGGAAACTTCGGAAGAAACCGTAGACACCACTGCAGCCGCGGGGGATACGACCAAAGGGAAGAAAACACTACCAAAATCCAAAGATCCCAAGCAGCGGGCGTATTATGTCCAGGATATTCCATTCAAGGCCGATCAGCTCAAGGCCTCTACAAACAAGATCATCCAGGCGTACTACAACCTCGGGTTCATCTATGTTGAGGAACTGCAGGATTACATGAAGTCAATCGAATCGTTTGAGACCCTGGATCAGCGTTTCCCCGGGAACAAATACACGGTTGCAACATTGTACGAATTATACACGCTGTACAAGGATGTGGAGAATCATCCCAAAAGTGATGAATATAAAAACCTGATCCTCACAAAATACCCGGAGACGGATTTTGCGAAGCTGCTGATCAATCCTAACTATTACAAAGATGCGCAATCCAAGCAAAAAGAGATTTCCGTTTTATACGAGGATACCTATTCTTCATTTTTGAATCACCAGTATTACATGGTCATTAACAATGCAGATATTGCGCTGACAAAATATCCCGGTGATACCGTCATCATTCCGAAATTCGAATACCTGAAGGGGCTTTCCATCGGAAAGATCGAAGTCGAGGATTCACTTTCTGCCGCTATGCAAAGGATCATCACCAAATACCCCAAAAGCGCTGTCAAGCCATTGGCTGAAAACGTCCTTGCATTCCTGGGTAAGCAAAAAAATTCGCAGGGGCAATTGGCTTCTCATGACTCCACGGCAACGGTCATTGATGAAGTGAAAATCTATTCCTACAACCCTAAAGCCATTCATTTCTACGTCCTGATCGTTGACAACAGCCATGTAAATGTAGATGCAATGAAGGTTAAAATCGCTGATTTTAACACCAAATATCATGATCTTGATAATCTCCAGGTCAACAGCCTGCTGCTTGATGCCAACAATGAGATGATCACTGTGAGCAATTTTGATGATGCCGAAAAAGCCATGAATTATTTTATTTCAATCCATGAAAGCCAGTATGTCTTCGGCAAGCTTGAAACGGCCGGGTCATTCACGGATTTTGCCATCTCTGCAGACAACTACCCTATCTTCTACCGGAGCAAAAACGAGAAACAGTACCTTAAGTTCTTTGAGAAAAACTACCCCATTAAAAAATGATTTATTTGCATGATTAGTGGTTGTCTTAAAGACGGGTTCTAATAATCCAATCAGAATACCGAACAAGGATTAACGAGTTTTGATCTTCGAAGTAACTAGAAAATCAAAAAAATAATGCCAAACTTCATCAATCATTAATCGTTGTTCCCTGTTCTTAAATCATCTGTTTTTTCTTTTGATTTAGAACTATTATTCTTTACTTTTGAAAGTTTTCAAATTATTGGTTGTCAAAAACCCATAGCGTTATGGTGAAAAATAAAGAAGTGGAAGTTCCCTCCATAAACCTGCTGAGTTCAGGGACCATGGTCAAGGGAGAGATTAAAGTAAGCGGCGATTTCAGAATTGACGGGACATTTGTCGGGTCAATTGAGTGTAAAGGGAAAGTTGTTGTTGGCCCGACCGGTTCAGTCGACGGAGAGATCATTTGCCAGAACGCCGATTTCTCCGGAGAAGTGAAAGCTACTGTTAAAGTTTCGGAGCTTCTTACCATGAAAGAAACGGCTAAATTTACCGGAGATATCACAACAAATAAGCTGGCCATCGAGCCCGGTGCAAAGTTTTCCGGGAATTGTATCATGGAAAGTCCCGGTTTGAAGGTCAATCTGCCTCAAACACCTATAAAACAAGATGGGATTAGACCAAAAGAAGCGACAGCTTAACGCTTATGCACGCTACTCAAGCATGGCCATCCAGATGCTTGTGATCATCCTGGCAGGTGTATTTGGAGGTTTCAAAGTTGATGGCTGGTTGCATTCAAAACCCATTTTCACGATTATTCTTTCCCTGGTTTCGGTTGTTTTGGCGATTTATTATGTCACAAAAGATCTGCTGAAGAGATAAGTGTGAAAACATGATCAACTAATAATTCCATTTCCGATGAAGTCCTTCTATCTTAAGAGCGTGCAGAAACTCCTCATTTATTCAGGGATTCTCGGGCTCATCATCCGGGGGCTCGCCTTCATCATTCCGGCGCAATACATCACTCCCACGCTGCCGTTCCAGTTTGTCTTTTTTGTGGCGCTGACCATTCTTATCTGTAACATACTTCTTAAAGCTCATCATGAAAGATTCGGCAAGTTCCTTAATACTTACCTGCTTATAACAACCGTCAAACTGTTGTTCTTCCTGGCAGTGATTGTCGTATACCTCTTTCTTCACAGGTCGGATGCAGCGCCGTTTGCCATCTCATTTTTCATACTCTATCTCTGCTTCACAGCTTTTGAAGTAACCATCCTGGTTTTATATTCGAAAAAACAGATCAATAAATAGTACTTTTGCAGCAGCTATGGGCCACGTTTTTATTACACGAAAAGAACGGTTCAATTCAGCACATCGATTGTTCCGGCCGGAATACAGCGATGCCGAGAACCTCAGGATCTTCGGCAAATGTTCGAATCCAAACTGGCACGGGCATAATTATTTATTGGCTGTGACGGTCAAGGGAGAAGTCAGGAAGGATACAGGCTTCGTCGCTGACCTGAAAGAACTCAGTCGTGTTATAAATGAGCAGGTGATCGTTAAACTTGATCACCGGAACATCAACCTCGAAGTGGATTTCATGTCGGGAAAGCTGGCATCTACAGAAAACCTGGCAATTGCCATCTGGGATGAACTGGAGGAACCGGTGAGAAAACTGGGTGCAATGCTGCATTGTGTGAGGGTGGAAGAGACAGAAAACAACATGGCTGAATATTATGGTACAGGGATATAAATGACGAATATGCGAATGAATTTTCACAATTAAAAGAGATGGCAGAGAAAAAACTGAGTTACGAAAGATTTGAAGAGTATGATACGGAGACGCTTGAGAAACTGGGGTTTCATTACAAGGAGATCCTTCGTTTGCTGGGAGAAAACCCTGAGCGGGAAGGATTGCTGAAAACCCCTTTACGCGTTGCCAAAGCCATACAGTTCCTTACACAGGGATACAACATCGATCCGGTGGAAGTATTGAACTCAGCCAAGTTCCGTGAAGATTACCGTGAGATGGTGATCGTAAAAGACATCGAGATCTATTCAATGTGCGAGCATCACATGATCCCTTTCATTGGTAAAGCCCATGTGGCCTACATTCCTGACAAGTACATCACCGGGCTGAGCAAGATCGCGCGTGTCGTTGAAATTTATGCGCGCCGCCTGCAGGTCCAGGAGCGGCTCACAACACAGATCAAGGAAGCCATCAACAATACGCTTAAACCCCTCGGTGTGGCAGTCGTTATTGAGGCACAACATTTGTGTATGTCGATGCGCGGGATCCAGAAACAAAATTCTGTCACAACGACATCCGATTTTGTCGGGGCTTTTGAACGGGAAACAACCCGGGCAGAATTCCTTCACCTGATCAGCACGAGATTGCATTAATTTTGTAAAAATTTAAATCGAATAGTATCATGGATCAACAAAGCAGAGGATTTAACATCATCGAACAGGAGTACCAGAAATCCCAGGCAATGCCTGTTGTAAAGACGTTCATGGCGAATGTCTTTGCCTGGATGACCGTGGCAATGGTCATCACTTCTGTTACGGCTTATCTTTTTGGAACATCAGCTGAATTAATCTCCAGTCTGAGAACACCTGCCGGGGGATTGAGCGGCCTCGGATGGATTGTCATGCTTGCACCCATCGGGTTTGTGCTGTTGATGTCGATGGGATTTCAGCGGCTTTCTCCTGCCATTATGTCGCTTTTGTTTATTGCATTTTCCATATTGATGGGAATGAGTCTCAGTTTCATCTTTTTGGTTTATACAAAAACCTCCATCTTCCAGACCTTCCTGATTTCCGGAGGAATGTTCGGGATCATGGCAGCCCTGGGATATACGACGAAAACCGACCTGACAAAATTCGGATCGATCATGATGATGGGACTGGTCGGGATATTCATTGCAATGATGGTGAACTGGTTCATGCATAGTGAAACGCTGGCATACCTGATCAGCATTGGTGGAGTACTGGTATTTACAGGCCTTACAGCGTATGATGTTCAGAAATTAAAAAAGATCGGTGCCGGGATCGGTGTTGCCACGGGTGACCCCAATGCAAGAAAGCTCAGCATTCTCGGTGCCCTGACTTTATATCTCGATTTTATCAACCTGTTTCTGTTCCTCCTCAGGATCATGGGAGACCGCAGATAACACAATAACCTTAATAATCTATGAAAGCATACGTATTCCCCGGACAGGGAGCACAGTTTATTGGTATGGGTAAAGATCTCTATGAAAATTCCCCATTGGCCAAAGATCTATTTGAGAAGGCAAATGAAATCCTGGGATTTCGTATCACTGACCTTATGTTTGCAGGAACAGATGAAGATCTGCGCCAGACAAAGGTAACACAGCCGGCAATTTTCCTGCATTCGGTCATTCTTGCTGCAACCCTGGGTGAAAACTTCAAACCGGATATGGTTGCAGGTCATTCGCTGGGTGAATTTTCAGCACTTGTTGCTAACAAGGCATTGTCGTTCGAAGAAGGTTTGCGACTTGTTTCCAAACGTGCACTCGCCATGCAGAAAGCCTGTGAAAAGGAGCCCTCTACAATGGCGGCCATCCTCGGACTGGATGATGCTGTAGTAGCTGAAATCTGCAAATCCATTGATGAAATTGTTGTTCCGGCCAATTACAACAGCCCGGGACAGCTTGTCATTTCCGGCAGTATGAAAGGCATTGAGATTGCTTGTGAAAAGCTGAAAGCTGCGGGCGCACGGCGTGCATTGCCGCTGAAGGTTGGCGGTGCTTTTCATTCTCCCCTGATGGAACCGGCAAAAATCGAACTCGCGGAAGCAATCAATGCTGCATCGTTTAATGAGCCGATTTGCCCGATCTACCAGAATGCAACAGCACTGCGGGTTACGGATCCTGCAATGATAAGGAAAAACCTGGTTGAGCAGCTGACGGCACCGGTTCTGTGGACACAGATGGTCAGGAATATGATCGCTGACGGGGCAACAACATTTATTGAAGTGGGACCGGGAAATGTTCTGCAGGGACTGATCGGCAAGATCGGGCAGAACCTGACAATCTCGGGAGCATAGTTAGTGTCTTCTGTTTACAAGAATTTACGCTCAATTTGAATATCGAATAAGGATTAACGATTGTTGAGGTTTGAAGTAACCATTGAAACAACTTCAAAGATTTCAAATCGTTAATCCTTGTTCTTAAATCAGATTCTGGATTTACCGTTTATTGTACTGAGTATTGTAGTACTTCTGGTATTCACCGGATGTGATATTCTTCATCCAGCTTTCATTTGAAAGGTACCAGTCGACGGTTTTTCCGAGTCCTTCTTCGAACTGCAGTGAAGGCTTCCATCCTAATTCCTTTTGTAATTTGGATGAATCGATGGCATAACGCAGGTCGTGGCCGGCCCTGTCTTTCACGAAAGTGATCAGTTTCTCAGAATCCCCTGCATTCCTGTTCAGCTTTTTATCCATGATTTTGCAAAGGACGCGGATCAGGTCGATGTTCGTCCACTCATTATTTCCGCCAATATTGTAGGTTTCGCCATTAATCCCTTTGTGAAAAATCAGGTCAATGGCATTTGCATGGTCAACCACATAGAGCCAATCGCGGATATTTTCTCCTTTACCATAGATCGGGATGGGTTTATTGTGCCGGATGTTGTTAATTGAAAGCGGGATCAGTTTTTCCGGGAACTGGAATGAGCCGTAATTATTTGAACAGTTGGAGATGACCACGGGAAGTTTGTATGTATGATGATACGCTCTTACCAGGTGATCAGAGCTGGCTTTTGCGGCTGAATACGGGCTTCGCGGATCATACGCCGTGGATTCAGTGAAGAACCCGGTCTCACCCAGGGAGCCATATACCTCATCGGTCGAAATATGATAGAAGCGATGATCCGGTGTATTCTGCCAGGTCTCCCTTGCTGCATTCAGCAGGTTGACTGTTCCAACGATGTTGGTCATGATGAATTCCATCGGGTTGCTGATGGACCGGTCAACGTGGGATTCGGCTGCCAGGTGGATCACTCCGTCAAACATATAGTGTTTGAATATCTTCATCATGGCTTCGCCATCCACGATATCCGCCCTGATAAATTCATAATTGGGCTCCTTTTCAACATCGGTAAGGTTAGCCAGGTTACCGGCATAGGTAAGTTTATCAAGGTTGACGATCTTTATATCTGGATATTTCATGACAAAGAGGCGTACAACATGCGAGCCGATGAATCCGGCTCCACCGGTAATAAGGATACTTTTCATGAATTAAGTTTTTTTTCCCAATTCCAGGCTGATAATGTCATTTGATCCAGGTCGCGTTCAGCTTTCCAACCCAGGACTTCATTTGCTTTCCGGGTATCGGCCCAGACCTCTTCAACATCTCCTGGTCTGCGGGCTTTGATCCGGTAATCCAGCTTTATTCCTGATGTTTTTTCGAAGGACTGAATGACCTGGAGGACTGAATAACCCACCCCGGTTCCAAGATTAAAGACTTCTGTTTTCTCGCCGGATAATTCGCCAAGCAATCGTTCCAGTGTAATCACATGGGCTTTTGCCAGGTCAACAACATGAATATAATCACGGATTGCAGTTCCATCAGGTGTACAGTAATCATCTCCCCAAACGCTCAGGAAACCTCTTTTCCCGATTGCAGATTGTGTAATGAAAGGCATCAGGTTGTTTGGCACGTCGATGGGAAGTTCACCAATAAGGGCCGATTCGTGTGCACCAATGGGATTGAAATACCTGAGCAGAATAGCTTTAATATCTGAGACTCCACACAGATCGGTGATGATCTCTTCCGCGATCTGTTTCGTATTTCCATAGGGTGACATGGCCTTTTTGATGGAGGCGGATTCATTGACAGGCAGTGTGTCCGGCTGACCATAAACCGTGCAGGACGACGAGAATACCAGGTCCCTGATCGTGTGCTTCTGCATGCCCTCAAGTATATTCATCAGTGAAACAAGGTTGTTCCTGTAATATTTCAAGGGAAGCTCAACCGATTCGCCCACTGCCTTATATGCTGCAAAATGAATGACAGCGCTGATGTCGTGGTATTTTGAAAAGAAGGCGGCGGTTTTTTCCTGGTCTGAAAGATCAATCTGTTCGAATTTCGGCCTGGTTCCTGTGATCTTTGTGATCTTGTCCAGCACATCGACTGAGGAATTGGAAAGGTTATCGGCAATGACAACCTCAAATCCCTTTTCCTGAAGCTCAACCACTGTATGTGAACCAATGTAACCCGTTCCACCGGTAACCAGGATTTTCATAATTGAACACTTTAGGTTATGCTAATCTAAACAATGCGCCTTGATTTAAGAACAAGGATTAACGATTGTCGATTTCAGAAGTAAAAAACGACAGATAATTTGAATCTTCACAAATCATAAATCGTTATTCCTTGTTCGGTATTCAAGTTGAATCCACGAACTACTTCTTCAGCTTCGGGTGGTAATCTCCCTTTATTCCGATGGGCTTTGCCGTGCGGATGGCATGTACGATTTCCACGCAGGTCTTTGCTTCCATCATTCCAAATCCTTTGCCATCAATGATATTCCGGTAACTCTCCGTATGCAGATCGGTGAATCCGTCGCTGAACTCAATCTCCTGTCCACCAACACTCAGTGAACGATAAGTCCGCTTGCCTGCTTTTCTTACCTCATCAGGAATATCTGTTTCATCAATGCTGAGGAACCAGCGAACGCGGGCTTTTTCCAGCTGCAGGAAGCCACCGGCTTTGTTGGGTTCGAGAACATGAACCAGGTTTTCCTTCGGGTTCCCGAAGATCCAGGTCAGCAGATCAAAGAAATGAATTCCAATATTGGTAGCAATTCCGCCCGATTTTGAAACATCTCCTTTCCAGGAACGATAATACCAGTTACCACGGGATGTGATATACGTAAGGTCAACATCATGGATTTTACCGGCAGGACCGTTCTTAATTGCTTCTCTTAAAGCCAGGATGGCCGGGTGAAGGCGAACCTGGAGAATGGTGTAAACTTTTTTCCCGGTTTCATTCTCAATCATCTGGAGTGCATCAAGGTTCCAGGGATTCAGCACGATGGGTTTTTCACATATAGCGTGTGCGTCATTCCGCAAGGCAAGCCGGATGTGAGAGTCATGCATATAGTTGGGTGAACAGATACTCACAAAATCAACCTTCTTATGATCACAGTTTTGATTGGCAATCGCCACCCTCCTCAATTTGTCAAGATGACGGTCAAACCGTTCCGGCTCAATAAAAAAATCGGATGACGGGAAGTAACTGTCAATGATACCAACGCCATCATAAGGATCCATTGCAGCAACAAGGTTGTTCCCCGTTTCCTTGATGGCTTTCATGTGACGCGGCGCGATGTATCCGGCAGCGCCGATAAGTGCAAAATTCAATGGTTTAAGGTTTTTATCCATGTTATTTTCTTACAGTTTTGTGACCTTATTATCTTTCAGGATATATTTTTCGTGGCTCTCAGGGCAAACGGCAATGCCTTCAACATCAAAATGCAGCCGGTGCCCGTATTCACTCATCCAGCCCACCTGGCGCCCCGGATTACCAATATATATTGCATAGGGCAGAACTTCTTTTGTTACAACAGTACCTGCACCAATGAAAGCAAATTCCCCGATTTCGTGTCCGCAAACAATGGTAGCATTGGCCCCGATTGTCGCTCCTCTCCTTACAAGCGTCCTTGCATACTGGTCTTTCCGGATGATGTTACTCCGGGGATTGATGATATTCGTAAAAACCATGGAAGGACCGAGGAAGACATCATCTTCGCAGATAACACCGGTATAGATCGAAACATTATTCTGAACTTTTACATTTTTCCCAAGAATGACTTCCGGTGAAATCACAACATTCTGCCCGAGGTTACAGCCTTCACCGATCCGGCAGCCCTGCATGACATGTGTAAAATGCCATATTTTAGTGCCTTTACCGATCGTGCAACCCGGGTCAATGATGGCTGATTCGTGTGCAAAATATTCCTGTTCCATGTTCCGGATTATCGGTTAACAAATTCAAGAACTGCGCTGGTTATGAACTGAAGCTGCTCTTCATCAAGTTCCGTATGCATGGGTAATGAGAATACGGTATTACTCAATGCTTCCGTCACAGGGAAATCGCCTGCCTTATACCTTGGATCAATATACGCTTTCTGCAAATGAAGCGGTACAGGATAATAAATCATAGCCGGAACACCTTTGGCAGTCAGGTGATCTATCAGGGCCTGCCGGTCGAGATCTTTGGTGACGAGCGTATACTGGTGGAAAACATGTGTTGATTTTGAATAGCGCCCAGGAGTAATCAGTTTCGGGTTACCGGCGAATGCTTTATCATAAAAATCTGCGGCGGCTCTTCTTTTTGAAGCATACTCATCCAGGTGTTTCAGCTTGATCTTCAGAACAGCGGCCTGGATGCTGTCGAGCCGCGAGTTGACGCCGATCTTGTCATGGTAGTACCTGACGACCATTCCATGGTTGACAATGATCCGGAGCTCTTTTGCCAGTTCATCATCGTCGGTAAAGATAGCACCACCATCTCCGTAGCACCCCAGGTTTTTCGAAGGGAAGAAGGAAGTACATCCCACATGGCCGATTGTCCCTGCTTTTTTTCGTGTACCATCGCCAAAGATATAGTCCGCGCCTATGGCCTGGCAGTTGTCTTCAATCACGAACAAGTTGTGCTTTTTTGCGATGGCCATGATCTCTTCCATTGGGGCGGTCTGTCCGAAAAGGTGAACAGGCACCAATGCCTTTGTTTTTGGAGTGATTGCTTTTTCGATCGATTTGAGATCAATGTTGTATGTTTGAGGATCAACATCAACAAGTACCGGGGTCAGCTTCAGCAAAGCGATGACTTCCGCAGTAGCAATAAATGTGAAGGAAGTAGTGATGACCTCGTCGCCGGGTTTCAGGCCAAGAGCCATCATGGCAACCTGCAATGCATCCGTACCATTGGCGCATGGGATCACATGTTTCACACCAAGGTATTTTTCAAGATCTTCCTGGAAATTCCTGACGGCAGGTCCATTGATGAATGCACAGGAATCAATGACTTCCTGGATCGCTGAATCAATTTCCGCCTTTATGTTCAGATACTGGCTGTGCAGGTCAACCATTTGTAATTTTTTCATCAGAAGCACTTTTGATTAAACTGATTGCTCAACAATATTTATGCAAAGGTAAAATTTTTAGCTTTTTTATCTCATTATTTTTTACCTTTCACCGGGAAGTCGTGACGCGTGACGCGTGAAGATGACAGAAGCACTCTATAAAACCCCTGTTATGAAAAAATTTGCAGTAGTCCTCGCCGGATGTGGCGTCTATGACGGAGCAGAGATCCAGGAAGCGATACTCACCCTGCTGGCCATTGAAAAAAACGGCGGATCATACCAGGTCTTTGCACCGGATATGATCCAGCATGATGTGATCAACCATTTATCGGGAGAAAAGATGAACGAACAACGGAACGTCCTGGTTGAATCCGCACGGATTGCGCGCGGGAATGCAAAGCCGCTGCACGAATTTGATGAAAAACATTTTGATGCCATCATTTTCCCGGGAGGATTTGGTTGTGTAAAAAATCTTTCAACCTGGGCCTTTGAAGGTGACAATTGCCGCGTTCCGCCCGCTGTTGAACAATCCATCATGGAAATGCATAAGGCAGGGAAGCCTGTCGGAGCCATGTGTATAGCACCCGTCATACTGGCTAAACTTTTTTCAGGTACACGGCTGACGACAGGAAATGACAGTGCTTCCGGAGACTTTATTCAAAAGATGGGATCGGAATATGTCGCCGCGACACACGGTGAAGTCGTGTCGGATGAGAAGCTTAAAGTATTCACAACACCTTGTTACATGCTTGATTCAACGCTCATGCAGATTGCTGATGGCACTGACAATCTCGTGAAAGCGATGATGAATGCGTGTTAGACGTATTCTTTGGGTTCCAGTTCTCCCCTGATCACCATCAGTCCGTTCATGACGAGGGCACGCATTTCATCCTCACCCGGATAGACATGCACCGGAGCCATTTTAAAGACCCGCTCCTGGATCGCATTGACGAAATTTTTATCATACGCGATTCCACCGGTGATGAGGATGGCATCTACCTCGCATCTCAGCACAGTATACATCTCCCCGATGCATTTTGCCACCTGGTAAGCCATGGCATCGTAGATCAGCGTGGCTTTCTGATCCCCGGCTTCAACCATTTTCTCAACTTCGTAGGCATTGTTGGTTCCCAGGTAGGCCACTAAACCTCCGCAGCCTTTGATCATGGTAAGCACCTCTTTTTGTGTGTACTTTCCGCTGAAGCAGAGTCTTGCAAGTTCCCCGACAGGCAATGTGCCGCTGCGTTCGGGCGTGAATGGCCCTTCCCCGTCAAGGCCCTGGTTGACATCAATGACCCTTCCCTTACGATGAGCTCCGACCGTGATTCCACCACCGAGGTGAACAACTATGAGATTCAGGTTTTCGTATTTCTTCTGGTTGGATTTTGCATATTCACGTGCAACCGCTTTCTGGTTCAATGCATGAAAAACCGAACGGCGCTGGAATAACGGGTGGCCTGCAATTCTCGCGATATCTTCCAGTTCATCGACCACGATGGGATCGGCAATGTAGGATTTGGCACCAGGAATTTCCAGGGCGATGTCATGGGCAATCAGGCCTCCCAGGTTACTGGCATGTTCTCCCAATGCACTGTGTTGCAGATCCTGTATCATGGCATCATTCACGGCATAAACACCCGATGGGATCGGTTTCAGCAAACCACCTCTTCCCATCACAGCCCTGACCTTGTCAATGCTGATATCGGCTTCCCGGAACTGTGTCATGATAATATTTTTCCGGTACTGGAACTGGTCGGTGATCTTTGGAAACGGCTCCAGTTCCTCCGATGAATGCTTGATATTCTTTACGAAGATCGGGTCACTATCCTGGTACACCGCTATTTTGGTCGATGTGGAACCCGGATTAATGGCAATTATGCGTATTTCCTTCATTTTGACAACTTGTTTTCATTCTTACGACCATCAAGTGTCCTGAGTTTACTCTTTCTTATCCCATAAGAGAAATAAAAAACCAGTCCGATAACCATCCATATCCCCAGCCTGACCCAGTTGGGCCAACCCAACCCGTAAATCATGGCACCACAGGTAATGATCCCGAGGACAGGGACAACCGGGACAAAAGGCGCTTTAAACTGTCGTTGAAGTTCCGGATGTGTTTTCCTTAAAATGATGATCCCGGCACATACCAGGATAAATGCAAACAATGTCCCGATGCTGGTCATATCCCCAACGATATCACCCGGAACAAAAGATGCAAATGCCCCGACAAATACAATAAATAAAATGTTCGACTGATACGGTGTCCTGAACTTCGGGTGGATCTTTGAGAATGCAGCTGGAACCAGCCCGTCTTTGCTCATCGAATAAAAAACCCTCGACTGGCCGTAGAGCATCACCAGGATCACCGACGAGAACCCGGCAAGAATGGCTACTGTGACCAGTTTGGCCAGCCATCCATAACCATGCATATACGTCTGAATGGTGTAAGTAACGGAGGCTTCTTTCCCGGCATGCCTGAAATCCTCAACCCCGGCAACACCGGTGAGTACAAATGCAAAAAGGATGTACAACAGGGTACAGATAATCAGTGAGCCAAGGATCCCGATCGGCATGGCCCGTTTCGGGTCTTTTGTCTCCTGAGCCGCCGTAGAAACCGCATCAAACCCGATAAACGCAAAAAAGACCACACCGGCTGCTCCCAGGATCCCGAGTATTCCGCCAAAATTATGGATCACTCCCTGTTCATCGGTGTAGGTTCCGGGAGCAGGGATAAAGGGTGTATGATTTGATGCTTTGATGAACGACCATCCAAGGACGATGAAGAGGATAACAATCGCCACTTTCGTGATGACGATGATGGCATTGAAGATCGAGGATTCCCTTACACCTTTGATCAGGAGCAGGGAAAGCGCAATAATAATAAACAATGCAGGAAGGTTGATGTAACCATGAGCGATGATTGCCCCGGAACTGCTTCGGAGCACCTGCATCGGCGAGTGACACAATGCATAAGGAATCTGAAAATTAAAATAACCGCAAAGCTTGTTCAGGTACTCACTCCATGCAATGCTGACAGTTGCGGCCCCCAGTGCATATTCGAGGACCAGGTCCCACCCGATGACCCAGGCAGTGAATTCGCCCATGGTTGCATAGGAGTAAGTATAAGCGCTTCCTGATATGGGGATCATGGAAGCAAATTCGGCGTAGCAAAGGCCGGCAAAAGCGCAACCCAGTCCTGCAATGATAAAACCCAGGGTAACGGAAGGGCCGGCATTATTGGCAGCAGCAGCGGCGGTCCTGACAAACAGGCCTGCCCCGATGATTGCGCCGATCCCCAGGAGGATCAGTTGCGTGGCAGTCAGGGTTTTTTTCAGCCCGGTCTTTCCATCATCAGCCTCCTCCATTAATAAATGGATCGGTTTGGTCTTAAACAATCGTTTCGGCATACAAAGGATTTTGTCTAAAATATGTGGCCCTTAACCGGGACAAAGAAATAACCGGGTGCAGATTAACTGGCAGCGGCCATGATGATGCTTGCCTGCTTTGATTCTTCCGTATCCGAGCGGGAAGTAAGGACGATTGGAGCAGCAGCCCCGAGGATCACTGCAGCCAGTTTGGCATTGGCAGAGAAGCCGTAGCATTTGTAAAGCATGTTCCCTGCTTCAATATCAGGAACAACCAGCAGATCTGCATCACCGGCAACATCACTCACGATCCCTTTATGTTTTGCACTTTCGGCACTCACGGCATTGTCGTAGGCAAGCGGACCGTCGATGATGCAATTTTTGATCTGGCCGCGCTGATTCATCTTTGCGATCAGGGCAGCATCCATCGTTGCCGGCATCTGCTCATTTACCATCTCAACAGCACACAGCATGGCAACTTTGGGTTTTGTATACCCGATGCTGTTCATGAAGCTAACCGAACTGTTAATGATGGCGATCTTGGTTTTAAGATCAGGTGCGATGACCATCGCGGCATCGGTCAGGGCAATCACTTTATGGTACGTAGGCACTTCAAAGAATGCCAGGTGTGACAGCACATCCGACTTTCTCAGTCCCTGTTCCTTATCGAGGACGCCTCTCAGGAATGTCGCGGTAGCAACATTGCCTTTCATCAGGATATCGGCTTCCTTGTCGCGGACATATTTCACGGCACGCTTTACCGCCAGGACATCATTTTCCTCATTAAATATTGTCGATCCCATGAGATCGAGTTTCAGTTTGGAGGCAATCTCCCTGATCTTTGCTTCAGACCCAACAAGTATTGCGTCGATGATCCCTTTTTTCATCACGGCACAAATAGCCTCAAGGCAATGTTCGTCGTGAGCCACGGCTACCGCGACTTTCTTTTTTCCCTTCTTCAGCGCCAGTTGGTCAAGATCTGAAAGCCTGGTGAGCATGAACTTTTCTTTGTTTTCGTTGGATTGTGTCATGAGTTTTGATCCTTCCTGATTTATGAGTTTATGTAATCTGACGCAGTATTCCGATGAAAAGCCGTCAGTTTCTTTCTGTTAGCAAACCTACGGGAAATTTGGAAATTAAGCAAACTCCTGCGAAAAAATATTAGATTTGAAAATATTCCTACCTTTGTTTCTTGTATCAATCTCTCTTGCCATGGAATTACCTTTCTCAGAATCTTACAAAATCAAGATGGTGGAGACCATCCGGAAGAGTACGCGTGAAGAGCGTGAAAAATGGATTAAAGAAGCAAAATACAACCTGTTCCGCCTGAAGAGCGAATATGTCTTCATTGATTTGCTTACGGATTCAGGGACAGGTGCCATGAGCGACCGTCAATGGTCGGAAATGATGCTCGGCGACGAAAGCTATGCCGGGGCTTCTTCCTACTTCAAGATGCAGTCGGCGATCAAAAACATCCTTGGGTTTGACTATTTTCTCCCGACGCACCAGGGAAGGGCTGCTGAGAATGTGCTCTTTTCCGTGCTCGTAAAAGAAGGGAATGTTGTTCCCGGAAATTCTCATTTTGATACCACCAAGGGCCATATTGAATACCGGAAGGCATTTGCATGCGACTGCACGATCAGCGAGGCTTTTGATACGACAGTACTCCATCCGTTCAAAGGAAATGTAGACCTGGCGAAACTTGAGGATGTGCTCAAAAAGCAGCACGAGAAGATCCCGTTCATCATCATGACCATCACGAACAATTCTGCCGGAGGTCAGCCTGTATCGATGGAAAACCTCAGGGCCATCAGGAAACTGGCCGATACGTTCGGGAAGCCGGTAGTCATTGACGGCGCCCGTTTTGCCGAGAACGCCTATTTCGTGAAGCTGCGTGAAAAAGGATATGAGAACAAAACCATCCGTGAGATTGTTGCCGAGACATTTTCTTATGCCGATGTGATGGTGATGAGCAGCAAGAAAGACGCCATCGTGAATATGGGCGGTTTTATTGCCATGCGCGATAAGGAACTGCATCGCCAGGCGAGTGTTTTTGAGATCATGTATGAAGGATATATCACATACGGAGGTCTTTCGGGACGCGACATGAATGCCATTGCACAAGGACTTTACGAAGGAACAGAGTTTGAATTCCTGGAATCACGCATCAAACAGGTCGAGTACCTCGGTCATCTCTTGCTTGATTACGGGATCCCTGTTCAGCAGCCCATTGGCGGACATGCTGTGTTTGTAGATGCAAAACGTTTCCTGCCCAACCTGCCGAAAGAGAAATTCCTCGCACAAACCCTGGCCATTGAGTTGTATCTTGAAGCCGGTGTGCGAGGCGTTGAGATTGGTGCATTGCTTGCTGACCGCGACCCGGTGACGCGTGAAAACCGGTACCCGAGCCTTGAGTTGCTGCGGCTTGCCATACCAAGACGTGTTTATACAAACAACCATATTGATGTGGTTGCCACTGCGCTGAAAAACGTTTATGACCGTCGGAATAATATTAAGCAAGGGCTGAAAATAGTTAAGGAAGCTCCCATCATGCGCCACTTTACGGTCGAGCTTGAACTGGCCTGACCTTCCGTCATGGACCCTCAGAAAAAGAAGGAACGGTACGAAAGACTGTACCACCAGTTGCAGGAACTTGTTGCCAAACCCGGTGACCTGGAATCCCGGATGTCAACCATTATTGCTGTTCTTCATCATCACATGAAGGATTTCTTCTGGACAGGATTCTATCTTCTGAAAAATGGAAAATTAATTGTCCAAACCTACCAGGGCCCGCTTGCATGCCAGGTTTTGGACGAGAACAAAGGCGTTTGCTGGGCAGCCATCAATCAACAGAAAACCATTGTTGTTCCTGACGTTCACCAATTCCCGGGACATATTGCCTGTGATTCCCGATCCAACTCTGAAATTGTTGTTCCTTTAAGAAATTCACAAAATGAAATTATCGGTGTGCTGGATGTCGACAGCAACCAATTGAACAGTTTCGATGAGACAGATGCGGAGTCCCTGGAAAAAATCCTGACACTACTTTCTGCATGACCGGCAAACGGAATAGAATATCAATATGAGCTTACTGGAACTTATTCTCCTTGGACTTGGCCTTTCGATGGATTGCTTTGCGGTTTCACTAATGCTTGGGGCATCTCAGAAGCTGCAATGGAAAGAAGTCCTGACGATGGCTTTTCTTTTCGGTCTCTTCCAGGGACTGATGCCATTGGTAGGCTGGGTGATTGGTAATACGTTCCAGTCGCTGATACAGTCGGTCGATCACTGGATCGCCTTCGGGATACTGGCGTTTATTGGCTTTCACATGATCATTGAATCCTTCCGGCTGAAGGGAAATAAAAAAGTCATTGATGCAAGCAAGCTCTCTGTGCTGATCGGGCTTGCTATTGCCACCAGCATTGATGCCCTGGCCACCGGGGTCGGGTTTGGATTTATGCGCGTGAATATCTTCCGGGCAATTCTCATTATCACAACGATCACCTTTACAGTAACGATCATTGGTGCCAGGCTGGGGATCAGATCCAACCTCATTCCCGCCAGGTGGGCCGAATTAGTAGGTGGCATTGTCCTGATCCTCATCGGGGTAAAGATCCTGCTGACACACCTGGGGTATCTGAATTGGTAATTAATTATCGGCAACAATTAAAAAAGTTACACAGAGTTTCACAGAGGTTACACGGAGAACCACAGAGATTGTGGTGTTTTATAATTTATTCGATTATTTTTATAATCCTTGCTCTCGGTGAACCTCTGTGACTTCTCTGTGAAACTCCGTGTAATTATCTTTAATATTCAAAACAAATGCATCATTAAAGCATCTAACTGATTTAAACTTGATTCGAGTTTTAATTCGTTTCTAAAAAATTTAAACAGTCTCTAAATATACAACAAACTTCAAGCACAATTCCCGGATTTTATATATATTGCAGCATCATTTCAATTCCGGCTACACAATGATCAACAAAGACAATATCCTTACAGAAGGCTACAGCGGCAGGATTGGCAACCTGATCTTCCGCCGCTGGGGAAAGAAGACCGTGATCTCCATGGTTCCGGACTACACGCACCGGAAGTGGAGCAAGGCGCAAAAAGAAAACCGCAAGCGGTTCCGCGATGCGATGGCTTATTCACGCAAGACACTGGCTGATCCTGAGATGCGCAGGTATTACAGGAAACGTGCAAAGGGAATGCAAACAGTCTGGAATGTTGCTGTTGCTGATTACATGAAGAAACCGGAGATCAGGGAAGTTGATCTTTCAAAATACAGGGGAAGAAAAGGAGATACAATCCGCGTCACTGCGCATGATAATTATCGTGTGGCTGCAGTGATCGTGACAATCCTCAATGCACAGGGGATTGAACTTGAGAGTGGTCTTGCTGTTGAGATGCTCAGCAAAGGATGCTGGATCTACAAAGTGACTGCACCGGTTCCCGGCTGGGAAACAGGAAGGATTGTTGTCCGGGTGACTGATTCGCCCGGGAATACTGTAAAATCAGTGAGGACGGTGAAGGATGCCATTCCGCCTGGTTAAGCACAAAGTATTTTTCTGCCCACAAACTGATCAATTATACGCCAAAAGGCCAATCCGGTCCTGGCATTGCATTCTACTGGCCGAATAAAACCATTTATTTTCATGTTTCATCCTCACTTATAAGTGGGTAAAAATCCATTCAGGGATGGTAATTGTTTAAGTATTGCCCAATAGAAGGAGTACTAAACATCGACTATCGTTAATTTAAACGTTTCTCGCATCAAAGGCGCAGAATGGGCGCAGCGACAGTAAGGTTAATGTATAGATTGTGTACATGTAGATCGTGACACGTAACGCGTGACGCGTAACAAAGTTTTTCATATTCAGCGTTCAGGGAACGCAATTTCAACAAGCGTAGTCAGAGACTACGCTTAGCGAGAAAGAATGACAAGAACGAGAAAGAATGACAAGAATGACGAATATGCGAATGACGAATTGATTTCAGAACAAGGATTGATGATTTACGATTTCAGAGCAAGGATTAACGCTTGCCTGCCGTATCAGGCAGGATTTACGAAGTTCTGTAAAAAAGGGGATGGAAGGAAGTTGCGAGACCTGGGTGAAATAAAAGCTGATGGGGTTTCGTCATACAACATTCTTATTCCGTTGACATTTTAAATCCAAAAAATATTATTTTTGAACGAGAGATTCAATAGCATAGGAAACATGAAAAAGATAATCAGCTCAACACTCTTCTTTTTTGCATTCCTGCCGGTAATCCTGGCACAGTCTCCCAACTTTTCCTGGGCATACAACTATGGTGGGATCGGTGGGATTGGCGGAGCTGCAGGAATAACCGCCGATGCGAATGGCAATATTTACATTGTAGGTGATTATGCAACAGCCTCCATTAATTTTGGCGGGATCACACTAACGAATTGCCCCGGAGCCTCCGGCCAGAATATATGTCTTGTCAAATTTGATTCCTCCGGTAACACAGTGTGGGCGCGGAATGCATGCGGCGATTTCAGCCAGATCCTTCCCACGGATGTAGCGACTGACACTTATGGTAACGTTTATGTAACGGGGTATTTTGAAGGAGATTCTGTGACTTTTGGCAATGTAACGCTCCGAAATCCATGGGCGATAGGATTGACGGAAAATCTCTTTATTGTTAAGTACAATCCCGGCGGGAATGTGCTATGGGCAAAATGCGCCGGGGGAAATGACCTGACGGGAAGCTGCAGTGCCAGGGGGGTGGCTTCGGACTCCGAAGGAAACACCTATGCGATCGGCGATTTTTCAAGTGAATATCTCGTTTTTGACAACGATACCATTTTCAATGGAAATGTTGGCGGTTTTGGTTATGATGATTTTTTCCTGCTTAAACTTGATCCTTCAGGAAATGTCATCTGGGTAAAAAGCTTCGGAAGCACAAGCGATGATGAAGCGAATGGAATTTCCGTGAATGGGGCGAATATATTCATCACAGGAAATTTTGCGAGCCCGACAATTTCTTTCCAGGGAATCATCCTGACGAATGCATCCCCATCCAATCTATATGCCAATCTTTTCATAGCCCGCTTCGACACTGCAGGGAATGTGATCTGGGCCGAAGGCAACCAAACACAGGGAAATTCATACGGAGTGGGCATTGCCTCCAACCCTGATGGCCGTGTATACATTACGGGGAATTTTGGAAGCAGCATCATGATAATCGGCAATGATACGTTGATAAATCATGTTGGAGGCACTGATTTCAATATTTTCACGACAGTTTTTGATGCTTCCGGTCACCCGGTGTGGGCGAAAGCTCCGGAAGAATATTATGAAGCGCAGGTTAACAGCATTTCCGTTGACTCTTACGGCAATTTTTACATCATCGGAAGGTATGGAAGTGGCGACATCCGTTTCGACAGTGTTATCATGAGAAATGCTTACGAAGGGTATGATGATATCTTTATTGTCAAGTACAGCAAGGAGGGGAATGTCATCTGGGCGAAATCGGTTGGAGGCGTTAATAATGATTTTGGAGAAGGAATCACAAATTTCAATGGCAGCGTTTATATTGCCGGCATGTTCTGGAGCTACAACATTACGTTCGGAGGCATTCCGCTTACCGGGCATGGCACACCGGATTACAACGACGATATTTATGTGGCTAAACTATCCGGGTTATGTACAGCAGCCACAATTTTGCAGCAGCCGCAAAGTCAGTTCCAACTGGTGGGGAAGACCGCCACATTTACGGTTGTTACTTCTGGCCCTCCGCAGATCAGTTACCAGTGGTACCATAATGGCTACCCGATTTCAGGTGCAACACAGCCATCTTTTACAACCTGGGAACTTACTCCTGGCAACGATGGCGATACGTTTTACTGCAGTGTAAGCAATTGCAGCTACAGCAACACGGTTAATACGATAATCGATACCCTGGAAGTCTGTTCCGGAGGACACCTCTTTATTTACCCGGACGATCCTTCTTTCAGGCCTGGTGATACCATCCGGTTTACCGGTGTTACAGATGGCTCATCTCCTTATTCATTCCAGTGGTATAAGAACGGAAAAGAAATACATGGAGCCACGGGAAAGGATTATACGACTCCAATCCTCAGCATGAGCGATACCGGGACTATCTTTAATTGCCGGATGATCAACTGCAGGGATTTTGACACCATCCGGAGCAATTATGTTGTCCTGAAGCTTATCCCAATCGGAATAGATGAATTGCAGAAGGGTGCAGGAATGAGCCTTGAAGTATTTCCAAATCCAACGCGTGACAGGATTTATGTGACATGTTCGCAGCCGATGTTGGAAGTTAAAATACTGGATCTGATCGGGCAGGTAGTCTGCCAGGCAAGCGATCCGGAAGAGAAATTCTCATTTGCACCGGAAAAGCCGGGGATCTATTTCATCGTAGTGAAGACCAAATCCGGAACTGTGGTGAGAAAATTTGTGAAGTCTTCTTCATGATTCCCCGCTAAGCTTAGCGAAGGGATGGCATCGTAAATCTTTTGGCGTCCACCAACTGGTCGAGTTCAATCGCATCAAGCTGCATTGAATTGTATGGCTGGCCGCCATAATGCGTATCGACGGTACAGGCGAACATGATCCCATGGATGGATTTGTAGTCGCGGAAAAAAATTTCCATCACGACATCCTTGCCCCGGACAGTCCGGTTGTACATTCTTTTCACAAGAAGGAATGTCTTCGTATCAATGGATAGAAACTCAACGTTTCCGTCTTTTTTTGTGACCTTCAGTTTGTAAGCTAACGATTTCTCAATAGTATCAAGGCCTGCAAATTCCACCAGGTGACCTTTTGCCTTCCAGTTGTAAAGCAACCCGTCAAAGTCAGCCTTGCTCCTCAGGTCTTTGGCCCGGTCTTCGGGCATTAGCTGGGGTTTTGGATTGCCCAGCCAGGGCGTTGTCCACCATGCGGTATGGCCGTCGTAGCCCTGGTACGCCGTGATGTCAGTAACATCAGATTCCACCAGGTAATTTTCCGGCCGCATCCGGAAGATCTTCATCGGCATGGCATCATTCTGAATCATCGTGCCGGTCATCGTGATCGTATTGACTTTTTGCAGGTTCTCCAAACCCATTGCCGTGTAATGCTTTGAAAGGATCTCATCAAGTTTCAGAACCTGGGCACCGGCCAGTAAAAAGATCAGAAGAAATGTAACCGTTATGGATATTTGCTTGTTCATAAAACAGTTTTTACCAGGGATTTTTACCATTTTACTATTTTAGATTTTGCTATCTGAAAGTTTTCATTTAACCACAAAGAATTCACAAAGTATTTCACAAAGGGCACAAAGTCAACCTATGACTTATTGCTATTTTGCCAGTTTACCATTTTAGATTTTGCTATCTGACTTTGTATGCCAGCAGCGATTTCCCGTGCCTGATATACATGATCCCATTGCAGATTACCGGGTGCGCAAAATGTGCCTTGGTGCCGTGTGTCAGCTTGAATGAACTTACCAGTTCCAACTTCGGACCAATGGGTTTGAGCAATCCAACCTGGCCTTTTTCATTGTAAGCATAAAGCATTCCATCGGCCATATTCATGGTTCCCCTGTCGAATTTCAGCGAATCCACGATCTTCCCGGCATTGGTCTCCACCACATAATACAGCCTTCGTTCATAGCTGGAAGTATAGATGTAATCATTGAGTTTAATGAATCCACCCGTGAGGTCATCGCAAGCCATGTTCTTCCAGATCTCGGTTATCTGCATTCCGTCATCCGAAAGCTTTAATTTAAAAGCACCATTTCCGTTTCCTGCTACACTATATATGAATCCATTTTCATAGACCGGTGTATTGACCTGGCAGTCGACATCCTCTCCCTCCTGTTTATAGGACCAGAGCAGCTTCCCGTCTTTTGCATCGATGCCAAGCATTGTTGCCTTTGAAAAAGTCACCAGTATTTTTCTCTGGGGAAGTTTGATCATCATGGGAGAACAGTAAGAAGTGATCTCGCCCACGCCTTTACTGATCCAGCTGATCTTACCGGTAAAACGATCGAGCGCAACAACATTGGTATCGGGGCTTCCCGGAGAACAGTACACCGTATTGCCATCCACCAGCAGCGATTCTGAAAACCCAAATCGTGGAGCCTGTCCGTGGAAGTCGGTTATCATATTCACTGACCAGCGCTCTTTGCCGGATTGTGCTTCAAGACATGCAACCTGCCCCCACCCTGCAGTAACATATACAAGATCTTCCACAACGGTTGGCGTGCTGCGTGATCCCGGGTAATTCAGGATCCACTCCTTACCGATCTTCGATTTCCAGAGAAATTTCCCCGAAAGATCAAGTGCATAAAGATAGCCGAGTGTATCCGCTTCGCCATTAATAAAGATGTTTGTTTTCGTGATCACCGGGCTTCCATAGCCATTACCAAGATCGCTGAATTCCCATAAAAGGTCCGGGCCCTTTTCCGGCCAGGCTTTCAACAGGCCGGTCTCATTGAATACACCACTGCGATCGGCACCGCGCCACTGGAGGATCTCCTGGCTGTAACTGACCTCCTGGGAAAAAATCATAAAAAGAGTAATTAAGCAAGATAGATGATGTCTCATACGCATTGCGTTAAACTGAAGGTCAAATGTATAAATTCGATGTTGATTGTGAAATAATTATCGATCAATACAGGAATTTTCTTGATGAACAAGGGGAACTATTATCAGCGGATGAAGCAGCGCTCATTTTTAGTACTTTTGAACCCATCATTAAAATCCTCCGGTATGAAACAGTTCCTTCTTTTTTTTGGAATCTCCCTCCTTATGGTGAATTGTGTATGGTCGCAGGATCAGGCCCAATGGCGTGGTCCCAACCGTGACGGGATCTATCCCGCGACAGGCTTGCAGCGGATCTGGTCCGAAACAGGCCCGGCATTGCTCTGGCATTTTGATGAACTTGGCCAGGGACACGCTTCTGCAGCAGTCGCCAATAACCGGATCTACACCGCAGGAATCATCAATGGTATCGGTACCATTTTTTGTTTTTCCATGGAAGGAAAACTGCTATGGAAAATACCTTACGGCGAAGAATGGACAGAAAGCTGGCCGGGTGTAAGATCTACACCACTGGTCCTGGATAAAAAACTCTATCTGCTCAGCGGGATGGGTAAGCTTGTCTGCCGCAACGCAGAAGACGGTGCTTTTGTCTGGAGTGTTGATGTAACAAAAGATTATGATGGCAGGAACATCAAGTGGGGTTATTGCGAGAATCTTGCCTTCGATGGAAACAAGATCTTCTGTACGGCCGGCGGGATCAACAACAACGTCATCGCCCTCGATAAAAATACCGGGAAGCTGATCTGGTCATCCAAAGGACTCAGCGAAGTCAGCGCCTATTGCTCGCCGGCTGTCATCAGGCTGCAAAACAGGATGCTTCTTATTACGCATACTGAAAACCATATCCTCGGTCTGGATGCCGGAACCGGCGCCTTGCTGTGGAGCCTGGAACAATCCAACAAATATTCAGTTCATGCCAATACGCCATTGTACAATGATGGAATGTTGTTTATCTCCACCGGTTATGGCTGTGGCGGGGTTATGCTGCAACTTTCACCGGATGGCAGTTCAATTAAGGAACTCTGGAAGAATACTTCCATGGACAACAAGATGGGCGGATATGTGCTGCTGAATGGCAGGATCTATGGCAGCGACGATTCGAACAAAGGCTGGTACTGTCTTGACTGGAAAACCGGCAAGGAATCCGGGCCGTTCAAGGTTACCGGAAAAGGGAATATTATCAGTGCCGACGGAATGCTTTATTGTTACAGCGACAAAGGCGAGATTGCCCTCGCTTTGCCCGGATCCGAAGGACTGACACGTGTCAGCGGTTTCAAGGTTCCGTATGGAACCGACCAGGACTGGGCGCATCTCGTGATCTCGGATGGAAAATTGTTTGTTCGTCATGGCACTTCACTGATGGTCTTTAACATTAAAAAATAAGCTTTATCAGGATGAAACAACTGTTTGTTTTCTTTCTTTTTTTACTGACGATCTCACTGAACGCCCAGATCACAGCCCAGTGGCGTGGTACCGAACGCGACGGCATTTATCCTGCAAACAACCTCCTTGAAGAATGGCCGGAAACTGGTCCTGCATTGCTATGGCATGCGGAAGGAATTGGCAAAGGCTTTTCATCTGCAGTGTCTGATGGAAAATACGTGTTTGTCACCGGGATGAAAGATTCTTCGGATGTCATGACCTGCCTGTCCATGGACGGAAAGATCCGCTGGCAGAAACCTTTTGGCCGTGCATGGAAAGGCCCCTTTCCTGAAACCCGCACCACACCAACAGTTGATGGAAACCGTGTTTATGCAATCAGCGGTTTCGGAACCATTGCCTGTCTTGAAACCGAAACCGGAAATATCCTGTGGTCAGTTGACGGCCTCAGCTCATTTGAAGGTGTTCACGGAACCTGGGGTGTTTGTGAATCCCCACTGATCCATGGGGATCATCTCATTTATACGCCTGCCGGTCCAAAGACAACGATGGTTGCGCTGGATAAGATCACTGGTAAGCTGGCATGGGAATCTGAAACCATCAATGATACTTCCGCGTATGTTTCCCCGCGCGTGATCAGGCAAGGTGGACGCGAGATCATTGTCACGCTTGCCGAACGGTATTTCTTCGGTGTTGATGCAACAAATGGAAAGATCCTCTGGAAATATGACTATGCTTCACTAAAACCTGAAAAAGGACTGGCAATCTGGCCGGGAGCACCAAGAACCAATACCATCACACCACAGTTTGGTGACGGGATGTTATACATTACCGGCGGTTACGATCATGTGGGATCAATGTTCCGCCTTTCATCAAAAGGCGATTCAGTTACACAGGTCTGGATTGACAGCACGCTCGATTGTCACCACGGCGGTGTTGTGAAAGTCGGGAACTACATATATGGCTCAAACTGGATCGATAACAGCCGGGGCAACTGGTGCTGTCTTGAATGGACAACCGGTAAGAAGATGTTCGAACAAAAATGGTTCACCAAAGGCGCGATCATCGCTGCCGGGAACATGCTCTATTGCTTTGATGAGAAAGAGGGCAACCTGGGGCTGGTACATGCATCACCTGGGAAATTTGACCTTGTGAGCAGTTTTAAGGTTCCGTTGGGGAAAGGACAATTCTGGGCACACCCATTTATACAGGGCGGCAACCTTCTGATCAGGCATGGAGATGTGGTGATGGCATACGACATTTCAAAAAAATAAAGCCATACAAAGGCGGAATCACATAGTTCATCGGGACATACGATGGGTTTATCAAAGAGATTTTCACGGGAACCCTGTTTTTAGTTATTTTGATAACTAATGCAAAAAAAGAACATCCTTACTGTAGTCGTTGTGCTGATGCTCGTTGCCGGAATTACCGCCACCGGCTGGTGGCTTGTGCATGACCCCGTGAAGGAGATGAAGATGGCTGTTCCCGGAATGGATACCAGCGGTACAAAGCGGGTTGAGAAGAGCCAGGATGTGAAGATCGGCGAGAGTTTTACCTATTATGGAACCACGCAGGAGATGCCCGGCCACGGCTGGCCACGTTTCCGTGGCGAAGACCTTGACAATGTAAACAAGGAAAAAATTCCCCTCACCGAAAAGCTGGTCAATCCTTCAGGACATATTCTCTGGAAGATCAAACTTGGCGAAGGCCATGCAGGACCGGCTGTTTACGGCGGTCGTGTTTACCTGCTCGATTATGATGAGATCAAAAAAAGCGATGCCTTGCGGTGTTTCTCTTTGTTGACAGGCAAAGAGCTCTGGCGGCGTGAATACAAGGTTCATCTCAAAAGAAACCATGGGTTATCACGGACCATTCCTGCAGTGAATGAGAAATATGTTGTGACCATCGGTCCGAAGTGCCAGGTGATGTGTGTCGATCGCATTACGGGTGACCTGAAATGGGGAATTGACCTGGAGAAGCAATACGGCACAGAAGTTCCGTTCTGGTACACCGGTCAGTGCCCGCTGCTTGCCGGCGATACCGCAATATTAGCCCCGGGAGGCAAAGCATTGCTGGCAGGCATAGACTGCAGGACAGGCAAATCACTATGGGAGACGCCCAACCCCAGGAAATGGAAGATGTCGCACTCCTCCGTGATGAAAGCCACCATCGGCGGGAAAAAGATGTATCTATATTTCGCTATTGGAGGCATTTGCGGTGTTTCTGCATCCGGTCCGGATACTGGTCACCTGTTGTGGGAATCCACCGGGTTTGCACCGGCAGTCGTAGCTCCGTCACCGCTTGTCCTGGATGATGGCAGGATCCTGTTGACGGCAGGCTATGGCGCAGGAACTGCATTGATCCAGGTTTCGAATAGAAGCGGAACCTGGTCTGTTGCCATGCTTCAGCATTTCCGTCCTTCGGAAGGGATTGCTTCAGAGCAGCAGACCCCGGTTTTTTATAAAGGCAGTGTATATGCAATTCTCCCGAAAGATGCAGGTGGCGGAAGAAACCAGTTTGTTTCGGTATCCGGAAAAGATGGAAAGAAACTGGTGATGACATCCGGAAAAAATGAACGCTTTGGTCTTGGTCCATATATTGTGGCCGACGATAAATTCTTTATCCTGGATGATGACGGGGAGATGACCATTGCACGGGTTTCGTCGTCTGAGTTCACCGTTCTTGATAAGGTGAAGATCCTTGACGGGCAGGATGCATGGGGTCCGCTGGCCGTGACAAACGGATACCTGCTTGCCCGTGATTCAAAACAATTGGTTTGTGTTGATCTGAGAAAAAAATGAAAAAACCCGTTATCATTATCCTCGCCATCTTTCTGTTACTGGCGTTACTGGCCTGGATGCTGCGTGACCTCTTCATGGTGAACCCGGCATTACAGAAGAACCCTTACGATTACGGGATGAAGGAGATCCGGAAGGCTGATTCCCTGCCGGCTTATACTGAAATTGTCCCGTTAAAACCGTTGTTGAAGGAGATCACATCCATTGCCTGCAGCAAGGATGGCAAAGTCTTTATAGCCGGCAAAGGTGGCGTTGAGATCTTTGATCCGTCTGGCCGTGTGTTAAAAATGTTTTCAATTCCGGGATACGCGACATGCATGGCTTTAATGCCAGACGGGAATCTTGCAATCGGAATGGAAGATCACATCGAGATCTGGACTCCTTCAGGAACCATCATTTCCGCATGGGAGGCGGTGGATACGGCATCGGTAATTACCAGCGTAGTTGCCACGCAAAGTTCGGTTTTTGCGGCTGATGCAGGCAAGAAGATTGTTTACCGCTATGATCACCAGGGAAAACTGGAGGCAAAGATCGGTGAGAAGGATCCGGTGAGGAAGGTTCCGGGGTTTATTATTCCGAGTCCATTTTTCGACGTTGGAATCAGTCCTTCCGGAGATCTGTGGATTGCCAATACCGGGCGTTACCGGCTCGAGAAATACAGTATGGATGGTGCCTTTCTCTCCTGCTGGGGTGAAGCTTCCTTTGCCCTTGAAGGATTTGCCGGGTGCTGCAATCCGACGCACTTCGCCTTTCTTGAGGATGGCTCGTTCGTGACCAGTGAAAAAGGGATCGAACGGGTGAAAGTTTATTCCCCGACCGGTAAATTTGTTGCATTGGTTGCCGGTGCTGAAGCATTTGATGAAGGAACGCGCGGGCTCGACCTGGCAGCAGGCCCCAATGGCCGCATCCTGGTTCTTGATCCGTCACGAAATCTTGTCCGCATATTTTTACCCAAAGAAAAACGATGAAAAAAGATAAACAAAGCCGGAGACAATTCATGCGTATGACGGTACGCGGAACGTTGTTCGGGGGACTGGCCCTGGTGGCAGGAGATCTTCTCTTCAAGGAAGGATTGCCGTTGTTTGGGAAAAACACGAAAGCCGGTCCTACCGTATGGCAGCTGGATCCCACCAAATGCATCCAGTGCGGACGCTGTGCGATCAATTGCGTCAAAACTCCGTCGGCCGTGAAGTGCACGCATGCTTACTCGATGTGCGGCTACTGTAAATTATGCAGCGGCTACTTCAAACCCGGGACAAAGACACTGGAAACCGGCGCCGAGAATAAGCTGTGTCCAGTGGGTGCGATCAAACGCACCTTTGTCGAAGATCCGTTTTATGAATACATCATTGATGAAGCACTTTGCATCGGGTGCGGAAAATGTGTAAAAGGATGCGGTGCCTTCGGGAACGGATCACTTCAACTGCAGGTCAGGCATCATCTCTGCGACAACTGCAATGACTGTTCCATCGCCCGCAATTGCCCGGCCGAAGCATTCAGCCGTGTTCCGTTAACCGACCCTTACCTGCTCAAAGGATTCGGAAAGGAAAAAATATGAAGTTGAGAAGGCTTGTCATACTAATCCTGTTCATGTCAGGGTTGTTCCTTCCGGCAGCCATGAGTATCCAGCGTTTCCCAAAACCTGAATTCGAATCCGGGTATACCGAACCTGTAACGCAGTTTCCATTACCACGGGGAGAATTCCTGATCTGGATGGATGTTGCGGTTCTGCTTCTTACAATTTCCCTGGCAAGCTGGCTCGTCATAAAAAGAAGATCACGTCTGGGTGTTTTCTGGTTATCGCTGTTTTCCCTGGCTTACTTTGGATTTTACCGCCAGGGTTGTGTCTGTTCCATCGGTGCAATACAGAATGTGACACTCGGTTTGTTCAGCGGCAACTTCACGATCCCGCTTGTGGTTTTACTCTTCTTCCTGATCCCGCTTGTCTTTACGCTGCTCTTCGGAAGAACATTCTGTGCAGCGGTTTGTCCCTTTGGCGCTTTCCAGGACCTCGTTGCCTTCAAACCCATGCGGATAGGTGCCTGGCTGAATGCATTCCTGGGAATGATCCCTTACCTCTATCTAGGGCTCGCCGTACTTTTCGCGGCCACGGCAACTGATTTTATCATTTGCAGGTATGATCCGTTTGTAGGAATATTCAGGCTGAATGGCTCTTTCGGGATGTTCATCTTTGCCGGTGTGCTTCTCCTTGCAGGTGTTTTCATTGCACGTCCTTACTGCAGGTTCCTTTGTCCTTATGGTGTTTTGCTCAACTGGATGAGCCGTTTTTCATGGAAACATTTGACAATTACTCCTGCAGAATGCATCCAGTGCCGCCTTTGCGAAAATACGTGTCCCTATGATGCGATAGATTTCCCCCAGACAAAAAAAGATCCTGCAAGTCACCGGAAACAAATTAACAGGATGATCCTGCTTGGACTGCTGGTGCCGGTGCTGGTGCTGGCCGGGGCCTGGACCGGAAGCCAGGTGCACCGAACACTTGCGGGAGTAAATTCAAAAGTGAGACTGGTACGGTTGCTTCAGACAGGACCCACGATAAAAGGTCAGGATGAACTCCCTGAGATAACCGCCTTCAGGTCTTCCGGTGTTCCCCAGGAACAGCTGGTCGCCGAGGCTGGCCGTATTGAACAGGAATTCCTCAGGGGCAGCAGGATATTCGGTGGTTTTATCGGGCTGGTGTTCGGTTTAACGCTGATTGGTTTGTTCCGGACTCCCTACCGGACGGATTATGTGGCAAACAGGGCGACCTGTCTGAGTTGTTCCAGGTGTGTTGATTATTGTCCTGTAATAAAGAAATGACCGGATGAAAAAGCACATTCCCGATATAATCCTGACGAAATTCCTGCGGCTGATGGCTTTCATCAGCGGGGTATTTTCGATCCTGCTTTGCATCCTCATCATCATCAACTTTGTCCAGCTGAAACGGACCGACCCGTTGAATACGCCGGCACTGACTTATCTCCAGGAACAATTGTCGAAGGATCCCGGGAATACTGCGCTTCAGCAGGAGATACGCCAGGTGGACCTGCTGGCAAGGAAAGCATTTTTTACCAGTCAATGGCAGATCCGCACCGGTGCATACCTGCTGGCAATAAGCCTTATCCTGCTTGTCATTTGCCTGAAATCACTGGAAATGACGACGCCGAAAATCCCATCAATGATCGGGACCGGGCACACAGATTCCCTGGAACGACGAAAAACAGAACGAAGATGGGTCGTGATTGCCGGAATGGTACTGGTGGTAATTTCCCTCACGCTGGCGTGGTTCACGCATCGCATGCTTACCGGGAGTTCGTCAGCAATTACCAGCCTTGTAAATCAAGGTTCAGAAAAAGATACAAGTGCCAAAAGCAATGGAACAACACCAACTGTCACCTCATCATCCGCTGATAGTACGGGTTTGACAAAAGAGACTTCATCAACAGAATCAGAAGCTCCTCCGGCGCAAAATGAGATCCGGGCAAATTTTCCCGGCTTCCGTGGTCCCGGAGGAAATGGTGTTGCATTCCAGAAGAATATCCCGGTGTCATGGGATGGTGCTTCCGGCAAAAATATCAAATGGAAAACAGAGATTCCGCTTCCGGGATACAATTCTCCCATCGTATGGAAAGATAAAATATTTCTTTCGGGAGCTAAGGAAAATCAACGCGCTGCATATTGCTTTGATGCAAACAGTGGAAAGCTCCTGTGGACAACGGACCTGTCAAAGATCCAGGGAAGTCCTGCACAAATGCCCAAGGTTACTGCAGAAACCGGCCTTGCGGCGCCAACGATGACCACTGACGGGCACAGGGTTTATGTCATCTTTGCTAACGGTGACCTTGCCGCACTTGATTTTGAAGGGAAGACAATCTGGACGAAGAACCTCGGCCTGCCAAAAAATCATTATGGTCATTCATCTTCCCTCATCATGTATCGCGACCTGCTGATCATCCAGTACGACCAGAACGGTTCTGCGAACGTGATGGCGCTGGCAGGGAAGACCGGTGATAAGGTCTGGGGGACATCACGAAACGTAAAGATATCATGGGCATCACCTGTTGTTGTGAATACAGGCAACATGACAGAGCTCATTCTTGTCGCCGAACCGGATGTGATTTCCTACGATCCTGCCACAGGCAAGGAGCTTTGGAAACTCGATTGCATCTCCGGCGAAGTCGGTCCGTCGGTAGCCTACGCAAACGGAATGGTATTTTCTATCAACGAATACTCAAAACTTGCAGCAATCAAGCTGGGACCGTCTGCAACCCTTGCATGGGAAAACAATGATTACCTTTCAGATGTTCCCAGCCCGGTTGCATTCAATGATTTCGTCATCGTGGTAACAAGTTACGGTGCGGTTGTTTGTTATGATGCGGCGTCAGGAAAACAACAATGGCTGAAAGAGCTTGAAAAATCGGTCTATTCCTCACCGATGATCGCCGACGGAAAAATATTTATTATGGATAAGCAGGGAACGATGCACATTTTAAAAGCTGATAAAACACTTGCTGTTGTCGGAGAATCAGCGCTGGGCGAAGGTTCTGTTTGTACCCCCGCGTTCGGTGACGGAAGGATCTACATCCGGGGAAACAAGCACCTTTTCTGTATAGGCAAATAGCCATGATTACTGGCATAAAAAAAATGAGTGACACCAACATACACGAAACTGCTGTCCGCATCGTATCCCAATACGGTACAGGGAAAGCGTCGGTAATACCGATCCTTCAGGCAATCCAGAAGGAGTTCCGGTACCTGCCGCGTGAAGCCCTCATGCGGATATGCGAGATCACTGAAATCACACCTGCAAACATTGAGAGTGTCGCCTCGTTTTATGGCCAGTTCCGTTTCGAGCCGGCCGGAAAGCATATCATCAGGGTGTGCACCGGAACCGCATGCCATGTCAAGGGTTCAACAAATGTATATGATGCAATCGCCCGCGAATTAAAACTGGAAGATGGGAAAATGACTGACTCAGCAAATCTTTTCACGCTTGAGAAAGTTGCCTGCCTGGGTTGCTGCACGCTGGCCCCGGTTGTCAAGGTTGATGAAATTACTTATGGTCACGTGAAGCCTGAAGAGGCCGGACAGTTGCTGAAGGATTTTCTTGAGAAATCAGTTATACTGACAGGAAAAGATCGCATCCGGAGACCGGATGGCAAAGTGATCCAGGGTGAAATCCGCGTGGGACTTGGTTCCTGCTGTGTTGCCAGCGGGAGCGCCGAGGTTGAAAGTTCGATGAAAGAAGTACTAGCTGAAACCGGTATCAACGTGCTGGTGAAACAGGTTGGCTGCGTTGGCGTCTGCAACCAGGTGCCGCTGCTGGAGATCATCAAACCCGGAGAGCCCGCGGTTTTCTACTCAAAGATAAAACCGGAAGAGGTACGTGATGTCATACTCACACATTTCAAACCAACGGGTTTTATCAGCAGGGCACGAACAAAATTTACACGTTTACTGGACAAGGCTGTTGAAGAATCAGGACCAGCTTCATTTTCGAGATATGGTGCCGATCAGCGGGATACACCGTTGTGTGACTTTCTTGAGCCGCAGCGGACCATTGCAACTGAGCAACGCGGACATCTTTCTCCTACAAGTATTGAAGAATACCGTGCCAGCGGTGGTTTCAGTGGTCTTGCACGATGTTTTTCATCCATGTCACCACCGGAAGTTGTTGATGTAATCATTGCCAGTGGTCTTCGCGGTCGCGGTGGCGCCGGTTTTCAGACCGGGAAAAAATGGCAGATCGTCAGCGAACAGGAGTCACAATTAAAATATATTCTCTGCAATGGTGACGAAGGAGATCCGGGAGCGTTCATGGACCGGATGCTGTTGGAATCCTATCCATTCAGGATCATCGAGGGAATGCTGATCGCCGGATATGCAACAGGAGCCTCAGAAGCGATCATGTATATCCGGGCTGAATACCCGCTGGCGGTAAAGCGCATAAACGAGGCTCTTGAGATCTGCAGGCAGGAAGGCATTCTCGGGGATTCGGTCATGAACAGCAAATTCAGCTTTTCAATCCGTGTATTTGAAGGTGCCGGTGCTTTCATTTGTGGCGAAGAGACAGCCTTGATTGCATCGGTTGAAGGAAACCGGGGGACACCGAGAATGCGTCCACCTTATCCTGCAATCCTTGGGTTGAATGGCAAACCTACACTGATCAATAATCCTGAAACATTTTCGCTGGTGCCATGGATCCTCCGGAACGGGGCTTCACAGTTTGCCGCCATCGGTACTCCCGGCAGCAAGGGAACAAAAGTATTTGCCCTGGCTGGGAAAGTCAACCGTGGCGGACTCATTGAAGTCCCGATGGGAATTACGATCCGAAAGGTGGTGGAAGAGATCGGCGGAGGCATTGCAGGTGGAAGAACTTTTAAAGCAGTTCTGATTGGTGGTCCCTCCGGCGGATGTATCCCGTCATCGATGGCAGATATGCAGATTGATTATGAAGCCCTGATTTCAGCCGGCGCCATGATGGGTTCCGGCGGACTGGTTGTGCTCGACGACCATGATTGCGTTGTTGACCTGGCACATTATTTTCTCTCATTTACACAAAGCCAGTCCTGCGGCAAATGCACTTTCTGCAGGATCGGAACACGCAGGATGCTTGACCTGCTGGAAAAGATTCGCAGCGGACAGGGAGTTCCGGATGATCTTATGCACCTGGAACAACTGGCACACAGCGTACAGAAAGGCAGTCTCTGCGGTCTTGGAAAAACCGCGCCCAATCCCGTTCTTACAACATTACGATATTTCCGCGACGAATATGAAGCCCATATTCACAAGACCTGCCCGGCAGGAAAATGCCAGGCACTCATCAGTTACAGCATCAACGATAAATGCATCGGCTGCACATTGTGCGCCCAGCGCTGCCCGTCAGATGCGATCGCTTTTACACCCTACGAGATCCATAAAGTGGATCCTGAAAAATGCATAAAATGTGACATCTGCCGGCAGGTTTGTCCGGAAGATGCAGTTGATGTCGTATGACCATGAAACTAACCATCGATAACCAGGCTGTCGAAGCCGCTGCCGGCACTACCATCTTCCAGGCAGCTGAACTACTGGGAATCCACATCCCTACGATGTGTTACCTGGAAGGTCATACAAATCATCCTTCATGCATGGTCTGCATGGTTAAGGATCTGGTGAACGACAGGATGATCCCTTCCTGTGCCATGCCGGTATCCGAGGGAATGCAGATCCAGACTCATTCTCCCGAGATCAGGGAAATCCGAAGGGAAGCGCTGGAACTGCTTTTGGGTGATCATGTCGGCGATTGTGAAGCACCCTGCAGGCTCTCATGCCCGGCCTTCATGAACATCCCGCTGATGAACCGGCTGATCGCCAGTGGCCACATCTCTGAGGCCCTGACAATAGTAAGAGAAGAGATTGCAATCCCGCTGATCCTCGGGTATATCTGTCCTGCCCCGTGTGAAAAAGCCTGTCACCGAAGAACCGTCGATGAAGCCATCTCGATCTGTATGTTGAAAAGGTTCACAGCCGCTGATGAAGAGATCAGGATGGAGAAGATGAAAGAACTGATCCCGGATAATGGCAGGAAAGTCGCGGTGATCGGTTCCGGTCCTGCAGGATTATCCGCTGCATTCTACCTCCGCATCCTGGGTTATTCTGTGACCATTTACGAACGGCAGGCAATGGCCGGAGGCGCATTGCGATATTCGATACCGGAAGAGAAGCTGCCACGCCGGGCTTTGGACGCAGAGATTGCATGCCTTGTGACATTGGGTATCAAGATTCTCACAAACCAGGAAATCGACACAAACCGTTTTGAATCGGAGATTGTTCCCGGGAATGATGCCGTGATCCTCGCCACCGGTGACCCTGCAGAGAATCCGCTACTATCATTTTCATTACTACCAGATCCTGACGGAAATATTTTCAACCGTAAGACTTGTGCAACTGTTCGCCCAGGGATTTTCGGCTGCGGAAGTGCAATAAAAACACAACAGATGGCTGTGAGATCGGCAGCGCAGGGCAAACTGGCGGCCATCGAGGCAGATCTTTTCCTCACATCGGGAACATCAAAAAAGATCAGGTACAACTTTCATTCAGCAATCTCGCATTTGTTGCCGGAAGAGACTGATGAGTATCTGAAGGAAAGCTTCCCCGGAAACCGCGTTCATCCATCAGGAGGATTCCTGGAAGGATTTACAGATGAAGAAGCCATGCAGGAAGCTGGCCGGTGCCTCCATTGTGATTGCCGGAAACCTGTAAGCTGTAAACTTCGAATTCTTGCTGATGACTACCATGCCAACCGGAAGCGGTTTATCGGTCCTTCAAGAAAAAGCCTCACAAAAATTATCCGGCACGACCTGGTCATCTATGAACCGGAGAAGTGCATCAAATGCGGGCTCTGCATGGAAATTACAGCTGATCACAACGAAAAATATGGTCTCACTTTTACTGGCAGGGGCTTTGATGTTCAGATTGAAGTACCTTTTGGGAAAACGCTGGGTGAAGGAATCACACGTTCTGCTTATTATTGCGTCGAAGGCTGTCCTACCGGTGCATTATCCTACCTCGACCAGGAAGAAGGTGTGGAGTTTAAAATGAGATACAGGATAACCGGCAAAGGCTGGGAAAAAATTGGGAAGTTTTAAAAATCTGATCCGCCGAGATGAAAATTCATAATCTCCATAGATTCTTATTACTCCTCGTCGTCATGACACTTGTCTGCATGCAACTCACAGCCCAGGAGCGCAGTGCAACATGCTGGCCGGGATTCAGGGGTGATGAACAACTGACAGGCTTTGCTGCCGCCACCCTCAAACCGCCATTAAGGTTATTGTGGACTTTTAAAACCGGGGACGCAATAAAATCTTCAGCAGTGGTATGCAACGGAACAATTTTTATCGGTTCAAATGACGGATTTCTTTATGCGCTATCATCAACCGGGAACCTGCTCTGGAAGTTTGACGCGAAAAACAGCATCGAGGCGGCTCCATTGCTGGCCGGGCAGGCAGTGATTCTTGGAACGCTTGAAGGCACGCTGATCGCATTGGACGTCACTACCGGAAAAGAGTTGTGGAGATACGTTACCGAAGGGCAGATCTCGGGTTCCCCGAACAAGCTGATACGCAAGAGTGATGGCGGGTTCGATATCCTTGCAGGCAGCTATGATTATAACCTGCATTGCATCGATGGCCTGACCGGGAAACTACGTTGGAAATATGAGACTGCCAATTATATCAACGGAACACCCGCAATGTTCGGGAAGATTGCAATTTTCGGCGGATGTGACGGACACTTATATCTTGTTAATACCGCCAACGGGCAATTAATTGAGAAGATCGACATCGGCACTTACATGGCTTCATCACCTGCCATTGGCGGAAATAAAGCCTGGTTTGGAAATTATGACGGGGAATTTTTCTGTTTCGATCTTCGAAAGAAGAAGATGGTATGGAAGAAAGATGGCGGAGGAACATTCCTCTCATCACCCGCCATCTCTGCGAACAGGGTGATCATCGGATCACAGAATAACACTGTTTATTGCTTTAATGCAGCAACAGGTGATATCCTGTGGAAATTCAAGACACTTGGAAAAGTGGATGCATCGCCTGTGATTGCCGGAAAACAGGTAGTAATCGCTGCTTCCGATGGCCGGATCCGGATACTAGATTTGGCAACCGGGAATCCTGTCTGGAGTTATGAAATCGGTTCTCCATTGTCCGGCACACCTGCTGTGACGAATGCCGGTATTGTTGTTGGAGCAGAAGATGGAAACGTTTATATGTTTGGAAGATGAAAATTGTGCACATCGTCCCCGGGTTCGGGGGAACATTTTACTGCGGGAATTGTCTCCGCGACTCCGCACTGGTGACTTCACTGCGTAAAGCCGGTCATGATACCGTGATCCTGCCGGTCTATCTTCCGCTGGTCATGAACGGAGCTGTTGTTCCCGACGGACCACCGGTCTTTTATGGTGCTGTCAGCATTTATGTGAAGCAGATGTTTCCATGGTTACGCCGCATGCCCGTGTGGCTTCATAAATTGCTGAATTCGGCCCCGGTCCTGCGATACGCTGCAAAGAAAGCAGGGTCAACACGGGCGCATGGCCTTGAAGATCTTACAGAATCAATGCTTCTGGGCGAAGATGGATTACAGACCGATGATCTTAAGGAAATTGTCAACTACCTGAAGTATCATGAAAAGCCGGATATTGTTCATTTTTCAAATGCACTCCTTCTGGGAATGGCAGGGATGGTTCGCCGTGAAGTCGGCGTGCCGGTCGTTTGCTCATTACAGGATGAAGATGTCTGGATTGACGCCATGGAGCCGGTCGCCCGGGAAAAACTCTGGAGCCTGATGGCACGGCAGGCAGCCGGTACCGATGCGCTCATTGCGGTGAGCGACTGGTTTGGCGCTGAGATGAAAAACAAAATGCATTTACCGGAGAACATTGTTCACACAATACCCATAGGCATTGATACCACTATTTACCCGTTGTCATTCCCTGAAAAGGGATCCCGGACGATCGGATACCTCTCCCGTCTTTGCGAAGAGAACGGACTTGCCATCCTGGTTGATGCCTTCATCCTGTTGAAAAAAGATCCTGCCAACAAGGATCTTAAACTTCGCCTCACCGGTGGCAGCACAGGCGATGACCGTGCATTCATCAGAGCCCAGCTGAAGAAATTGAAGAAAAGTGGTTTATCCGAAGATGCGATCATCATCCCTGAATTTGATTTTCTCCACCTGATTGATTTTTTCAAGGGACTTACCCTTCTGTCAGTTCCGGTACTCAAGGGTGAAGCATTCGGCCTTTACCAGCTGGAATCAATGGCTTCGGGAATCCCGGTTGTTCAGCCTGCATTGGGCGGTTTCCCGGAGATCATTGACAGATCCGGCGGAGGCGTGGTTTATCATCCCAACGATGCTCCAACGCTTGCTGCAGCAATTGCCGGTTTGTTAAATGATCCTGAAAAAATTGCCAGCCTCGGCAAAAGCGGGAGAACCGGTGTCGAACAATATTACGACTGCACTGTAGTCACAAAACAGCTGGTTTCAGTCTACGAAAACATCATTCTGAATTTCAAACCATCAACCTGATTCCTATGCCAATCGCCGAACTCCTGGATATCACCAAAGATTACCTGCAACCCGCAACAGGCAAGACTACCTGTGTCCTCGACCACATCTCGCTGGGCATTGACGAAGGAACAACCCTTGCAATCACAGGACCATCCGGTTCAGGGAAGACAACCTTTCTGAATATTCTTGGAACATTAGACAAGCCAACTTCAGGAGCCGTATTGATGGATGGGAAGAATGTTGAACAGATGGATGAGAACCAGCTGTCATCTTTACGGAACCGTTTTACAGGATTCATTTTTCAGCAGCACCTTCTCCTGCCCCAACTGACTGTGCTGGAGAACGTGCTTCTCCCGGTAATGCCGATTAAGGATAAGTCTTACAAAGAAGAAGCAACGGAACGTGCATTTCAGCTTCTTGAAAGGACCGGGCTGAAGGATCTTTTTCAAAATTACCCTGCACGCCTGTCCGTTGGCGAATGCCAGCGTACAGCCGTGGTACGCGCCCTTGTCAATCGCCCAAGGCTCCTGCTGGCCGATGAGCCTACCGGCTCCCTGGATGCTCGGAATGCTGCAAACATGACCGAGCTGCTTGTGGAACTTCGTGAAACCTACGGTTACGCGCTCGTAATTGTTACGCATGCCCCCGAAGTTGCGAGGAAGATGAAAACCCATTACCAGCTGTTCAATGGAAAGCTTCAACCGACATAATCCTGCACCATGAACCTTTTCCGGCTGATCCTGCAAAACATAAAATTCTACAAGCGTTCATGGCTGGTAACGCTGGCTGGCGCCGTCATTGGCACGGCCGTACTCACGGGTGCGCTGGTCACAGGCGATTCGGTGCGCAACAGCCTGCGTGAAATGGTGAGCCTCCGGCTTGGGACAACCCGGTTTGCACTGGCTCCTGCCGATCGCTTTTTCAGGCAGGCATTGGCGGGTGAATTGGAATCTTCTTCAGGATTCCAGGTACTCACGGTACTTAGAACACACGGAATTGCTACAGAACCGAACAGCAACCACACACTGAACCGGGTTGAGATCATCGGCGTGAATAAGGAATTTCCAGCGCTTTGGAAATCCGATGATGGAATGCCTGCATTCATGGCACCTGCAGAAGATGAAGCTGTGATCAGTGAAAATATTGCCGGCAGGCTGAAGGTTAAACCCGGGGATTTCCTTGTCGTCAAGATTCCCAGCGAAGGCTTTGCACCTGCAAATGCGCCCTTTGTCTCCGCGCAATCCGTTCCTTCTATCATGCGGCTCAGGGTAAAAGGAATTGCCGCAAACCGGTCAGGGGGAAATTTCAGCCTCGATCACAACCAGTCATCGCCCTTCAACATTTTCGTTTCTCAAAAAACGCTTTCTGCAAAGATGGGAATGGCTGGTTATTCGAATACATTGCTGGTTTCAATGGTCCATCAAAACACCGGTGCAGATTCTCTGGATGAAATCCTGCGCAGGACCTGGACCCCGGAGGACGCGGGTCTTTTGGTTTCAGAAATAAGTCCCGGGATCAGTCAACTGGTTTCACGAAGGATCTTTATCGAGGACAACGTTGCAAAGGTCATCCGTAGCTCTGTTAAAACTGCGACCGGTATCCTGACTTACCTCGTGAATGATATTTCCCTAAACAACCGGTCCACACCATATTCTTTCGTTACCGCTGCCGATCCCGGCATCGCGCCGGATGAACCGGGTCCGGGAGAAATCGTCATCAACGACTGGCTGGCCTCAGATCTGCTCGCAAAACCCGGCGACACACTGAAGATCCTTTATTTTGTAATGGGCACGAATCATTCGTTAAAGGAAGAAACTGCAAAATTTCGTGTTCGTTCTGTGATTCCTGCTCGCAACAGCCTACCCGACCGTGCACTCATGCCTGACTTTCCCGGCATGAAAAACACCGGCAATTGCCGCGACTGGGAAACCGGTACACCAATTGACCTGGGCAGGATCCGTGAGAAGGATGAAGCCTACTGGAATATTTACAAGGGAACACCAAAGGCCTGGATCTCCATGATAGATGGACAGAAGATCTGGAGAAATCCGTTTGGAAGTATCACTGCATTCAGATTCGGCAGCACTTCCTCTGATCATGCATTAAGAGAAGCGATCCACAAGATTGATCCTTCACTCCTTGGTTTGAAATTCACGCCGGTGTTTGAAGAAGGTCTTCGTGCGGCCGGTAATTCAACCGATTTCGGCGAGCTGTTCCTCAGCCTTGGCGGTTTGATCTTCATTGCCGGGATTCTGCTTTCCGCCATGCTGCTTTCTTTTTTCCTGCGAAAACGCATCGAAGAGATTACCCTGATGCGTTCGCTCGGCTTCAGAAACCGGAAAATCATCTCCATCTTTTTATCAGAAACATTGATTGTCTCTGCAGCCGGGGGATTGCTGGGTGTGATTGCCGCAATCATTTATGCAAAGCTGATTGTCATCGGCCTGGATACCCTGTGGCAACAGGCCGTTAATACCTCCGGGCTGAGGATCAGCATCAGGTTGAGTACACTTTTCACCGGGTTTATTATCAGCCTGGCGATACACCTGGTTGTATTTTCAATCATCCTGTTCCGGAACGGCAACAGGGTTTTGCCATCACCATATCTTCAAAAAGAGCCCCGGGTCAGGAAAAGAAAAGGCTACCGGGAATCATTGTACCTGGTATTTGTGGCAGTCCTTTTCATTTCTGCCCTTGTGATCATTCTTCGGGAATCTTTCTTGGGACGATTTTATCCCTCCACAGCTTTTATGAGCTCAGGCATCATGATACTGGCCGGATTCCTGCTATTCATCTCGTTTTTCCTTTCATTCAAACGGCAGAACGAGATGACCATCCACACAACGATCTCCGGGTATGTCCTGAAGAATGCCATGCTGCAAAAGATTCCAACACTTACAGCCATCGCGTTGCTTGCGCTGGGAACTTTTACGATTTTAGTAACCGGTCTGAACAGGAACCAGGCCAACCCGGACCAGGACAAGCCGTCCTCAGGTACCGGTGGATTCAGATTCTGGATGGAAACCACGTTACCTGTTTATGATGATCTGAATACAAAGGATGGAAGAAAGAAAGCCGGTTTGGAGGATGAACATTTTCCGGCGAATCTCCGGTTTGTCCCGCTCCCGGGCATCAGCGGTGACGATGCAAGCTGCCTGAACCTGAACCAGGTGACAAAGCCTGCATTGACAGGTGTTCCTTCACAGCTTTTTGATCAGAAAGGATCATTTAGTTTCACTAATCTTCTATCAGGAATCAACCGGGATCATCCGTGGAATGCGCTTGAAGAAACTGGCAAAGACGATGTGATCAATGGGTATGCCGATCAGACTGTCATAACCTGGGGATTAAGGAAGCAAATCGGGGACACGATGCATTATGTTGATGAAAGTGGAAGGAAGTTGAATATCCGGATCGCCGGAGGACTCGAGAATTCGGTTTTCCAGGGCAGGCTATTGGTTTCTGCCAAACTCCTGTCGCATTATTTTCCTTCATCTGTAAGAATCCACAGCTTCCTCATTGATCAGCCTGGCGGACAAAACAATTCAATTGTACCCATCCTGGAAGAACGACTGCACGACCAGGGAGCAGTGATCACACAGGCCAGGGAAAAACTGGCTAATTTTGAAAGTGTCGAAAACACGTATCTCGATGTTTTCATCATGCTTGGCGGATTTGGACTGATCATCGGGACAGCAGGTCTTGCAGTCCTCGTCATGCGCAACCTCAACGACCGCCGGCGGGAACTGGCGCTCTATGCAGCCCTGGGATTTCCATCCGGACTTACCTACAGGCTTTTTGCCGGTGAATTCGTATTCATCCTTCTCTCCGGAATTTTTATCGGGATCATCTCCGCATTTGCCGGAACATTGCCTTCGCTGATCCGGGGAGGAGCAGGTGCACTTGAGCTGCCAGGACTTTTCATTTTAGTGGTTGTTATCAACGGGTTCACCTGGATCCATTTCCTGGTGAAGAAGACACTGAACGCATTCCGCAAAGAACCAGTCACCAAAAGCTTCTGAACAGGGAAACATCTGCCGGGAAATTATCCTGTTCATGACAATGACAATTTAGCCTAAATTTGTCGTTTAATTGAAACCATGACAACGATCAGGATTACAAAAGAATTCCGGTTTGAGGCTGCACATGCCCTGAATAACTATGATGGTCCCTGCAAGAGCATTCATGGTCATTCCTATGAACTTTCGGTAACAATCAAAGGAAGCCCCATCCAGGACCAGGACTCTCCCAAAAAAGGGATGGTCATGGATTTCGGAGATCTGAAGAAAATCGTAAAGCGCAACATCATTGACCGATTTGATCACGCGCTGATCCTTTCATCAAAGCAGGAAGGATCTGCATTCCAGGATCCGGGTGAGATTTTTTCAAACGTTGTATTTGTCGATTACCAGCCAACCAGTGAGAACCTTCTGGACGATATTGCACAAAAGATAAAAAGGTTACTCCCTGAAGGAGTAACCTTGTATAGTCTGAAACTTCGTGAAACAGCAAACTCCTATGCTGAGTGGTTTGCCGGAGATAATGAGTAAGCCTTCGCTAGTTCCGGATGATCATTTTTCTCACGATTGCAATTCCATCCTGATCTTTTACGCTAACGTAATATAGCCCTGCGGACAATTTCGATACCGGTATTGCCAGTTGGTTTGTTCCGCGAGTCAACGATACCTGGTATTCAATTGCAACCTGGCCGTTGACGTTCATGACTGAAAGCATGATCCCGGTCGGCTGCAGAGCAGTAACCGTGAAATGAGCCTGGTCAATAGCAGGATTGGGATAAATTTCCGAAACACCATAAACATAGACGGATGCCAGGTCATGAATTCCGAGGATATTGCTTCCCTGGATCGTAAATGCCGTGCTGACAGAAGGAACAGCATTGGTCAGCGTTACATTTGTTGGTGTTGTGGTAAGTCCGGGCATTTCGGGGTAGATTGAATAGGTCCCGAAAGCTACATTGCTAAAACTGAATTTACCTTCAGTATCCGTCATCGTGTATGCAAGCGGCTCACTGGATTCATTGCGAATCAGCACTTCCACGTTGGCTGCCGGAGTTCCGCTTAAACTCATCGTTGCATTCTGTGAAATAGTACCACCAATTGTGCCGGTTCCCGGGCTGTAAAGAAGTGCGTGAACCAGTTCAATGTTGTATGGATTGGCTGGTTCTCCGAGTTCGACAAGGTGAGCATCGCCCCAGTTAGCTGCATGTATGTAATAGGTTGGTATATATTGTCCGAAAAGTGCTGATGATGGAAGCAGTGTTGCTCTCAGGTAATAATGGCCTGGGGAAACTCCGCCAAACCAGTACATTCCCATTGAATCACTGATCTCCTTGGTATCAACAACTGTCATTGCTCCACCGTCGACCCGGATCAGGTCCACCGTTGCATGATCAACAACACCGCCTCCGGCCGAAACATAGCCATTGACGTCACAGGTAGAATGAACATAAATCGTTTGTGTTACAGCATAAGTACAACCAATGGAATCAACGGTAACAAGGGTTATCGTGTAGTTTCCGGCAGCAGGGAATGTGAATGAAGGGGTTCTGCCGGTCAATGTTGTAGATGCGGAATCTCCCATTTCCCATGAATAGGTCGTCGTGAACAAACTGTGCGTGTGACCTTCAAAATGTACCGTAAGGAAATCCGGGGTGTAGGTAATCCAGCTTTCACAACCGGGGGCAGCAGCACCTACACGGATCGAATCGCATTTCTCGGAAGTACAGCTGTCGCTGGTTGTGATCCTCAGGCAGACATAATAGGTCCCAAGATGCTCGTAAACGTGCCACGGATCATAGGTCGTTGCCGTTCCGCCATCTCCAAAGTTCCAGTGCCGGGAAGTGATTGTGCCGGCCGATGTACTTGCATCATAAAAGTGAATGTTCAAAAGGTTGGTGCTGTCAGCATAGAAATTATACAATGCCGTGCAACCTGTACTGCTGCCGTAATTGACCTCATGGCACCGGGTACTTGAACATCCTGTACTGGTCTGAATTGTCAGGCAAACAGTGAATGTCCCGGTATGAGAAAACCAATGATCCGGATTCTGTAGTGTCGAAACGTTGTAGTACCCGGATGCAGTATCCCCGAAATTCCACTCCCAGGCAGTGATAAATCCCTGCGGGTAACTCCTGTCATAAAAATCCATAAACTCGGAATGTATGAGGTCAGGTCTGGATTCAAAGGCAGCTTCGCAGGTTTGAACATTTCCGTTGCAAATGGAAAAATTAACGGTGGCTGCCACTGGCGTCCCAGTGAATGTCTGTGAAAGCACCGTGCTGTCACAGTTTTTTGTTTGAACGATAAAGTTTACGTCAGACCCGGTTGCCGGGACATCATGAATCGTGCAATCCCATGTACCAGTTGAACTGGTCATCCGGGTTGCATAAAAAGTAAATCCATAAGCATTGCTGTCGGCCTGAATGATCACCTGGTGTTCCGGAACCGGGACTCCGGTATTATCCCGGGTAACTGTTCCACTTACATGAACCGTCATCGTTGATTGTGAGGAGGCTTGTCCTGCAATGAATAGCGTCAGGAGCAAAGAAAGTAGCAGGTTTCTCATATGTTTTTGTTTTAGTGAAACTATACGGGTTGATAAATTATTAACAGGCTAAGATAATTAAAACACCAGAAGTATCACAGGTTGCCCGAAAACTTAGTTTTTAATTACCTTCCGGGTCGTCAGCAATTTTCCGTCTTCAGACCTGAGTGTAAGAAAATACAAGCCTTTCGGGATGTCAGTAAGAGGAATATTCAGGATTGAAGTATTTTCACTCCTTTCGAATGTTGCATTATAAATGTTCTTTCCGGTAATTGTGGATATATCAAGAACTATTCTCCGCGCGCCTTCAGAGGTGATCTGTACATGAATTTCATCTGTAAAAGGATTTGGGAACAACCTAACAGCATCATTGTAATCCCCTCCATCCGATGGTCCGATCCCGGTAAAATCCAGGTCTGAAACTTCGAGAACAATGCCTTCAACCGCCGGTGATCCTTCATCGATGTTGACTTCCTGCAGCGCGGCAAACTTCCCGGTGATCTCCGGGTACAGGAAATATTTCCCATAACCGATCCCGGCAAAAATAAATCTGCCTTCTTCGTCAGTGAATGTATAGGAAACAGGTGTCATGAATTCATCATAAAGAATGACTTCAGCATCACCGATCAGCAATCCTTTCTCCTTATGTGAAACATAGCCTCCCACTGAGCCAATACCAGGCGTCTCGGAAACCTGGATGAAGTGAATATCGTTTGCGAAACTGTTGCTTCCTGAAATGATTATTCCTGTAGCTGATTGCCACTTCATCTGGTTCCCCGAATATTCGGGCATGAAACCATTGTAGTGGGCGGAACCTTCGGTCAAACCGGCTTTTACTATGTATGTCCCTTCAAAGAGATGAAGGAATGCATAATATCCAAGGTATGTAAACCGGATCGAATCAAGTGGCGAAACCTTGTTTCCCTTGAGCCGGTATAGATATGCAACTCCAGTATCACCGGTACTTGCAGGATTATTGATCGGGTACAGTCCGGCAAAAACCAATCCACCGAGATTATAATAAACCGGGGTTACAATTTGGCTGCAGCTTGAATCCGAGCAAATTATCCCACCTGACAGGTCTCTTTTCTGAATTGTCAGACAAACAGAATAATGTCCCGGGTTTTGGTAGCTGTGTACCGGGTTCTGATCATGCGACCAGTTTCCATCACCGAAATTCCAAAACCAACGATCCGGATGCCCCTGTGAACTATCGCTGAAAACGAAGGTGTTCTGAACCGAATTTGCTGAATCCAGCCTGGACGAGAATACCGCTTTACATGGAGCCAGGGCACAGATGGTGAAGTTCACTTCGAGCGGGGTATCCGAACTATAAACTGTCTGGCTATGCAACGTATTATCACAATCAAATACACTTACGATGATGGGACTTCCTGCCGGGGCATCGGGAATGGTGTCCTGGTAGAAGCCTTCCACGTTTGTCATCTTGATGGCCGAATAGTGGATGATATCAGCATTTACGATCACCGGCTGACCGGCGACAGGCGTTCCCGTGACGGAGTTGTAAACATGCCCGTGAAGTTGTACGTTGAAATTTGACCCCCCGATAACAATGGTTTTGTAGATCGAATCCTTACAATTTGATTCACTGGTGATTTTCAGGCAAACATTGAATGTGCCTGGTCCGGAAAATTCATGCACCGGGTTCTTTTGATGTGACCTGTTTTTTTGTCCTGACAACACATCACCGAAGTTCCATTCCCTTGCAACAATGTGAGTATACGACGATGAAAGATCCTCAAACGACAGAACAAATTCTGAAATCGATTGTGTCCTGAAATCTGCATGGCATCTTCCGGGATTGTTTTGATCATCAGTCTCCGGGCGGGGAGACCCGGAGCCCATTGCAGTCAGCGATGAGAACCAACAGATTTGAATAAAGAGCAACGAGAGAAAAATATTTTTCATTTTCACTTTGTTATTTTTCCGAAATGATAGCGGATTCCTAAACCAATTCCAATAGAATAAGGTGATGAGGAAGTCTGCTCCTTATCAGTGAAAGCGTTAAAATAATATTTATAAGAAGGCTCAAGGTAACAACCCAGGTTTTTTGAAACCCTGTATTCAAGGTGTAATGATAATGAAATTTTCCAGTTCATCTTAACCCGCTGAGCCGTATTGTCATCAATGCGGATGATCCTGGCATTGGGATATTCAATGTAGGGTTCAGCCAGTCGTGTTCCGATCAGGAATGTGAATGCAGGTCCTGCCATCAGGTCAAGGCTTAATTTGTTTGATTCGAAGAGCTGGTATCCGAAAAGAAGCGGAAGCTCGATGTAAGTGTACCTGTTCCGGGTCCGGTCATCAGAAAAATGCTGTAAGCTGTCATACACCGGAACATCCTTGGTGTTGAAAATGATCTCGTTCTGGTTATCGGGATTGACATAGAATGAGATGATGCTTGTAAAATACCCGATACTGTCCTTGCTGATGTATTTTGTCTGGTACTTTCCTTCATCATAGACATATCCCAGGGCGATGCCGGTTTGCACCGTGAATTTTGAGAAATGATAGGAGATCCTTGCATTCAGCCAGTAATTCATCTCTGAATAGGAGTGTGTTGTATTGTACTTGATCAATTCAGGTGTGACCCCAAAATCCGCAGAAAAAGATTGCACTGACATGGGTTTTATCTTCTGTATCTTCAGGATCCCCTGCGGGGTTTGAAAGGAGATGATCGTATCGTACAAATCAGCCAGGGTTAATCCCTTTGCTTTGATCGGATCCAGCATCGACAACGACCAGCGTTCAGATGCAGCGGGAGGATTAAGAAGGCTGGCGACGGGTTCAGCCGGAGCAGGTGTTTCGGCCCTGTGCGGAGCCGGTCCCGGAGCAGGAACCGAAGCAGATGCGATCATTTGTGTTTTACCCGGTAATCCAGGCTTGTGTAAGATCGGTGTAACGGATTCCTGTTTGGGTGCGACAATATTCTTTTCCGCCGGATTTACCGAAGGCGATGTTGCAGGATTATTACCGGTGTGTGATTTGCCCGCAATAACCTGTTCGGAGGCCGGATTCACCCGGGTGGATTGATGACTGCCTGAATAAAAGTAAAGCAGTCCAAGGATCATGATAATCGCAGCCGTACCGGAAATCCAGTACCCCTGCGGGATATTGGTGAAATTGAACCTTGAAATCTCCTTCCAGAGCAATCTCCGGCTAACTCCTTTCCAGAGATTACCGGAGGGTTCGACCGTATGATCCCCTAACGTCTTCCGGAACAGATCATCGATCTGTTCTCCTTCACCGGCCGGGAATTTTGAACTATCCATGGATTTTAGTTGATTTCTTTGATTGCTTGTAATCACTAATTTTTTTCCTGAGAAGTCTCCGCGCCTTCAGCAACTGGGTCTTTGAAGTGCTCTCCGAAACATTCAGGGATTCTGCTATTTCCTTATGACTGAATTCCTCAAAAACATATAAATTAAACACCATTTTGTACCCTTCCGGAAGTTTCTGGATCATTCCAAGCAGTGTATCCGCCGGTATGACATCCATTGGTTCCGATTCTTCCATGTCAACAATTTCCGTTTCATCAATCTCTTCAATCACAGAGGTGAAGGGCATTTTCCGGTTTTTCCGGTAATGATTCAGTGCCTGGTTGATCATTATCCGTTTAATCCAGCCTTCGAAGGAGCCTTCCTTCCGAAAGGAAGATATCCGTTGAAACACCTTGATAAAGCCCTCCTGAACTATGTCTTCCGCCTCATCCCTGTTACTCGCGTACCGCATACAAACACCCAGCATCGTAGAAGCACATTTCTTGTATAATTGGGATTGTGCACTACGCTTGCCCGCGATACAGCCTTCGAGTATAGAGTCTTCAACAATCATCAGCGGGTTGACAAAATTATAGACAATAAAAGGATTGAAAAGTTGCCTGAAAAGTCAAATCTACGTGATATTTCTTGGTATGCAAAATGATCCACTCCAAAGATTTGTGCCTTTCAGCGTTGAACATATTATGAAAGAGATGCTTTTAACTTTCTGAAATTCCTTTTAAAAAAGATCAGTCCTTTGGCACTCAGGATGCCATGAAGATGATATACAAACAATTCATGGAATACATGCATGGAAATCAGCTCTTCCAGCGAAAAGAGATCATTCTCGTAAAGATTTTCTACCCGGAAGACATGCAACTTGGCAATGATCTTTGCATTCAGCTCGCGGCGGTACAAACCCTCCTTTTTCCCTTTATTCATGTTGTTGAGAAAAGATTCATACATGTTTTTCCGGCGAATATCACGGATGCTGATGTAGAGCTCCGGATAATACTTCCTGATATCATACTCCATCGACGGGTTGTATTCGCGGAACCGGGTGTGGATCAGGTTGTAGACCGCCAGTAATTCCTCAACCGCATTCAGGTTTTGCCGAAGGATCTCATTGTGAACCTCGCAATGGATGTCATGCTCATGAAATAAAATTGACCTGACAAGGTCTTCCTTATCCTTAAAATGCTCATACAGGGTTTTCTTGGAGATACAGAGATGCCGGGCAACATCATCCATTGTGACGCTTTTAATCCCGTACCGCCGGTATAACTTCCTGACCTGTTCAAGGATATGCTGTGTACGTGCCTCCATTATACAAAGATACCAATAATTGAATTAACGGAAACTTTCATCCGTAGAAAGTTTTTCCCGTTTGGAAAATTTTTATCTTTGCACCTGTTATGAAAAATCCTTTGACCCATCTGATTTAAGCGATTGAATATGAAAAAACTATTTTTCGTTATTGGCCTTTTATTCTTTGTCTCATCCTGCTCAACGCACGATAAAAAAGCGCAGCTGGAACAGCTTAAGAAGGAACATGATAACATTGCCACGCAGATTTCCAGCCTGGAAAAGGAGTTGTACCCTGCAGGTAATAAACAGGTCACAAACGTAAGTGTTGAGTCCTTGTCGAAGAAGGCGTTTGACCACTACATCGAAGTTCAGGGACGGATCGATGGAAATGAAAACATTGCCGTGAGCCCCCGCTCAGCAGGCATTGTGATAAAAATCCTGGTAAAGGAAGGGGATTTTGTAAAAAAAGGACAGCTACTGGCTGAACTCGATGCCGATGTCGCCAAGCAAAACCTGAAAGACCTGGAAACGCAACTTGCTTTTGCTACAGATATGTATGAAAGGCAGAAGGCCCTCTGGGATCAGAAGATCGGCTCGGAAGCCCAGTACCTTGATATCAAAAATAAAAAAGAGTCTGTTGAAAATAAAATTGCCGCGCTGAAGGAACAGATCAACATGTCGAGCATCACCTCCCCGATTGACGGCACCATCGAAGATATTCCCATCAAGGTCGGGCAGATGGCATCTGCTGCGAATCCACAACCTGCCTTCCGGGTCATCAATTTTACCCGCGCCAAAGCCGTGGCTGATGTCGGCGAAGCATACAGCGCCAAGATCAATACCGGCGACCAGGTCAGGATATTTCTACCGGATTACAATGAAGAGATCCAGGAACGGGTGACCTTTGCCAGTAAATTCATCAACCCTACGAACCGGACCTTTAACGTAGAAATTGAGATACCTGCCAACGACAAGATTTTCCGGGCCAATATGATTGCCGTTATCCGGATCAAGGATTATTCAAATCCATCAACCATTGCAGTTCCGCAGAATTTCATCCAGTCGTCGAAGGACGAAGGATTGTACGTGTTCATTGCAAAAGATGAGAACGGCAAAAAGATTGCCAGGAAAGTCTTCATTAAAGCAGGTGTGACATATAACGGCCTGACGGAGGTCACCAGTGGATTGAATGAGGGTGACAAAATTATCACTGCCGGCTACAAAGACCTCTATGACGGACAGAATATCGATTACAAATAAGCATTGATGATGAAAGACAAAATACACAAGGTCAAAGAATTTTTCGCAACCAGCTGGTCGATTGATAACCGTGCGTCAATCTACGTCCTGACCATATTCATCACCATGCTTGGCCTGCTTTCATACCTGAGCATTCCGAAGGAACAGTTCCCTGAAATCATAATTCCGACCATCATCGTCAGTACTCCTTATCCCGGAACTTCTCCCGAGGATATGGAAAATCTCGTGACCCGGCCCATTGAAAAAGAACTGAAAGCCCTGGCCGATGTCAAGAAGATCACAAGTAAATCCATCCAGGATTATTCAGCCATTGTCGTGGAATTCAACCCGGGAATTGCAGTCTCTGAAGCCAAGCAACGTGTAAGGGATGCGGTCGACAAATCTAAGCCCAACCTCCCCAGCGATCTTCCGAAAGAACCGGATATCAAGGAAATCGATCTTTCTGAAATCCCCATCATGTTCATTAATATATCGGGGGACTATGATCTGCAACGCCTGAAGAAATTTGCCGATGATACGAAAGACCGGATAGAGACCTTCAAGGAGATCACGCGGGTCGACATCATCGGGGCGCTCGACCGGGAAATCCAGGTAGATGTTGACATGTACAAGATGCAGTCTGCCAGCGTCACTTTTTCAGACCTCGAACGGGCCATTGCCAGTGAGAATATCACAATTTCAGCCGGTAACATCACCAGTTACGGATCAAAACGAACGATCCGGATCACCGGGCAATTCAAGGCACCGGATGAGATCAAGAACATCATGATCAAATCTTCAAGCGGGGCCATTGTTTATATCCGTGATGTTGCCGAAGTGAAAGACGGGTTCAAGGAACAGGAAAGTTTTGCCCGCTTTAACGGTAAAAACGTAATCACCCTGAATGTGATCAAGAAAAGCGGCGAAAATCTCCTGAATGCTTCCGACGAAATCAAAGGACTGATCGCTGATCTTAAGAAAAATTCCTTCCCTCCTGACCTTACCGTTGATATTACCGGCGACCAGTCAAAGTTTACCCGGAGCACACTGGAAGAGCTGAACAACACAGAAATCATCGGGTTTGTCCTCGTTACGCTGGTGCTTATGTTTTTCATGGGCTTCAACAATGCATTCTTTGTTGGTCTCTCCGTGCCTCTTTCAATGTTTGTCGCGTACATGATCATGCCCGGCCTCGGTTTTACCATGAACATGATCGTCATGTTCGGGTTCATCTTTGCACTGGGGATCATCGTGGATGACGCGATTGTCGTCATTGAGAATACCCATCGAATACACCGGGGAGAGCCAGATATTGTCAAAGCCGCAAAACATGCGGCAGGAGAAGTCTTTTTACCCATCTTATCAGGAACACTAACCACACTGGCACCGTTTTTCCCGCTGGCTTTCTGGCCCGGTATTGTAGGGAAATTCATGCATTATCTACCGGTAACACTGATCCTTACGCTGTTTGCTTCACTTTTTGTCGCCTATATCATCAACCCGGTGTTTGCTGTTACATTCATGGCGCATGAATACGATAAAAAGGGTCACTCGGCGGACAAGAAAAAGCTGCTCATTACCAGCGTGGTATTATTGATGCTGGCACTGATCTTCTATTTTGCAGGATCATTCGGGCTGGGAAACCTCCTTATCTTCTGCCTCGTTCTGAATGCCATATACCGGTTATTGCTGAAAGGGATAACAGCGAAATTCCAGAATATCTGGTGGCCGCAGTTCATGCATTTTTATGAACGAAGCCTGAGGGTTTGCCTCCGTGGAAATAATCCGTATTATCTCCTGGTATCCGTGGTGGTACTCTTTGTGACATCCATTGTCCTGCTCGGGGCAGCAAAGCCCAAGGTCTTGTTCTTTCCCGATAACGACCCAAGTGGTATCTATGTTTACATCAAGATGCCGGAAGGAACAGATCAAACGGTCACGGATTCTGTGGCAAGGGTGGTTGAAAAAAGGGTTTCTCTGGCGGTTGGAAAAAATAACCCGCTGGTAGAATCGGTTGTCACCAATGTCGGATTTGGTGCCGGTGAAGGGATCTTCGACAGAACAGCTGCATCAAACAAGGCCAAGCTTACCATCAACTTTATTGAAAGCCGGTACCGCAAAGGACAGAAAACGAGTGTTTACCTGGATAAGATGCGGGAGTTTCTGAAAGATATCCCGGGAACCCAGATCAGTGTTGAGAAGAACAAGATGGGGCCGCCTACCGGGAAGCCTGTCAACATTGAAGTTACCGGGGAGAACCTGGATGAACTGATCGTTACTGCAAATGCCCTGCAGAATTACCTCGATTCACTGCGTGTTCCGGGGGTTGAAAAACTAAAATCGGATTTTGAAACGAATAAGCCTGAGATCATCGTCAACATCGATCGGGTCAGGGCAAACCGTGAAGGGCTTTCCATCGGACAGATCGGAATGGAGCTTCGCACGGGCATTTATGGAAAAGAAGTCTCAAAATACAAAGAAGATGAGGACGAATATCCGATTCAACTCAGGTATTCCGAACCACAACGCAAAAACATGGACAAGGTGATCAATGCAAAGATCACATACAGGGATATGAACACCGGCCTTCTCCGGCAGATCCCGATCTCATCTGTAGCCAAGCTTGCTTATAAAGACACTTACGGAGGAATCAACCGGAAAAATTCAAAGCGGATCATCACGATCTCTTCGGAAGTTCTTTCAGGCTATACAGCGAATGAAGTCGTGGCTTCCATAACCCAGGCTGTCCAGGGATTTAAAACGCCGAAAGGCATCGACATCAACCTTACGGGAGAGCGGGAAGACCAGGCCGAGACCATGAACTTCCTGACCAAAGCTATGCTGGTTGCAATCGGGCTGATCTTTTTCATCCTGATCACACAATTCAGCTCTGTGAGTAAGTCGCTCATCATCCTGAGCGAAGTTGTTTTCAGCATCATCGGTGTATTCCTGGGAATCGTAATCTTTCACATGTCCATTTCGATCATCATGACAGGACTTGGGATTGTTGCTCTTGGAGGAATTGTCGTCAGGAACGGGATCCTGATCGTTGAATTCTGCGATGTCCTCAAAGAACGGGGATTAAAAACCAGGGAAGCCATCATCCAGGCAGGAAAAGTAAGGATCACCCCTGTGGTTCTGACAGCTGCTGCAACAATGCTGGGACTTATCCCGCTTGCAATCGGGATGAACCTTAATTTCATCACGATGTTCACCGAACTGAACCCGCACATGTATTTTGGAGGTGACAATGTCATGTTCTGGGGACCACTTTCGTGGACGATCATCTTCGGACTGGCATTCTCCACATTCCTTACACTGATATTCGTTCCGGCCCTGTACCTGATCGATTACGAGATCAAGACAAAACTGAGGAGAAGAAAATCACTCAGGAGAGTCAAAGGATAAAGATTGTGCAGGGACTTTGTGCGATTGATTTTCAGAATATAGAATATTGAAGACAGAATAAATCATGACATCTTATTTGGTCAAGAATTTTCGTATTCTAACTTCTGAATTCTGTATTCTCGAGAAAAGATTACGGTAATTCTGCTCAGGATTTCTCCAGCAGCTTGTTGAGTTGCACCCTCAGGTTGATGACAGTGAACATCGACTGGAGATAATCGCTTTCCGACTGGAGGAATTGATTGTACTTCTGATTCAGGTCTGTGCTTCCGGCAACACCTTCCTTGTATTTGCTGATGGTCTTCACATAAATCTTGACAGCAACCTCCAGGCCTTTCTTCTTATTCATGAAGATCAGGTATGCGTTGTTAAAATCACTTCTGGCCGATGCAACCTGCAATTCAAGCCCGGTCTTCAATTTCTCGTCATTGACCTTCATTTTCTGAACCTGCAGATAAGCCTGGTCAACCGTGTACTTACGGCTTCCGCTACTCCAGATCGGAATGGTCATGGTCATTCCCCAGTTCAGTGTTTTAAACCAGGATTGGTAGGGTGCAAAGAAATTCCAGACATTCCGCTGTGCATTGTCACTGAATCCCATGAATGCTGAAAGACTGGGCTGATAGGCAGTTTTCGAAAGCTTGTACTGCATCTTTACAAGGTATTCCTGCTTCTTGAATACGTTATAATCGATGTTGAAATTGTAATCAAAATTTTGCTGCAACAGTGCCTCCCTGCCCAGTGTATTGATAAATCCCTCGAGGCTGTCAGTAAGCTGGATCCGCTGATTTTCCTTCAGTCCCATGATGAATTTCAGCCGGTCAGTGTTGATCTCGACCTGGCTGCTCGTATTGATCAGGCGTGCCTCAAGGTCCGATTTGTTGAGTTCCAGCTGGTCCACTTCAATATCTTCAACCAGGCCTAATTTGAGTGTCTCCTTGAGTTCCTTCACCATCTGGCTGACAACCTTGTATGTCGAGTCAAGGATCTTCGTCTGTTCCTGGTAAAGCAACACAACCATATAACTGTTCTCAACCTGGTCGCGGATATCAATTTTTGATCGCAAAGCCTTTTCCTTTTCAGATTCAAGAAAGGCTTTTGCAGTCTGCAACCCAACCAGGTACTGACCGCTATACAGAAGCTGATCGACCCTGCCGCGCATGGTCAGGTTATACCGGGTGCCAAACTGAACCTCGAATTCTTTGCCCGGTTGTCCAATGAGCTCTCCCGGGATCAGCGAAGTAGGAAGCGCAAAATATTCCATGTAATCGATCCCGCCATTGACCTGTGGAAGCCCGATGGAAGTATTTTGTTTGACCTGCTTATTCGCTATCTGAACATCATAGGTGGCATTCTTCAGGTCATAATTATTCTCGTATGCATAATCCTGGGCCTGCTTGAGAGAGAAGACAATAGGTACCTGGCCGTTTAGTTGAGCAGAAAAGAACAAGCAGGAGGCAAGGATCGACCACAGGAACAGATTCAGTTTCATGAGTACGTTTATTTTAAAGGATCAGAATTGTTGATATTACCAAAATTCACTTTTTGCTTTTGCTGTTCATAATACCTGATACCGGCTTCATTGGCAATGCCACGGATGAAATTTTCGAACATGACATCAAAGAGTGTCTGAAAAGAGAATTTGTCGGCCGGGAAAAATTCCGGGTTGTGAAGGTCAATCAACCTGCGGATATAAAGCCTGGCCAGCAGTTCCGTGCTCAGATCATCGCGGTATACACCCTGGTTTATTCCTTTTTCAAGATTGATCTTGATCTTTGTAAAAATGAATTCTATCCGTTCATCAATGTGATTCCGATAAACATCGGGGTAATATTTTTTAAGATCGAATGTCATGGAAGGACTGACATCCCTGAAACGTTCACCGAGTTCTTTACTAACGATCAAAAGAATATCAATGGCATTAACACCTTCAAAATTATAGTTGTCAAAAATGATCTCAAAGTTCTGCCTTTCAAGTTCAAGGAGTTTTTCTACCAGCTCATTTTTACTTGAAAAATACTGGTAAAGCTTCTTCTTCGAAACATTGATATCCCTGCAAAGATCGTCCATTGAGACACTCCTTACCCCATATTTGTAAAAGAGTTCACGAACTCTCTCAAGGATATTGACCTGATTTTTATCCATGAAACTAAATTCACGTTATATTAAAAGATCTGCAATAATAACCGGAACTCTCGTTAATCCTGCAAAAGAACAGGAATATCCCCTTGCCTGATTTCCGTTGCATGGCAAAATTAGATATTATTTACGAGAAACAAAATTAGTATAAAAAGTTTCTTCGGGCGAAAGTGCGAAGAAACCAGGATTGATCTTTGGGCTGATGCCTATTCAATGATCATCTTCTTCCTGAGGGATTGTTCCCCGTTGACGAGGGAGAAATAATACATGCCCGGCAGCAGGTGCGATGCGGAGATGTCAAAATATTCAACATACTTTCCCGGTGCAACCCGTTTGTTATCCGAAAGTCTTGCCACTTCTCGTCCGAACATATCCACGATAGACAATGTCACGGTGGTTGCTTCATGAACCTTGTAGGCAATACAGGTGAAGTCCCTTCCGGGATTTGGATAATTCTGATCGAGGGTCATGGATACAATGGATTCCGGCTTCTGGCCAGTCCCGGTGAAGATGCTGTCGGCAATGGCCGTCCACACACTCAGCCCAACATTCGGCCCTTGGGCATCAAGTCGTGCCCAGATCGGACGAACAATATTATTATAGGCTGAAATACCTGTGTAATCGCCAAAGAAAATACTGTTAACCGGCTGGAACGGAGTATCACTCACTTTCATATTCTCAAAAGTCTCACCACCATCGCGCGAAACTGCAAGGTAAACATCGGTAAGATTATCTGTATAAGCACGACGATCGTAGAAAACTACATAGAGAAAACCTGTTACCTGGTCAACCGTCATCCACGAAAGAAACTGCTGCTTACCGGGCGGATCATCATTCACCCGTTTACGCTCACCCCAGTGCATCCCGCCGTCAGTTGATTTCATGAACCAGACATCGGTGTCCTCCATGCCATTCCGCTGATCTGTCCAGTTGACATAAACATTCCCCCGGTATGGACCGGGACTGACATCGCAGCAGGTTACGGGTAATCCGTTCGACCGGTAAATTCCCGGGATGCTGTAATCCCAGCCGCCGGGAATATCAGAAACAAAAACGTTGGTGTCCATCCATGTGTTCCCCTGGTCCAATGACCTGTTAAAGAGAATTCCTGCCGGCCCAGCCCAGCAAACATAGATTTCCCCGTTGGGTCCGACGGCAGGAGCAGCACCTTCAACCGTGTTGTCTTCATCCGAGCAGTCACCGGCCAGCCGGTTGATCCGTACCGGCGAGCTCCAATGCATGCCGGCATCTATGGATCTTGAAAAAAGAATGTTCGAACTATCCAGGGGATCCGCGCTCTGGTATTTATCAAACTGGGTCCAGCAAACATAGATATTATTTGTTGCCGGATCAACAACCGCCCATTCCTTATCCTGGTCTTTATCTCCATTCAAACCGGTGTATGTCCCGTCTGACCAGGTTGCACCGCCATCCATGGATTTCTGGCAAACGATCCGGTCGATAAAATATCCTGCTGAAGGATTTGCAAGATGAAAGAAATAAAAGCTGCCTGCAGTATCAACGGTTAAGCAGGGATCACCCCATACGCCATAAACAGAGGAGATATTTCCCTCCTGCCAGGTCAGCCCGCCATCCTGCGAAAAATAATAATTGTCGATGTTGGAACCGGCAACCATCTGGCTGGTGTTCCTGGGATTAATGATGATGGAAGGCTCTTCAGGTGAATTCGTCTCTCCTACCTGAATATTGGGAAATTGACAAATTCCTGATATTGCTATAAAAATAAAGCAAATAAAAGAGCTTATTCTACGCATAAGCAGATCAATTTTTATTTTCCACTAAGTTACAAAATTTCAGGGGGTGCAATATTCCACACAGTGAATATTTTCTGTAAGTTTGACGCTTATTATCGGTATGATATGAGAAAGATCCTTCAGCTAATCCTCCTTTTATGCGTTTACCAGGGCTTTTCGCAAGACAGCACCTGGATGACTTTCTATGAAAAGTCAGACTATAAAAGAACACCCCGGTTTACAGAGACCATGGACTATTGCAGGCGGCTGGCGTCCGTTTCATCTATGATCCAGGTCAGATCATTCGGGGAGACTGCACAGGGAAGACAACTTCCACTCGTGATTGTGGATAAACAAGGCTTCACTGAACCCGAAAAGATCCGTGGAGCAGGCAGGATGATCCTCATGATCCAGGCATGCATACACCCGGGGGAGTGTGAAGGTAAAGATGCCGGCCTGATGCTGCTTCGCGACATCGCTACAACTGGCAAATACACCGCATTGCTTGAGCATGTCTCGATTCTTTTCATCCCCATTTTCAACGTCGATGGCCACGAACGGTTTGGTCCGTACAATAGGGTCAACCAGAACGGCCCCGAGGAGATGGGCTGGCGGGTCAATGCAACCAACCTGAACCTGAACCGGGATTACATGAAAGCAGATGCTCCCGAAATGCAGAGCTGGTTAAGGCTTTTCAGCAGGTGGCTTCCTGAATTTTTTATCGATACACACACTACGGATGGCGCCGATTACCAGTACATCCTCACTTATTATATGAATGTTGCAGGCGGAATGGAGGCAGGGCTGACGGCATGGACAAAAGATGTCTTCCTGAAAAACTGGAAATCCGGGATGGAAGCCTCGGGAATTCCTGTTTTTCCCTACGTAGAATTCCGCTCCTGGCATGATCCGAAAAGCGGTATTGATGGCGGCGTATCACCACCCATGCTTTCACAGGGTTATACTGCCCTCAGGAACCGGCCCGGGTTGCTGGTTGAAACGCACATGCTGAAGACCTATAAGCAACGGGTCTCCGCAACCTATGAATGCCTTGTGAACGTAATGAAAATACTGGACAAGGAATATGCAAACCTGCAGGACCTGGAGCGGAAAGCCGATGCATATACGGCAAGCGCCGAATTCCGGCAATCACCATTTCCGCTGACCTATAAAGTCCTCCACAACGACAGTACCATGATGGATTTCCTGGGGATCAGCTATACCCGGAATAAAAGCGAGATCACGGGCGACTACTGGTATAAATATGGAACCGAGAAGGAAACGATGAAGATTCCTTACTTTGAGAAAACCGCGGTCCAGAATTCTGTAACACTGCCGGAAGCATACATCATCCCTACAGAATGGAGAACCCTCATTGAACGCCTGAAACTTCACGGGGTCAGGGTGTATCGCCTGACCAAAGAAACCGAATTTAAAGTTTCCACCTATCGCTTTTTCAATCCCAAATGGCAACCCACTTCTTATGAAGGAAGACACCCGCTGACTTCGTTCGATATGGAGGAGACGACCATTACCAGGACCTATCCGCTTGGCTCAGCGGTGATCGACATGGATCAGCAGGCAGCACGGGTGATCGCCAACCTTCTTGAACCACGGGGAAACGGCTCCTATCTCTACTGGGGCTTCTTTGACGGCATTTTCGAGCAAAAAGAATATGCCGAGAATTATGTAATGGAGGAACTGGCGAAAAAAATGCTGGCTGAGAACCCGGCATTAAAGGTTGAATTTGAGAAAAAGAAACAACAGGATAAATCTTTTGCGACAAACCCGGATGCAATCCTGAACTGGTTTTTCTCGAAAACGCCTTATTGGGATACAAGAAAAGATCTCTATCCGGTTGGAAGGATCATGGACAGGAAGACTGTTAACGACCTGATCAAAAAGTAGTCTTTACCCGGATCCTGGTCATCGCACCCTTTTTCGTAAAATGCCCTATCACTATAGCTCCAGAAACTCCGGCCCGGTGTAATTCTTCAATCATAGGTAACGCTTGATCTCCGGGAACGGAAATCAATAACCCGCCGGAGGTCTGTGCATCGGCAAGAATAAGTTTAGTCATTTCAGATATTCCTGAATCCCAGTCAACCAGATCTTCGACACTTTGCAGGTTCGTCAGCGTTCCCCCGGGGACCACATTGGCGGCCGCAAGTTCCATGGCACCAGGCAAAACCGGAATAGCTTCTGCAATGAGGGTTGCATTGATTCCGCTTCCCTTCACCATCTCTTTCAGATGACCGAGCAATCCGAATCCGGTCACATCTGTGCAGGAATTGACCGTGAAATTTGTCATGATCTCAGCAGCAGCCTTGTTGAGCTGGGTCATTGTCCTGATCATTGCAGACTGGCATTCCGCATCGACCATGCCCCGCTTGATGCCGGTGGAAAGGATCCCCGTGCCAAGCGGTTTTGTCAAAATGATGGCATCTCCTGGTTTTGCATTTGAATTGGTCAGGATTTTCCCCGGATGAATGCGCCCGGTCACGACCAGACCAAACTTCGGTTCCGTATCCTCAATCGTGTGTCCGCCAATAATCCGGATCCCGGCTTCAGAAACCTTGTCAGCCGCTCCTTTCAGGATGAGTTGCAGGACTTCAAGCGGAAGCAGATTGATCGGGAATGCAACAAGGTTCAGGGCAAATAACGGTGTTCCGCCCATGGCATAAATATCGCTTAATGAATTTGCAGCTGAGATAGCGCCGAACTGGTATGGATCATCAACTACAGGAGGAATGAAATCCACGGTCTGGACTATGGCCGTCTGATCGTCAATTCGGTAAACCGCCGCATCATCCGATGTGCCAAAGCCAACCAACACATTCCTGTCAGTTGATGATGGAATATCCTTCAGCAGCTTTTCGAGTACCTGCGGGCGGATCTTGCAGGCGCAGCCAAGCCCATGGGTGTAATGCGTCAGTTTAATTTCTGAAGCAGTTCCTGACAACTCTCCCGGCGCAGATTTTCGTTCGGTAAGTTTTTTGTATGCCGAGGAAATCACAAAAGCTGCTTTCCCGGTTTCTGCCTGGGTCGTCATCCTTCCCAATGAAAACCGGATGGTTCCCATAGCATAGAAATCCGGAACACCCATAGCCTTCAGCACCGCTGATGAAGTGCCGCTTCCGGCATGACATGCGGCACCGGCTGATGCTGCAACATCTGTCATCATCTCCAGCAGCAGGTTTGCCTCAACACCGGGAAAACTCAGGTTCAGCGTATTCGGGAGCCGCTTTTCAAACGGTCCGTTCAGTTTGATCCCCGGAAGTTCAGCCAGGAGTGAATCATACAACTGATCCCTCAGTTCGCGGATGGTCTTTTTATCTGGTTTGCCCTCTTTTTCCGTATTGCCACTGCCGGAATCCCGCAAAAACAATCCGACGGATTCTGCAGCTTTACCCAGCCCGACAATGGATGCCACATTCTCCGTACCCGCTCTTAAATTTTGCTCATGATCAGCGCCATGAATCAGCTTTTCCAGCACAACACCCCTGCGGATATACAATGCGCCCACGCCTTTGGGTGCATAAAACTTATGACCGGTAATGGTCAGCAGGCTGGCTCTGATTTTTTCCACATCAACCGGGACCTTCCCGCAGCTTTGCGAAGCATCCGTATGAAAAGGAATTCCTGCTTTTCCTGCGATCATCCCGATCTCATCAACCGGTTGAATGGCACCGGTTTCATTGTTGGCATGCATGACCGAGATCAGAATAGTGGAAGTTGTAATGTGTTTTTCAAGTTCTGCAGCGCTGACACACCCTTCTGCATCGACAGGAAGGTAAGTAACCGCAAAACCCTTTGTCTCCAGGTATTTGCAAACTTCAATAACCGAAGGATGTTCAATGGCCGTCGTGATGATATGATTCCCTTTATGCCAGTTTGCAAATGCAATCCCCTTGATCGCGTAATTGTTGGATTCAGTACCGCCGGACGTGAAGATTATCTCGTCAGGATGGGCATGGATCATTTCAGCAACATGCTTCCTTGCCTCCTCAATAGCCAACTTTGCTTTTGTCCCATGTGCATGAATACTGGAAGGGTTTCCATAGACATCCGACAAATAGGGCTTCATGGCATCAGCAACTACTGGATCGATGGGTGTGCTGGCATTGTAGTCAAGATAGATCAGTGGCATGAGGAAAATTATTTGATGAAATTTGTAACGATGAAATGTACCCGAGGATTACCTGGGCTGTGGCTCCCGGATCATCAGTAAGGATCGGGATCTTGTGACAATCCAGGCCTTTTCGCCGCGATATCGAATGCTCATACGTCTTGTCATAATAGTCGAGAACAATCTCTGCAACGGCATTAAAACCGCCCGCATCAAGTGCCAGGCAGGCTGTCTTAACACGATCTCCAAGTTTATCACGGATCTTCAGGATGGCTTCCTTCAGATCTTCCTTCTCAAACTGTGAATATTCTTTGACCAGCCGCCGAACCCTGGCCTCCCGCGAACATTCAATCTGCACCATGATTGCCGGATGATTCATCTGTTCAAATAAGGGGTCAGGGATATTCACATTCCCGATCGCACGGCTCTCATCTTCAATCCAGATTGGCTTTGTAAGATCAAACCCTGACCAGGCAGTGAAAAGATCATTTTCAAACTGTTCAGTAGTCGGCTGGGGCTTTTGCCCGAATGCTCCGAAAACAGAGCCCTTATGACAGGCAATTTGTTCCAGGTCAATAAATTGTTCATGATTATTTCCGAGCGCATGCAGGATCTCCGTCTTTCCACTGCCCGTAAGTCCTCCGAGGACATATAAACTGACCGGTTGTTCAAAGCAGGAACGGATATACCTACGATACGTTTTATAACCGCCTTCGAGCACAAAAACATGATAACCAGCCTGCGAAAATAACCATGACATATTTTCACTCCGCATGCCTCCACGCCAGCAATGGACCAGGACCTCCTTCGGTCTGGATATTTCATTCAGGGCTTTTACATAGCCCGCCATCTTAGGACCGGCAAGATCAAGACCTTTGAGCACAGCAGCTTCACGACCTGAGTTTTTATACAGGATTCCGACCATTGCCCGCTCTTCGTTATCAAAGAGTGGAATATTCACTGCCCCTGGGATATGCCCCTGGGAATATTCCCCGGGAGAACGAACGTCGATGACAACCGCTGAATGCGCCTTTTTAAGGAATTCCTCCGCCCCGATCTGATCAATCATACTTTTTTCAATAGAATCAACAAAATTAGCCAATGATTTAACTTGATGTTCAAATAAAACATTGAACAACAATCTCTTTTTAAATATTTTTTTGTATCTTTATATCAATAAGTGGAGTGACAGTCCACCAATAAAAAGTAATTGGCCGGTTTTTTAAACAAAATCCATCCGTTATGAAAACAAAGTCTACGCAATTTTTAACCCTCCTGACTTTTGCCATCCTTTTGTTCTTCTCATGGAACATGCAAGGCCAGACACTGACTGCAAACAACGACACCGTTGATCTCATTCCGGGCTTTCCTCAGACAATTAATGTTCTGGCCAACGATATCATTCCCGCGGGTGATTCTATAAAAGTCACACCGGGATTGCCTTCCGGAGGAGTTGTAATGACTTACAAGTCAGTGGGAACCATGACTTTTCTTGTCCAAAATTGGGGCTATGCCGAAGATGAGACAGGTATATACCGGTTAATAGACCTGACTTCAGGGGATACCTCAATGGCAAATATTTTTTTCCGCATCCATGACTACAGCTTTGACTCTTTATACCTGAATAATATCAATGCCCGTTTTACTGCGCGTGGTATTCATTTTTTTGGCAGGGACCGGGGAAATTTTGAAGTGCCTAAATTCAGCGGGAAATCGACTATCTTCTCAAACTCTTTATGGATAGGAGGACTTGATAGTGATTCCATCCTGTATCTTGCAGCACAAAAATATGGCCAGGGGCCAACCAATTCATCTGCATGGACACACTTCGATTTTTGGGCTGGTCCGGTGATGGACTCTTCAGCATATTCTGTATATACCGATACCGTGTGGAATTATATCTGGAACCTGAAAAAATCAGACATTGAATACCATAAATCACATTGGAATCTACCCTACTATACACCGATCCACGATATCCTTACCTGGCCAGGCAATGGCAATGTTGCTTTAGGGCAAGCAGCAAAATTGGCTCCATTCTTTGACAGGAATAACGATGGAATATATAATCCGAATGATGGCGATTATCCATTGATAAAAGGAGACCAGTCCTTGTTTTTCATCTTTAATGATGATGAGAATTTTCATGCTGAAAGCCAGGGAAACAAAATGAAAGCGGAGATTCATGGCATGGCTTATGCATTTGATTACCCGCAGGATTCAGCTTTATTTAACACCATCTTCCTGAATTATCAAATTTTCAACAGATCCAACCGGACTTATTATAATACATACGTCGGTTTATTTACTGATCTTGATATTGGCTGGGCCCAGGATGATTATGTGGGATGTGATGTTGAAAGAAGCAGCTATTTCGGATATAACGGAAAGCCGGTCGACGGAAACGGGCAACCGGAAGCCTATGGCGCGAATCCACCTGCCCAATCGGTTACTTTCCTGGGAGGTCCTTATCTTGATCCTGATGGAATTGACAATCCACGATTTGATCAATACGGACATCAATTGTGTAACGAAAGCGTTAATGGAATAAATTTTGGGGATGGTATTGTGGATAATGAGCGGTATGGAATGAGTAAATTTGTCTATTGTAACAACAGCCTCTCAGGTGTGCCATTATACATGCAGGATCCGAATTATGCTCCGGAGTATTATCAAACTTTACAGGGCATCTGGAGAGACGGAACGCGAATGCAATACGGTGGAAATGGTCACGCCGGATCAGGTGGGTACGGTCCCGCATGCAATTTTATGTTCCCGGGAGAGTCTGATTCCCTGAACTGGGGTGTAGGCTGTCAGCTTCCAAATGGTCCGGTCAACTGGACGGAGGAAACAGCGCTGAATAATCCCAGTGACAGACGGGGAACGGGTTCAATGGGGCCTTTTACTTTCCTGCCGAATGCTGAACAGGATGTAGATGTTTCTTTCTCATTCGCACGGGATTATGTATCCGGTGATCCACAAGGCTCTGTTACCAAACTAAGAGGTTATATTGATGCCATAAGACAAGCCTTCATCTCGAATAAATTGCCCGACGGATCTTCTTTTAACGGGATCGCCGATAATGACCATCCTTCATCACCAGGGATCCAAATGTATCCGAATCCGGCCAGCAATTTTGTGAATATCCGGTTTACCAATGCTGACAAAGGACTGGCAACGATCAATGTCCTTAATTCCAATGGATCATTGGTCAGGAGCATCCAGGTCCGTCCGTCTGCTGAGCCTGTAGTTCTGAACCTGTCGGGTTTGCCGCAAGGGCTTTACCTGGTAAACATTCAGTCAGGAAACCTGTTCATTACTAAGAAGATCTCCGTGATAAGGTAGAAAAGCCTTCTGCCCTGGCGCAAAATTTTTGTACCTTTGCCCCGAATTTTAATCCAAAACGCTGGATGAGCGAAAGGATCACCCATGAGTGCGGCATTGCGCTTGTAAGGCTCTTAAAACCCCTTGAATATTACCTTGCGAAATACGGAACTGTTGTCTATGGCCTGAATAAACTGCATTTGCTGATGCAGAAGCAGCATAACCGCGGACAGGATGGTGCCGGTATTGCCAATATCAAGTTTGACCTTGAGCCCGGCAACAAGTATATCAACCGGGTGCGATCAAATTCTGATTCCCCGATAAAGGATATTTTCACGCAATTCAGTGCACAACTCAAAGAGGTTGGTGAGCGGCAATCCCAGCGCCTGTGCGATGCGGCGTGGATGAAATCAAACATCGATTGCGTGGCGGAACTATACCTGGGCCACCTTCGCTACGGCACGTATGGTAAAAACAACCTGCTTAACATTCATCCGTTCATCAGGGAAAACAATTGGATGACCAAGAATCTCGTCGTTGCCGGAAATTTCAACCTGACGAATGTAGATGAGCTTTTCAACAAACTGATCGACCTGGGACAATACCCGGTGGAAACGTCCGATACCATTACGATCCTTGAAAAAATCGGTCATTTCCTGGATGAAGAGAATGAAGCCCTCTACCAGAAATTTAAGGAAGAAGGATATCCCAAGCGGGAGATTACAATTCAGATTGCAAAACACCTGAACATTGAGAAGATCCTGCGGGCATCCGCAAAAACCTGGGATGGCGGGTATGTGATCGCAGGACTTCTGGGTCATGGAGATGCCTTTGTAATGCGTGATCCAAATGGCATCAGGCCGGCATATTACTATTACGACGAGGAGATTTTCGTGGCCACATCCGAGCGGCCAGTCATCCAGACTACACTTGACGTACCCTTTGAATCCGTTCACGAAGTGAAACCCGGTCATGCCCTGATCGTAAAGAAAGATGGCAGGATCTCAGAGAAACCATTTACAAAGCCATTTGAAAAGAGATCCTGTTCCTTTGAGCGGATTTATTTTTCAAGGGGAACCGATAAGGAGATATACCAGGAGCGAAAAAAGCTTGGGCGGTTGCTTACACCGTCTGTTCTGACTGCCGTTAACTGGGACATTGTGAACACGGTGTTTTCCTACATCCCGAATACTGCAATAGATGCATATTATGGGATGATCGAAGAACTTGAGATCTTCTGCAATAACATCAAGAAAGACCAGATCATTGAAGCAGGCAATAAATTAACACCGGGCAGGCTGGATGAGATCCTTGACCTGCATCCAAGAGTTGAGAAGGTTGCCGTGAAAGATGTTAAGCTCCGGACCTTTATTGCCCAGGATGCGCAACGTGACGATCTTGCTGCACATGTGTACGACATCACCTACGGGAGCATCCGGAAAGGAAAGGACAACCTGGTGGTCCTTGATGATTCCATCGTAAGGGGAACTACGCTGAAGCAAAGCATCATCCGGATCCTGGACCGGCTTGGTCCGAAGAGCATTGTGGTTGCGTCATCTGCACCACAATTGCGCTACCCTGATTGCTATGGGATCGACATGGCAAAGCTTTCAGACTTGATTGCATTCCGTGCCGCGATTGAGCTGCTTAAAGAGACACAACAGGAACACATCATCAACACCGTCTATCTTAAAGCAAAGGCCCAGGAAAAACTGGCTAAAGAGAAGATCCTGAATGTTGTGAAGGAAATCTACAAGCCCTTTACAGCCATTGAGATCTCCGCCAAAATAGCGGAGTTGCTTACCCCGCAAAATACAAGTGCAAGAATTCAGCTTGTTTTTCAATCCGTAGAAAATCTTCATGAAGCTTGTCCGGGACATTCCGGAGACTGGTATTTTACCGGGAATTACCCGACACCGGGAGGAAATAAAGTGGTGAACCGTTCCTTCATCAATTATGTGGAAGGAAAAAATGCCCGTGCATATTAGATCGCCGTATTACAATTTTAGCTGGATTCACATAACGCGTGACGCGTAACAGGTAAATTATTACTTTTCACGAAAAGCCGCCGTGATCTTGTCCGCAACCGACTTTAGCTTCTCAGGAGCAAAATCCAGTTTGGATTTTTTAAAATCCAGGTCATAAATACTGTTGATCGGCACCAGGTGTATGTGTGCGTGCCTTACTTCAAGTCCAATCACAGCCACACCGATGCGTTCGCAGGGAACGACCTTTTCAATGGCCACAGCCACTCTCTTCGCAAAAAGAAAAAGATCAGCGTATTCGCCGTCCTCAATATCAAAGATGTAATCGGTTTCCTTTTTGGGGATGACCAGCGTATGACCTTCTGCCAGCGGATGGATGTCGAGAAAAGCCAGGAAACGGTCATCCTCTGCTACCTTGTAAGCCGGGATTTCTCCCTGAACAATTTTCGAAAAAATGGAAGTCATGCTTAAGGTGTTTGCCTTGATATTTCGATAATCTCAAACGCAATCATTCCGGAAGGAACAGCGATTTCAACCTTCTCGCCGATTATTTTCCCAAGAAGCCCCCGGGAAATCGGTGAACTGACAGAGATCTTTCCCATCTTGACGTTTGCCTCATTCTCAGGGACCAATGTATATGTGACCACACTTCCGTTGAGCGTGTTTTTAAGCTTAACAGTTGAGAAGATCAGAACCTTTGTGTTATCCAGCTTGGATTCATCAAGCAACCTGGCGTTGCTCACAACATCCTGGAGTTTGGAAATTTTCAGCTCCAGCATGGATTGCGCCTCCTTGGCAGCAGCGTACTCAGCATTTTCTGACAAGTCGCCTTTGTCCCGGGCTTCCGCAATTTGTCTGGAAATGAGTGGCCGTTCAATGCTGATCAGTTGATGCAATTCCTCGCGGAGCCTGTCCAAACCTTCCTGTGTATAATACTTTATATCAGACATGGCGCATGATTTATTTTTCAGTAACCTAATAAGGCGAAAGACCCTCGATCAAGGGTCCTTCTGCAATAAAATAAAAAAATGGACTATTTAAAGTAAAGAATTTCTAGAAGTTGAGTTTTAGTCCAACAGTGTGAGTTCCGGAATAAGGATTAGTTGTCCTGTAAGAATAGTCGATGGATATGCCCGTTTCCTTTTCCTTACTAAATGGAACAGAAACTGAGAAACCGGCATTAAATCCTGTGAATACTGTTCCCCTGTCAGGTAAAGAAGTGTTGAACATTCCATCCTGGTATGTGTAACCGGCCCGCAGCGACAGGTAATATTTCAGTGCGTACTCAAGACCCAGCGTGAACTGGTCTTTTGTAAATGAATTTGAACTGAAGTTACCAGCCAGTGTAATCCTGTGTAAATCTCCCATCAGAAAATCATAAGAAGCACCGATACGCAAAGTAGCCGGCATTTCAAAATCTGCAGACCGTTGCGATACGGTGAAAAGGTCATTGTCATTTCCATGTCCCGGAATGATTCCGCGGAAAGAAAGACCATCACCACTGAAGCTCATGGGCGGGCCGATGTTTTTTAAAGCAACACCGAACTTGATCTGTTCCTTATCACCGGTAATATACTGAATCCCGGCATCAACAGCGATTCCCGTTGCACTTGCATCATCAATTGATTCAGAGATGATCTTGACATTCAATCCGCCATTAATACTATTGGAGAATGCTTTTGCGTAAGCCAGGTTAATATTCAGGTAGCTGGGTTTGTAGATCCCGGGATTGTTATCCGGGCTGTCTGTAGTTGTTATCTGGATATCCCCAAACGACATACTCATCACGCCAAGGCTTAAAACGCCTTTGTTCTGACCCAATTTCTGAGAAACGCCGAAATTCATGATGCTCACATCGGACCCAACAAGCCAGTTGGTATACGAAAAGATGATTTCAGTTCCTTTCGTAGATGCAGTTCCTGCAATATTTGAGAACATGGCTTCCAGTCCCTGCGCGTTTGCAGTATTTACGCCCCCCCAACCGGAACTCTTGGCCCAGGGATTGATCAGTAATTCTGCCGCCCCGGCCTGACCCGCGCGATCCTTATTTCCGGCAGATACTTTATCCATTGGGGCTGTGACCAATCCAAGGAAGAATATTGCAAGTAAACAGCTATAAATATTTTTCATACTCGTGAATTTTTTCAAATCATTAACAATATACTCATATGAAGATTTACAATGAATTTAAGTCAACTGGCCGTAAAATTCCAAACCATTTGATTGTTCTTTCGCCCAGGTTGTCTGCCTTTACATGGATCAGGTAAGCTCCGCCGGAAATTGGTATGCCGGCAAAGTTCTTCATGTCCCAATCGATTGATGTCTTGGAATCCGTATTGATTCCGATAGTCGAAGAGCGTGGCTCAGGAATACCGGATTTATCAACAATGAATTGCCTGATCATTGTACCCGACAAATCAAAGATCGTCACCGTGCAATGTTGTGGCAGGTTCGTTATTTTTACCCTGTTATCCAGCTGGTTCCTTTCATAATCATCATACGCATAATATGGATTCGGAACCACATTGATCAGGTCCAGGTCAGTGGTCATCTTTTCCTGGGTCTGCTTTGACGTTGCGATTCCATCCGTATTAAATGAATACATCGGGTAACGGTTATTGTCAGTCAGCGATGCCGAGAATGGACCGTATGGATAAGGTAAGGAGAAATACCGCTGGTATGGTTTCCCGACCCTGATCTTGATCGTTACTTCATTGTTCAGCCACTCTTTTCCATCTATTGATAATGGAATGCCGACATACATTGCACTGGCAAAGGCAAATTTCTTGTAGATGTTGGGCGGATCTTTTTTCATGATCCGGATTAGATATGCACCGCCATCGTAAGCCGGGAAATTCAGCAGGTAAGGCTTTGTGACCTGCACCGAACTCATGATGTATACATAATGCTGCCCGCCAAAAACCGGAACACCGGCTGCGTCATAATACCTGGAAGAAGGATTGAAAAGCATGTCGCGGCCATTGTCAGCAACGAGCCATGAATTCTCACCAAACATTATGTTCAGACGTTCTCCGGTTTCAAGATTGATCGCATATCCCGGGAACCAACCCATTCCGGTCGGACTGATAAGGTCAGAGTTCTTTGTAGCGATCGTACTGACAACACCTGTGTCACCATCAATATTAACAGAACGGTGGGCACGCAGTGAGAAACGCAACGCACGTCCTTCTGCAAGGTTGATATCATTACATTCTTCAATAACAGGGCAACGAGTCCATTTCGTTTTATCAGGAGTCAGTACAATATCAACGCTGGAAAGGCTGAACTGGTTTACCGTACGTGTGAACTCCTGTTTTGACTGAAGACTTAATGCCGGACCTACATCGCTTTGGTCACCACTGGCTGCAAGCACATAAGGTGCCCAGGTTCCACCCTGTATCTTGGCGAAATTCTTATTTGGATCCCATGGGTAATTGTTGCCCATATCGAAGTCGTAATACTTTGATTCTGGTCCTTTATAGGTACCAGCCCTGATCCAGTTTGCAGGACTTGCAGGAACGTCATTATCAGGAACCCCACCAAGCCATGCTTTCGTGCTGTCGGCATAACTTGCCGTAGGAGCAGATAACAGTCCATTCTCAGGGTATACACTTGTTTTACTGGTATCCGAGCGATCTCCTGCAAAAGGCACCTGGTTGATCTTAAATGCAAGACCAAGGTTCAGGAAAAGCTGTTCGTAAGGATAGATTGTCGTTGTATCTGCGGTATAAACGGTTCCGCTTTTCTGATCATACAACTTCCATTTCCCGAATAAAATAGCCGGGTTCTGAAAAGGATTTACTGCAGGCCCCGGGATCATTGAATCAAATTTTACCACATAATTTCCTGCAACCACATTCAGCGGATCCACAACTTCTACATCCAGCGGACCACTGGAAGGTTTATAAACAGGGTAATAAGAAATCGGGTAATCGGGATCGCCATATTTATTGGTTAATGAATCAGCCATTGGTTTTGCCATTATCTCGGCAATCGTCTGATCCGACAGGCTCAGGGTCATTCCACCATTTCCCTGGCCCTGGAGCCTGGTGATTACAGGTCCGTTACCTACGCTGGCATTGGCATTGTCACCAACAGGGATATGCGGTATTGCCGTATATACCTTAATGTTGCTGCGTCCCCTCAGGTAAGGTTTCGTTTGTCCCTTATCGATCGAGTCGGGTTGATATGCTTTGTATTGATTGTATGCATAAGCAACAGCCGTGTAATAATATTGTTTATGGTTGATCAGGTTGACATCTCCCGTGGAGAATTTATCTTCCGTGAAAACAAAGGAATGCTTGATCCCTGCGTCGGCACCGTCTACTTCAACTACTCCAACGTTTCCGCCGATATTCTGATCAAAAGTCCAGTTCACAAGTTTCGTAACACCATTCTGGATATCACATTGTGCAACCAGGCGTGCTTTTGTTGCATCCTCAAGATCAGCAGCACTTACCGTTGCATCTTTCAACTGGTAGATCTGGTATCCTTCAAAATGATAATAGAGGTCTCCGTAAGGAATGTTCGGGTCAAGCTCTTTGTATTTTTCCTGGAAGTTGCTTCCGGCATCATTTGACTTACGGTTTGAAATGTACAGGATCAACTGCTTATCCATTTCTTCCACTGTGATATCCGGTGCATTGGGTCCGTTCAGAACTGCGAAGCAGTTATCAAAAAGTTTCTGACACTTGTCGTCAACAGATTTCAGCAACTGTACTGATTCAAATGGTGTGCCTTGTGATCTTGCCCATGGAATACCAACCGTGATGTAGTTACAGGCACCCGGGCGTAATGTAAACGGTCCGGCAGACTGCATAAACCGGCGGTCGCTTGGATTATTTTTTGCAGTTTCTTCGGTCCAGAGTTTTGGTGAAGGTTCTTCACCTCCGGTTCCCCAGTTACAAACGTCGGAAAGTTCAGGAAACATGAAATCGCAGGGAGGACCGTAAGCTCCTGCACTCTGGTTTGCATTTCCGCCATATCGCATTTTCGTGTTGTCTCTCCATATCCCCTGAAGGAAGTTATAGTATTCAGGAGCATAGTTTGGATCCTGCATATAGAGAGGAACACCGGAAAGATTGTTGTTATGATAAACAAATCTTCTCATCCCGTACCGTTCATTGTCCTTGATACCATCACCAAAATTCACCCCGTTGATGGCTTCTGACCTGACGATAAAATCACCGGTAAGAGAATTATTCGGCCCATAGGTCATGGATATTTTTGTTCCGTTCTGACCAACAATACTGCAATCGCCATGGAATGACGGGCCTTTCAGTCCGTCGCCATTGAATGAAGGATTATCGTATCCGTCAGGATCCATGTAAGGTCCCTGGAAGAAGTCAACCCCGATTGCAGGCGGGTGTGCACCGTAAGCTTCCGGCTGACCATTTCCGTCAACAGGTTTTCCGTTGTATGCATATCCCAGTCCGCGGGACACATCACAACCTACATAGTCATCCTGTGCCCAGCCCAGATCGGGATCGACCCACTGGCTGAAATAGGTTCCTGTAAGTGTATATGTTGAACGGTTGATCAGTTCATAACTGTAAAAAGTCATGTTGTTGATTTCGTCATTGGTAGCGAAAGCAAAATATTGTGCCCTGATTTCCATACCAATCGGTTCACCCTGTGTTTCGGAATGGAAATTTCCTTTATCATTATAAACGCTCCATAGGGTCTGGTCACCTTTAAGCACCTGGTCGACCAGGATGCCAAGGGTATCATCAACACCACCATTCTTGATCCTTGCTCTTTTGATCAGGGAATCGGAAGGCAGGTTCTTTGGACAAAGTGCATTTGCAAAATCATAATAAGGATAGTCTCCCTGTTTGGGATCATAAACACCATCCCCATTGCGGTCATAAAAAGGAGCAAGATAATATGCCTGGCCCAGGGAGCGATCACCTTTTGCAGGCCAGCTGGAAATTGATTTCGGAATCTGGTAATTGGGGAAATCTGCTTTACTGTCCCACCATGCAAGATATTCCTGGACTTCAGCCCGTGTGATCGGGAAAAGCTTGTCATATTTTGCGCAGGTAACTTCATCCACGGCAGCAGTCCCGTCAACAGTAAGCGGGCCAGGCCAGAAGTCATTTTTCGTATGTGCCGTACTGTTGGACGGTCCCTGACCATACCTGTAGGCTGCCAGCTTCAGGTTGTTGTTGATGTCGATACCCCCGATCCATAGGGAAAATGAGAACATGGACATTTTCCTTGATCCTTTTGGGATTTCATATTCGGCATTTTCCAGGAACCAGCCGTTACCGTAAGAGTAGATAAGGGTTCTGACATTATTGATATCAAGATACTTGTAAGATGACCCCGGCTCACAACCGGCAGCTGTTGACTTGACCTCATCGGTACTTTTTAACCCAGCTGTCTTTTGAAACTCCTTTGCATATGCAACCTCGATCATCAACAGGCAAGAGAGTGAAATCAATAAATAGCGAAAAATATTTTTCATGGTCACTAAATTTTTGAATATTCCGATACTTTTATTTGTCTTCATGTTAAAATCCTGGAAACAGTTTAGAAATTAAACATGAGGCCCAGCCTGGTTTGTCTTGGTGTGCTGTAGTTATAAGGATTGTCCATAAAGATGGAGTAAAGATCCCTGTAAGCAGCTGGGTTCACCTGCTGATTGATCTGGTTCTGGTATTCCGGGGCCGAGAGATAACCATCGTCGGTCGGAGAACCTGTTGCCGGGTAAACACCGGTAACATTCATGGTATTCAGAAGGTTCAGTATTTCCAGGTAAACATTGATGGTAGCACCCTTTTTCTTTGATCCCATGGTAAAGTTGAAATCCTTGTCAACCCTGAGGTTCAGCAGGAACTGCCAGGGAAGACGGGCACCATTGATAGAACCTTTGATCGGGCCCATTGCGCCGTAAGGCATGATCTTGCTTGATTTGGTATAAGGAGTTCCCGATCCCCCGGTCAGTGTTAAGTTTGCACCAAAATTTGAAAGGAACTGTACCGGTGGTTTTCCGCTCTTCTTCCTGTTGATGACGGGGCCGTTGTATTCTTTTCCTTCGCCCCAGCGGTAGTCAATGCTGACATTAAACTGGTGACGACGGTCGAAACTGTAAGGATTCATCGTACGAAGGTTTGGCTGGTCAGACCTGATGATACCGGAAGCAGCATTCGGGTCAGAACCGGTTCCGTCTGCAAACTGCAGGGTATAATTGAACCGGATCCTAGCATTACCTGTTCTTCTTAAGTCATAGGTCAGTGTCAATCCTTTTACTGTACCAAAGTCAATATTGGCATAGGAATAATATGTTCTCGGGTAGGCACCGCTCAAACGGTACTGCTGGATCTGGTCTCTCAATTCCCGGTAGAACACGGCTAATTTCAGGGAAGAAGCGTTGTTGATCTTCTGCTGGAATCCAAGTTCATAGTCGATCGTCTTTTCAGGAAGCAATGCAGGGTTATTGATTGTTCCGGAAGCGCCTTTTACATCAATAAAATAATAAGAGATAAGATCCAGCTGGTTATACTGTGTTGGTCTCTGTGTCAGAATATCATAGTGTGCATAGAAAAGAGCATCGTCAGAAATCGGGAAGGAGAAGGAGATACGGGGCATAAAGTTGGTTTGTGGCTCGTAATCTTTGAACACTTCGGAAGTAATGGCATTGCTTGAAGGATCTACCAGGTAAGGTTTTACGCCGTTCGGGTCAATGATCTTCGGATCAGAAACCGGGCTGCCTTCCGCATTGTACCATTGTGAACCATTACGGTATCCGGTAATTTTTGAAGGTGAACTGACGTCATCAACATAGACCACGTAATCGCTGCCGATACTTGCCGGCTGTGAAACAGGCTGTCCGCCAATACCTATGGTTGCAACTTCTCCAGCCGTATGTGCCGGATAGAACAGGTAAGGATCTTTAAGAACCTGCTGGTTGGCATCGAAACGGTCAACACGCAAACCAACGTTGAAGATCAAATCCTTGAAAGCAAATTTATCCTGGATATAACCGGCAAGATAAATTGGCTCATAAGCGCCGATTTGCCTTGTAAAGTTGCCGTTTGCATCAGTTGCTGTAAAGAAGTCATCTATCGAAGGTCTTGATTTCAATTTGTTTCCCTGGTAGTCATATCCATTGTAGGAAACGATATTGGCTCCATTGTTCAGCAACTCATCTGCACTGAACATATCAATGGAGAAAAGTTTACCATTGGAAGTGATAGTATGGAGTTTTTGATTTTTATCGTAATAGTTTATCGTATTGTTGGTATAATTATACGAGTTGATATCGATCCAGTCGCTGCCATCAACAGGTAATCCCAGTTTTTTCCTAAGGTTGATATCGAAATTCCTTTGGAGCAACGGAACATACTTCCTGAAATAATTGATGGTATCCATGAAAACGTTTTGTTCATATACCGGTTGTGGGTTGGCAAGGTCGAGATCCTGGAGATGGGCATTTGTAAGACCTGACATAAGTTCCCATGACTGGACACCATTTACACCCCATGCACTGGATGATCTTTGCTGATACTGAAGTCCAAGCTGGATTTCATGGCTGCCAAAGTCAGCCGAAAAAGTTGCCTGAACAGAGTACTGGTCAGTCTGGCTATAGGAATATCCGGTTACGGTGTTTCCTACGTTAGTCCATGTACCATATACATTATAAGGTGACATCCCGTTGATAAGTCCCCTGCCACCGATGATTTCGTCGGTTGATCTGTAATAACCGTCCTTGGGGAAAAAACTGTAGTACTGGGAAGTCCAGTTGGCAGACTCAGGATTATAACTCTGCGGAGTGTATACTACAAGTGTATCAACAAATCCATTCTGGAGGTGGGCATATTTTTTTGTAACAGAATCATAAGCCATGGTTGGCGTATAACCCCTGATTCGCTGTGTTGCAAAACTTCCGACATATCCGTACTTGAACATATCATCTTTCAGGTTGGCATCCTCATTTTTGCCATTGGTCCTTGAAAAGTCCCCGGACAGTGAATAATATACATTCTTTACAAAAGACTTGCTGTCGCTGGCAGTCGGGAAACGCTGTGTAAAGCGGCCGTTAACACGCCAGGTGGTCTGGTTATAATGACCGTTGTACATATAGTTCAGTAAAGAACTGGCATAATCAAATCCATATCCATCCAGATAATGATAAGTACCTCCGAATGACATATTGATTGTCGGGGAGATCCTGAAATCAAGTTTTCCTGAAAGGTTGATATCATAATAAGAAGTGTTCAATGAATGTTTGGTTTGCTCAAGATCGCTCTTTGTCAGCTGTTCTGCATTCAGGAAGACACCCTGGCCATTTCCTGACAAGCGAAGCGGGCTGACGCGCAGGTTATCCAGTACGTCGTCTTTGGCTTTCCACAGCTGGGTTGCAGCTGGTTGTCCGTCTAACTGGTACAACATTTCACCTGCAAGAAAATATCCCATTACAGGAGTCTTTGTATGTGAAACAGTATCTTTTTTAGAGAATATGGGGCCGGTAAAATTCAAGCCAACACGGTTGTAGCCAAAACGATCCAGGAGTTCGGACGTCTGAACATCAACACCTGCGGCAAAATCCCGTGACGGCCCTTTGGTTGTTACACTGATAACACCACCGGTAGCATCACCGTAGCTTGCCGGAGTACCGCCAAGGATAACCTCGACCTGCTCAATGGCAGACTGAGGCAATGCGGTGGAACCAATAACGCGCATGCCGTCAATGTAATATACTGTTCCGGAAGAACGCTGTCCACGTAAACTGGTAATATTTCCATTGGCATCCGTACCAACACCACCCACTGTTGTTGCAACAGCATCAGCTGATTTATTGGCCATCTTCGAGATTTCCTCGGATGTAACTGTTCCCCCGGAAACCGTCTGGTCCTTGGAAATCAGCGGAACTTTGTATTGTACAATTTCAACTTCGCTAAGGGTCGTAGTCGCCGGTGTCAGTTCAATATTCTGAAACTGGATCTTGTCGGGGAAAACAGCAACTCCTTTATACTGGAACGGAGTATAACCCACGTAAGAGGCTTTCAGATCGACCTTTCCGGGAGGTACCGGTTTGATCAAATAGTTTCCGTCAAAGTCAGAGGTGGCTCCCCCAACCTGCACGCCTCCGACTTCCACCACGACATTTGCAAAAGGAATGGGTTCCTTCGTTGCTTTATCTGTGATCTTTCCTTTAAGCGTACCCGAACCGGTTTGTGAAAACACAAACGCGCTTGTCGTAAATACCAATGCAATGGTTAACAGTAAATGTCTTAACATACCATTAATTTTATGTTAAATTATTCTTTAGGCTGAAAAAAGCTGGTAAAGGTAACAAATAATAAAAATATTTTCCAAGAGATATTTTTGCCATAACCAAAAAAAACTCTGTCTAAATAACGATTGTATATATCCTGAATTCTATCCATTCAAATCAGGGACATTTTTTCTTCGAAGTTGGTTTTACGGGTGAAGTTTTTTGCTGGTTCTTTCGTGCCTTTTTCATCATTGCCCGTGTCTCCTTCGACTGGTTTTTCATGTGTTGATTGAGATCCTTCTCATACTTTGCCCTGGCCTGCTTTGCTTTTTTGGCCTGCATTTTCTCAACCTTCCGGGGATTTGTTGATCCCTTCTGCGGGGCAAAAGCCAGGAAAAAGGGAACAATAAGGATGATCGGAACAACCGTTTTATACAGCCGGATTACAATATTATTGCGTATCTTTCGTTTGGAAAAAAAAGTGCTCATGATCAAAAGGCATAGTTCAATATTACTTGTTGTCGTTTGCTTTCTTCTCATATTTTCACAGGTTAACTGCAAAAAAGGAGATAGTTCGGGCGATTCACAAAACCAGATACCGGTTGTTCCTGTCAATATTACCCTGAATCCTAATTCTACCGAATACATCCAGCTGAACCCCGTGAACGGGTGGGAAACAATTACCGGGGGTTACCGGGGAATCATTGTTTTCCGCAAATCTGCGACCGAATTTACGGCTTTTGAACGGGCTTGTCCCTATGATTGGACAGTAACCACCGCAAGACTTACTGTTGACGCCGGGGGAACCACTGCAACCTGCCCGAGCTGCAAATCAAAATTCATCCTTATTGACGGGACACCATACCAAGGCCCTTCTCATTATCCGCTAAAGCAGTATACGACAAATTATGACGGATACTTGCTTTATATTTATAACTAACCTGGGAGCTGGTTCTGAAGCCAATTCACAGTCCAATTCCATATTGTGTACCGAATAAAGATTAACGATCAGCGATTTTTGAAGTTAATGACGAAATACGTATTTGCATCATCCTTCATAAATCAAAAACCGTTATTCCTTGTTCTTAAATTAATACCGGTAGTGTTCCGGCTTATACGGGCCTTCCGGGGAAATCCCCAGATAGTCTGACTGTTCCCTGGTAAGTTTTGTAAGTTTTACGCCAAGTTGGTCAAGATGCAGACGGGCCACTTCTTCATCCAGTTTCTTTGATAAGCGATAAACATCCACCTTATAATCATTCTTCCAGAGATCAAGTTGCGCCAGTGTCTGGTTCGAGAATGAATTGCTCATTACAAAGCTCGGGTGGCCGGTTGCGCAACCCAGGTTAACAAGCCGTCCTTCAGCGAGGAGATATATTGCCTTTCCATCCGGGAAGACATATTTGTCAACCTGCGGCTTGATGTTGATCTTTTTGATCCCCGGAAGTTTTTCCATCTGCGAGACCTGGATCTCATTATCAAAATGACCGATATTGCAAACGATGGATTCTGTTTTCATCTTCGACAGGTGATCAACGGTGATGACATCCTTGTTCCCGGTAGTGGTAACATAGATGTTCCCTTCAGGCAAAGCATCTTCCATCGTGGCAACTTCGAATCCTTCCATGGCTGCCTGTAAAGCACAAATAGGATCAATCTCCGTTACAATGACGCGGGCACCATACGATTTCATCGACCGGGCACAACCTTTTCCCACATCACCATACCCTAATACAACAACGACTTTCCCTGCAAGCATCACATCCGTTGCACGCTTGATCCCGTCAGCCAGTGATTCACGGCAACCATATAAATTGTCAAATTTCGATTTGGTCACCGAATCGTTTACATTGATCGCGGGAACAAGGAGCATTCCCTGCTCTTTCATCTGGTAAAGACGATGAACCCCGGTGGTGGTTTCTTCAGAAACACCTTTCCACTCCTTAACAACATTATGCCAGCGGGTTTTGTCCTCTACATAAATTTGTTTCAGCAAATCAAGGATGACTTTCTCTTCATTGTTTGCCGGTGCCTTTTTCAGCAGCGCGGGATCATTCTCTACCTGGTAGCCATGATGGATCAAAAGCGTGGCATCACCACCATCATCAACGATCAGGTTGGGTCCTTTTCCACCGGGAAAACTCAAGGCCTGGTTTGTACACCACCAGTATTCCCCGAGCGATTCACCCTTCCATGCAAACACGGGGACTCCTGATACTGCAATAGCTGCAGCTGCATGATCCTGTGTTGAGAAAATGTTACAGCTGGCCCACCTTACATCGGCACCCAGTTCAACCAGTGTCTCGATCAGGACAGCGGTTTGTATGGTCATGTGGAGTGATCCGCTGATCCTTGCGCCTTTCAGCGGTTTCTCAGCTGAATATTTTTTCCGGATCGACATCAGTCCCGGCATCTCCTTTTCAGCGATTTCAATCTCTTTGCGTCCCCATTCTGCCAGGGAAATATCAGCAACCTTATACATCAGATCTTTTTCTAATTCCAGTTTTTCCATGTGGTTCATTCATTTTATGATTCGGCCGCAAAAATAATCAATTTATAATTATGTTGTATTTTTGTAAGCTGTTACAGTTCTTACCCGGAAACCATGCCTCTATTCAGGAAATTCCATATTTCAGCAAACACCTTTCTGGGGCTATGGAAAATCGAAGAAGAACCGGAACAACTGAAAAGCCTTTTAAACCTTAGTCCGGCGGAGAATGAATATTATAAATCACTCCGCTCTGAACTCCGGAAAAAACACTGGCTGAGTTACCGGAGTATCCTTACGAACCTGATGGATAAAGAGTCCCTGGAACTTATTTATGATGCTTATGGGAAGCCCTATCCGGTAAACCGGGATTACCATTTGTCCGTAACGCATTCCGGCCTGTTTTCTGCTGTAATCATAAGCATTGACGGGCCTGTCGGGATTGATATCGAGATGCTGAAAGACCGGGTGGAAAGGGTGAAGGATAAATTTCTGTCCGCGGAAGAGTGTGCATCCATCGGAACTGTTAACCGGCTTGAGAAGCTGTATATTTGCTGGGGCGCCAAGGAATCCCTGTACAAATTGTACGGGAAACCCGAGGTTGAATTTGCCCGGGATATCAGGCTCGATTCATTTGAATATGATCCGAAGGATAAAGGGGAGTGTTCAGCCCGGATGACAACCCCTGAAGGAACCAGGAATTATCCGATCTATTATGAAAAGATTGAAGATTATATGCTGGTTTATACAATGGAAGGCAGTAGGCAATAGGCAACAGGCAATAGGGACGAGGTTACGGGAGAAGATCATAATTGATACGATTTGGAACACATGGTAAAAGACATATATTGGGAGATCAAAAACCGGGTGCTGGTTCTGGATGGTGCAATGGGCACCATGGTCCAGCGGTATTCACTGGATGAAGCGGGATACCGCGGGGAACGATTCCGGGACACGGAATTCCTGCTGAAAGGAAACCATGATCTTCTTTCCCTGACCCAGCCGGCCGTGATATCCGAAATCCATGAACTCTACCTTGTTGCCGGTGCCGATATCATTGAAACCAACACGTTCAATTCGACCCGGATCTCCATGGCCGATTACCACATGGAGGAGATGGTCCCAGAGATGAACCTGGCATCTGCAAGGATTGCCGTTGCGGCTGCTGAGAAATACTCCCGGCTTACACCTGGAAAACCACGGTTTGTTGCCGGAGCTATCGGTCCAACAAATAAGACTGCATCCATGTCACCCGATGTGAATGACCCGGGTTACCGTGCCGTTTCCTTCGATGATCTTTACAATGCCTATAAAGAACAGGCCGTAAACCTGCTCGAGGGCGGCGTGGACCTGCTCCTGGTCGAGACGATCTTTGACACGCTCAATGCAAAAGCAGCAGTGATGGCCATTCTTGATACCTTCAGGGAAAGAAACTGCGCAGTCCCACTCATGATTTCCGTGACCATTGCCGATGCAAGCGGACGAACATTATCCGGACAAACACTGGAAGCATTCCTGTTTTCATTGTCCCTGCCCGGTCTTTTCTCAATCGGGCTCAACTGCGCGATGGGCGCAAAAGATCTTCGCCCCTATCTTGAAGAACTTTCAGAAAAGGCTCCTTATTACACGAGTGTTTATCCCAATGCGGGCCTGCCAAATCAGTTCGGTCAGTACGATGAGTCACCGGAAGAGATGGCAGCCATTATCCATGACTTTCTCGATAATCAATTCGTAAACATCATCGGTGGTTGCTGCGGTACAACGCCTGACCACATCCGCCAGTTTGCTTTACTGGCCGCCAATGCAGTTCCAAGAGCCGTTCCCGTTGCTGTCCATGAGCTGCACCTGAGTGGTCTTGAACCCCTGACAATCTTCAAGGGAAGCAATTTCATAAACATCGGTGAGCGGACCAATGTGAGCGGCTCCCGGCAATTCGCCAGGCTCATCAGGGAAGAGAAATACGAGGAAGCACTCGTCGTCGCGAGGCAACAGGTAGAGAATGGGGCGCAGGTGATCGATGTGAATGTGGATGATGCCATGATCGACGGAGAAAAAGTGATGACACGCTTCCTGCACATGGTTGCTTCTGACCCCGATATTGCCAGGGTTCCGATCATGGTCGATTCTTCCAAATGGAGCGTCATTGAAGCCGGACTAAAATGCATCCAGGGAAAAGCCATCGTCAATTCCATCAGCCTGAAAGAAGGCGAAACTGCTTTCAGGGAAAGGGCAGGGCGCATTGGCAACTACGGCGCTGCCGCGGTAATCATGGCCTTTGACGAAGAGGGACAGGCCAGCACCTATGAACGCAGAATTGCCATCTGCAAAAGAGCCTATGACATCCTCGTTAAGGAAGTCAACTTTCGTCCCGAAGACATTATTTTTGATCCCAACATCCTGGCGGTTGCCACGGGCATGGAAGAACACAACAACTATGCTGTGGATTTTCTCAAGGCTACCCGCTGGATCAGGCAGAATCTTCCATTCGCAAAAGTGAGCGGCGGCATCAGCAACCTTTCATTCTCCTTCCGGGGAAATGATATCATCCGCGAAGCCATGCATTCCGTCTTCCTGTATCATGCAATTCAGGCAGGCATGGATATGGGTATCGTAAACGCAGGTATGCTGCAGGTATACGACGAGATCCCGCCCGACCTGCTGAAGCTGGTTGAAGACGTGATCCTGAACCGCCGGAAAGATGCTACAGAACGCCTGATCCTCTATGCTGAAACATTGGGAAAGAAAGACAAGTCCGGAACAACGGGCGAGGAATGGAGAACACGGCCCGTTGAAGAACGGTTGAAGCATGCACTTATCAGAGGGATCACTGATTTTATCACGGAAGATGTGGAAGAAGCGCGGAGAAACAGTGACAAGGCCTTCCTTGTGATTGAAGGACCGCTGATGTCGGCCATGAACGAAGTGGGTGATCTCTTTGGAGCCGGAAAAATGTTCCTTCCGCAGGTCGTGAAGAGTGCGCGGGTCATGAAAAAAGCCGTGGCTGTTCTGTTACCTTATATAGAAGCCGAAACAAAATCAGGTTCTTCAACGAGCAGTTCTGCCGGGAAAATCTTATTGGCAACGGTTAAGGGCGATGTTCATGACATCGGGAAAAACATCGTTGGCGTGATCCTTGCCTGCAACAACTATGAGGTCGTCGACCTTGGTGTCATGGTCCCTTCCGAAAAGATCCTCCAGGCTGCACGGGAGATCAAGGCAGATGTCATCGGGTTGAGCGGACTGATTACTCCATCGCTGGAAGAAATGGTACATGTTGCCCGCGAGATGAAACGGCTGGGATTTACCATTCCCCTGCTGATTGGTGGTGCAACAACATCAGAAATTCATACCGCTGTAAAAGTCGATCCGCAGTATGACTTCCCTGTTGTTCATGTCAGGGATGCTTCAAAAAGCGCCGGTGTGCTTGCAAACCTGCTGAGCGAAGATAAAAATGAGGCGTATGGACAGAAGGTAAAGAGCCATTACCAGGCCCTGCGAAAACAGTACGAAGCCAGTAAGACGGATACAAAATACATTTCTCTGAATGAAGCCAGGGATAACAAGCTTCGCCTTGAATGGGATCCCGGAACCATAGTAAGGCCGGCATTCACAGGGAACATGTATTTTGATGACTTCCCGTTAAGCGAGCTTATTGATTATATTGACTGGACCTTCTTTTTTCATGCATGGAAACTGAACGGGAAATACCCTTCCATCTTTGAAGATCCCGTAAAAGGAGAGGAAGCCCGGAAGTTGTTTGATGATGCACAAAAGATGCTGCAGGAAATCGTATCAAAAAAAATGGTCACAGCAAAAGGGGCCATCGGGTTTTATCCCTGCAGTTCCGCCGGGGATGACATTGAAGTTTACCGTGATGATCAAAGGAAGGAACTGTTGATGACCTTCCATTTTCTCCGTAACCAGCAAAAGAAGGAAACCGGTGAGCCCAATCTTTGCCTTGCAGACTTTGTTGTTCCAAAAGATCAGCGAATGACCGATTATATAGGTCTGTTTGCCGTTACCGCCGGGCTGGGTCTCGAAAAGTGGGTAGATTATTACACAAAAGAAAATGATGATTACTCCTCGATCCTGTTGAAGATCCTTACGGATCGACTGGCCGAAGCCTTTGCAGAAAGAATGCACCAGCTTGTCAGGAAAGAATTCTGGGGCTATGCCAAAGATGAGACCCTTGACACATGCGGACTCCTGAAAGAAGAATACATCGGTATCAGGCCTGCGCCTGGTTACCCGGCATGCCCGGATCATTCAGAGAAACGGATCCTCTTTGACCTCCTGGAAGTTGAGAAACATGCTGAGATCCTCCTGACCGAAAATTATGCAATGTATCCCGCTGCTTCCGTGAGCGGGTTCTACTTTGCAAATCCCGGATCCCGCTATTTCGCGCTTGGAAAAGTTGCGAAAGATCAGATCCTGGATTATGCCAACCGGAAAAGTTGTAGTTTTGAAGAGGCCGAACTGCTCCTGAATTCAAACCTGAATTATTGATTATGAAAATTATCGATCACATACAAAACGCGAAGAAAACGCTTTTCTCATTTGAATTGCTGCCACCATTGAAGGGACATAATATCAATGGCATCTACCGCACCATAGACCCTTTGCTGGAATTCAATCCTTCGTTCATCAACATCACGTATCACCAGGAAGAGGTCGTCTATAAAAAACATAAAAGCGGTTTGCTTGAAAAGAAAATTGTCAGGAAACGTCCGGGAACAGTTGCTATTTCAGCCGCGATCAAATATAAATATCCGTCGGTTGATGTGGTTCCCCACCTGATCTGCGGCGGATTCTCAAGAGAAGACACCGAATATGCACTGATCGATTTCCACTTTCTCGGGATCAATAATGTCCTTGTCCTGCGCGGTGATCCGCCGAAGGGTCAGCGTGTTTTTGTCCCGGAAAAAGACGGGCACCAGTATGCTTCAGACCTTGTGGGACAGATCATGGACATGAACCGCGGCAGGTACCTTGATGATGAGATGGAGAACAGTGCAGCCACAGACTTTTGTGTCGGTGTGGCCGGTTATCCTGAAAAACATCTTGAGTCTCCGAATGTCACCAGTGACCTGAAGTTCCTGAAACAGAAAATTGATGCCGGTGCCGAATACATCGTCACACAGATGTTCTATGATAACCAGAAATTTTTTGCCTTTGTAAATAACTGTCGCGAAGCAGGGATCACGGTTCCGATCATCCCCGGGTTAAAACCGATCACAACACTGAAAGATATCAGTATACTTCCGCAGGTTTTCAACATTGATATTCCTGAGGATCTTGTCAGGGAGCTCAGTAAATGTAAGTCCAACGAGGATGCTTTCCAGGTTGGTGTTGAATGGTCGACACTACAATCAAAAGAATTGATAGATTTTGGAGTTCCGGTTCTGCATTACTTTACGATCGGCATTTCTGAAAATATACGACAGATTGTTTCTGCTGTTTTTTAATAGTCGAAAGTTAAAAGTCGAAAGTCGAAAGATATGAGTTCCGCCTCGTGAAATTCAGGTTTAGAAAATGAATTACTTCGTGCTTTAGCACGAGGATTGACAGCGAAGTTTCAACAGGGCTTCAGCACGGGGTAGACAAACAAAAAATCCAGGGCTTTAGCCCAAAAAGAACAAAAAATGAAGCACACCTCCCCCCTTTATATGCGATTCAGCGACGGAAAGAAGAAGTTTGTTCCGCTTGTTGATCCCGATCAGTTCACCCCGGCCGGAATAAAAAAAGTTGCAACCTTCTCGGAGAAGGCCGGTGCCGCTTTTATTTTTTTTGGTGGAAGCCTGATTACCAAGGACAGGAATTCTGAATACATAAAAATATTGAAGGAGAATTGTTCAGTTCCCATCATTCTTTTTCCGGGAAATCAATACCAGATCATGGATGATGCTGATGGCATCCTCCTGCTTTCCCTTATCTCCGGCCGCAATGCCGAGATGCTGATCGGGAATCACGTGATTGCCGCACCTGTGCTGAAAGCAAGCGGTCTTGATATCCTGCCGACTGGTTATATCCTGATTGATGGCGGCAAGCCTACTGCCGTGTCATATATGAGTAACTCCACTCCGATTCCCCACGACAAAGATGAAATTGCCGTATGTACAGCGATGGCCGGTGAGATGCTGGGACTGAAGCTGATTTATGTTGACTGCGGAAGCGGTGCGATGAATCCTGTCTCTGCTTCTATGATCCGGAAGATCCGTGATTCAATCTCGGTTCCGCTGATCATCGGTGGCGGCATAAGAACTCCAAAACAGGCAGAGATCGCATGGAATTCAGGAGCGGATGTTGTTGTGGTGGGAAATGCCATTGAAACAAACCCGGAACTGATTATGCAGATTGCTGATCGTTCCGGCAAATAATCCAGCCTTCATCAAAATGAAAGAGTTTGTCTCAAAATGAAAGATTTTAATGATAACCGCAAAGACGCAGAGACGCAGAGAGTTGGTTTTCAATGCATTTTTTCTCTGCGCCTCTGCGCCTCAGCAGTAAAAAAAACTTTTGAGACACCCTCTTTTTTCTTCATACAATTATGAACTGATCTGGCATTTCCAACACCATTAGATGGGTTGTAATGTCAACCGCTCATTATTTACCCAAATGGATCAGGTAACCGACAGCAATCCCGAAGTTACGGTTGCTGTTCTTTTTGTAACCATCAGCATTTTTTTCAGCATCTGTAACATTATTGATATCAGAGATACCAAGGCCATACCTCAGGTCAAGGTATATAAGCCCTTTCCCGACTTTAATTCCTGCACCGGCTCCGAATAATAATCCGAAATCAAAACGTTTCAGTCCGCCTTCGTCAAATGTTACTTTTTGGTCTATTCCCATATCGGGTTTTGATCCAAACTTCCCAAACAAACCGATGCCAAATGAAGGACCTACATTTGCATAAATGACAACCGGACCTGCGGGCAGGGAGAATTTTGCCAGCAACGGAATTTCAAGGTAGTTTACTGTTTCCCACGCCTTAACTGTTACACCTGATGCAGTTTCACTGATCTCCAATCCCTTTTGAGCAAATAAAAGTTCCATCTGCACAGAGAGGAATTTCCCAAACCCCAAATTTCCAACAAACCCACCCTGGAAACCAAGTTTTGAAACCTTTTCTATCCCTGACGGAAGATCCTCATTTGACACTCTTGAAATATCTAGCCCGGCTTTCACCCCGAGAGAAAATCCTTTATTGACATATTTCGATCCTTTACCTGAACCTGATTTAGCTGAAGCTGCAGGTTGCTCTTTTGTTATTTTATCAATCTCGGCAATCTGGTATACAAAGACATTATTATCCTTTGTCTGGATTTTTATCGGCTGGTTCGGAACCTGGTCAACGATGGTACCATGAATAACGCTTCCATTTTTCAAATGAATCACGTCTTCCCTTGTTGATGGTACAGCCGGGTCTTTCGAAATTTTATCAATCTCCTCCAGCTTATAAACGAAAATATTGTTTTCGCCTGACTGGACTTTGATTGACTGGCCGGGAATCTGTTCAATGATCATTCCATGGATAACACTGCCGTTTTTCAGATAGATGATATCTGTATTGGCGCCTTGGCCTTTTGAGATAAAAGGCAGGGAAAGAAATGCAATCATGATTGCTACAAAGTAAATTTTTCCTTTCATAACATCGTTTTTTAAGTGAAACATCTAGTTGAGATTAATGATCGTTCAGGTTTTACTACTAATTCAGCACTTTTAAAAACATTATGCTTCAAATATATATTATTTTTTACACCCAAAAAAACTTTCTGCCCCTGCCCTGTTATTAATTTCACAAGTCGTCTTTTATATGCACATGATATTCAATAGATAACAAAAATCTATATTATTTATAAAGAGTATAAATTCTTCATATCATATTGCTGTAATCCAATTTTTTAGGAAACCAATTCCCCGGAATTGCATAGCAGGATGAAAAAAAGGATTATGCCGGGGCATTCCTCCTGCATAATCCTTTTACTTATTGGAATGATTGATCAGAAATAAAAGCTCAGGTTGATTGCTCCGCCCGAATTGCTGTTGTCCATCCCAAAGAAAAATGCACCGTCTCTTTTAGTGGTTGTAACAACCTTGTCACTCCCGACCATCTTCTCATTTTCAATTTTATTCTTCCCGGTAACCTGGAACATTACACCCCAGGTAAATTCTCCGCCGATTGACATCTTGGGCGCAAAAAAGTACTCAACACCCACAAAGCCATTCACACCGAAGCCGAAAGTCATACCATCGTTATTTTTTGTGTCCCTTACCGAAAGGTACGTAGCATCGTAAACGGACCCATCGGGATTCCATTCAGTCGATAATGGCGTTGTGAAAGTTCCCGTCATGTTGTTGCCATAGATATAACTATGGCCAACTGTTCCAACCATCAGGTTCGCCATTGCACCATACAATCCCTGGACTCTACCCTTGCCCAGTCTCCTTTCAATCCCGGCTCCAAGGACGATGTTCATTTTGCTCTCCCTCCATTTATCATCCACAAACGTCTTCATGGTAGTATCAGTCTGGTCATAAATCGTGTTCTTGTATGTCTGACTGGTGAATCCCAAACGGATCCTGGCACGCAGGGCCATCTTCGGGCTGATGAATTTTTTGACCTGTAAGGTCCACATCGGAACATTGCCAAGGCCGGGGAAATCAAATGTCGGGGCTGCAGTCTGGTTGGTTCCATGGAACATGTTGCCAATGTAAACGAAAAACGGCACAGCATCAATGGATAATGCGTAATCCCCTTTTTCGGGTAAGATCGGGGTTCCTTTCTTCGAAGTAAACTCCTGCGCGTTCACAGCATAAACTGTTACTAATGCCAAAAAAAGTGTTACTGTAATTCTTTTCATTGCGATGAGTTTTGGTTGTACATGAAATTTTGTTCAAAAATATAAATTTATAAACGCCACCCATTTAAAATTCAATTTATTTTTGAATAGCCCGTTGTTAATAACAAGGATTCAACTTCAGATCATCATTATACTAAAAATGTTATGGTAACAAAATCGAATCCTGCCGATTTATGCTGATCACAACCTTCATCCCGGAAAATTAAAATTATAGTACCTTCGTGACCTCTGCGAAAGTTCTCAGCAGACTTTGCTTTTCGCTTTTTTTAACTGCAGTGTGCGAAGGAAGCGCAAAGACACGCAACAGATTGATTGTTTAATTATTTAGAGCTATCTTATGAATCCAAATGACATCAAGTTTGATTTTGACGATATCCTGATTCATCCTGCAATCAGCAGCCGGATCAACTCCAGGAAAACCGTGAATGTGTTTGACGGGAACGGCATGCTTCCATTGTTCACGGCCCCGATGGATACTGTCACAGACATTGACCGGCGGAAAATCTTCAGCGACAATCTTATCTATCCGATTATTCCGAGAACCCAGACTAAATCACTGACTGCTGAAGACTGCAAAAAGCTGAACAGCTGGGTTGCAATCAGCATGGATCACTTTGAAAGACTGTTCCTGAAAGGCTCACTGAAAAAAAGCACGGCAAAATATTACATCTGCATCGACATTGCCAACGGGCACATGAGCAAGTTGTTCGAAGTTGTAAAGAAAGCCAAAGTAAAGTTCGGCGACAACCTGGTGCTCATGGTCGGAAATGTGGCGAATCCGCTTACTTTTATTGAACTGTCGAAAGCCGGGGCCGATTATGTGCGCGTCGGCATCGGGAACGGATCAGGCTGCAGCACTTCCGTTCATACAGGGATCGGATATCCGCTGGCGTCACTGATCTACGACATTCACCAGGAAAAACTGAAAAAACCCGGCAAATATGCAAACGTTGTTGCAGACGGAGGGATAAAAAAATATGCTGATATCATCAAGGCTTTTGCACTTGGTGCAGATTATGTGATGTGCGGCGGCATCTTTAACAAGGCACTGGAATCAGCCGGATACACGTATGCTGCCAACAAAAAGTTTGAAGGCTATACCGTTCCCGGCGACCAGGTCAACCAGTACAGCGATGAGGTAAAGACAGCCTTTAAGATGGGATCCCTTTTTTATAAGAAGTTCAGGGGAATGAGTACAAAGGAGGTCCAGGCTCACCTGGGAAACGATATGCGCTCTTCTGAAGGAGTTACCCGGATGATCCAGGTAGAATATACCCTGTCGGGCTGGGTCGAAAATTTCGTTGACTATTTTTCCTCTGCAATGTCATACACCGATTGTAAAGACCTGCCCGGCTTTATAGGGAAACCCGGATGGAGCATGATCACTCAAAACAGCTTTCTCCGGTTTAATAAATAACATATTCAGAATTTTAGTTATGAACTATTATCAACAAATCTGAATTTTCAGGGAAATTATTCGTATCTTGTCAAAAATCGGAGTATATTACATTCACAAAAGAAAGACAAGACATGATGATGGAAAATGAAGTATTGGAGAACAGGAAGAAACTAAGTAACTATAGGATAAAACCACACGCTGTAAAATTATTGACAGGTTCCATAATAGATAAGTTCCCGGTAGTCCTTGACGGAGGTAAAACAATCATCTTTATTTCCGACAAAAGCAAAGAAGGCGAAACGCGCGAACGCTATGCATTGAGAAGAGGGAATATGGTCGTTTCAACCGTAAACTCGCATACCAGGCATACTAAAAAACCCTAACCAGTATCCTCTTTCCGGATCCGCTAGTTTAATTTTTTCTGCGGGCTTTTGAAGCCCGGTGACCACCAATCACGCCCCAGCCGCCGCTACCCAGGATAAATCCGAAGGCGTACAAGGCTCCGTTGTTGTTTTGGGCAAACACCGTTATGTCATCCCGGAAAAGCATGATGACAAGATCGATCGGCGCGATGATCCCATGCCACAATCCACCCCAGAAACCAAATTGATGGCCATCCTTAAGACAATCCTTTACGACTTGAGCATTGGAGCAACCGGATAAGAGCAGGATTGCAGCAACAAAGAACAGCATTACGGGGATTCCGTTTCGATTGAGATACTTTTTCATATTGCAGGTTTAAGGATTTCAATAATTGTTGCACTACATAAGCACATTAGCTTAGTGGCTTCATGATTCAAAAATAATCATTTTTTGGAATCAGCAGTGTCGTTGCATATATTTGTGATTAACATAAAATCATTCTTATGAACTCCAAAGTAAACGTAATTGTGACCGGGGCAACCGGAATGGTTGGTGAAGGCGTCCTCCACGAATGCCTGCTCCACCCGATGGTTGAATCCATCCTTGTGATCAGCCGTAAGCCATGCGGGGTTTCGGATCCGAAGCTTAAGGAGATCATTCATGATGACTTCCTTGATCTCTCTGCCATCGAATCACAGCTGACCGGCTATAACGCCTGTTTCTTTTGCCTCGGCGTTTCATCTATCGGCATGAAGGAGCCCGAATATACCAGGGTTTCCTACACACTTACGATGCATGTGGCACAGACGCTGAGCAGACTCAATCCCGGCATGACCTTCTGTTATGTTTCAGGTGCGGGAACCGACAGTTCCGAAAAGGGAAGGTTGATGTGGGCGCGGGTGAAGGGAAAGACAGAGAATGACCTGGTGAAACTGCCGTTCAGAAAGGTATTTAATTTCAGACCGGCATTTATGCTTCCAACCCCGGGATTGAAGAATGCACTCTCATTTTACAAATATGTCACCTGGTTCTTCCCGATTGTCCATCCAATATTCCCCAACTATTTCGGGACCCTGAGAGAGTTAGGGATCGCAATGATCAACAGCGTGATCTTCGGCTATGATAAAAATGCGCTGGAAGCAAAGGATATTGCTGAGCTGGCGAAGAAAACCGGCCAGGGATTTTCCTCTTGATTCTGGTACTGTTTTTTCACCACAATTTATTTCAGCACTTCAATGCCAAGAATCCTGCATGCAGCATACAGCAGCTTTGTGCAATCGCCCGGAAAGATGAGGTGATGATTGCCAAGCGGACTTTCCTTGAGCAGTTTAATTTCATTTTCGCTGAGCTGCACTTCAATTTGGGTGCGACAGGCAGTGTCTGATTTTGGCCGGCCGGTTATCATTGCGGATGCAATAAATGCTTTGCTTAGTTTATTATCAAAACGGAACATCGTGATCCGGTCATGTTTAAAAGAACCTTGTATGGCGGTGCCTTTCCCGGTTTCATAGTGGGTCGTCACCGTGTAACCGTCAACCAGCCCGGGCGCGATCGTGCAATGCGAGAGCATGCAAACTTTGCCGGTTACTTTGTTGATATTGGCAATCCAGGGAATGATCCCCGTCAGCTCTTTGCAAAGCATCATTCCTGCAATTGCAGTAAGATCACCTTCGCAACCTGCAGGAATTCCTTCATTATTGAATCGCGCCAGTGGCAAACAAGCGGTAACACCATCCTTTTGAACCATCGGGAAACATTCGACCGTAATTGCATCCAGGTTCCACTTCTCAATGGTATCTGTTAACAGTTCACTTACTTTCGCAGTTTCGGTAAGATCAATATTCTTTATATTTTTAAAAGAATCAAGGAACGGAGAGGAAGCTGTAAATTCAGAATAACGGGGCAATTCGATCCATGGGATCACGATCAATTTAATTCCGAGTCTGGCCTCTAATAATTCTGTAGGAATTGACGAAGCAATAAGCCAGTCGGAAACCTGCCCGATCAGCCCAAGCCTTTTGCCATGCAGGCTGTTTAATGCCTGTTTCACTGTGAAGAAAATTCCGAGAAATTCTTTCGTTTCCGATTCCTCTTCATCCAGCAGAATAGACGGGATACTCACCGCATTCAGGTATGTCTTGACTTCTGTGGCAGATGCATAAGCATTGCCGTGTCGTGAACCTACCAGTATATAAAAATGTCCCGGCGAAACCAGCTTTATTGCGGGTCGTTCAGAGCCTCCCGAAAGAAAGAACAGGACATCCGGATTGTTTTCAGTCAGTTCATATTTTTCAGGAGAGATCAGTTTCTCAATGCGGACCTCCGCATTCTCAAAGACTGATTCCGGCGCGCCATTGTATGCTAACAGTTTAATTTTTATCACAGGAAAGAAGATTGAATTAGATGATCTTTTTAAGCAATTCGTTTCAGGGCCAAATATACCAAATTACATTGTCAGGTCCCGTTCCTGTCAAGTCGAACATCTAATATCGTACATCCGGGATAAAACCGGCATGATACCGACGTGAAACCGAGGTTCAACCGAGCTAAATCGGATTAAACTCACGCCAGATCGGGTTTACATCGGGTTTAGGGTGTGTTTAGCTCGGTTAAATGATATTCTGACCACTCTCGAGGTAGCAATGAAAGGGAAATTTATAATTCTGAATTCCTGCATTCCAGACACTGTTCATGTTCAAATTGCTACCGACAGAATTTTTTCAGATATTTGCATGACCGGGGAGCCTCCCTGTCAAAATCACAAACCCAAACCATAAATACTGACAAGATGAAAACTGGAACCCAATCAATCTTTTTTGCAGCAGTCGTATCGTTATTCCTGTTAGCAGGATGTAATAAGGAAGGCCCGCAAGGACCCGCAGGAGCCACAGGGAAAGATGCCACTGTTTATTATTCCGAATGGTTTTCGCCTACTGCCTGGGCAGGCACTTCGGGAGACTGGTATTTTGAAGCCAATGCCCCGGACCTAACACAGGATATTGTTGAGAATGGCGTTGTACTGGCCTATGCCTGGCTTGACGGTGATCTTTACAATGGTTCTTCCGTCCGTCCCCTGCCAGCCAAGGCTGTTGGTGCCAACTGGGGGTTCCTGGTCTACAAATACGGAAGCATTGAATTCACTTCTGACCAGTTCTCGATGCCGCTCACCACTCATAAGTTTAGATTTGTGGCGATTCCCGGCACCATCCCTGCATCGAAATCCCGTGTACCGGGATACCCCGGCCCGCAGGAGTTGAAAAGCCTTTCGTACAAAGAGGTTTGCAAACTATACAACATTCCTGAATAGCGAACTATCCTGGTAGTACAATGCAGGAATGTAGGAATGCAGGAATTCAGAATTATGTATTTTTTCCCTGCATTCCTGCATTATTAATTTTTTCTTCTGATCAAATCATATTATCCGCCAGATGACCAAAATACTGATTGCCAATACTGCGATATTATACCTGTTGATCCTGCTACCAACGTTCGAAAGCGGACAAAGAAACCTGCTTAATGCCAACGAAATAGACCAGAAATTCTCCCAGGTATGGAAGCAGAGTGAAGCGTCGGAAAAGAACTATTCCTGGAAGACCAGGACAGAGGTCACAAGAGATGAGAAGGTAGTCCAGGTGCTTGTCGAGGAGGTTTCCATTGGCCCGAATGGAAAGCAGATCCGGAAAACAATCAGCAACCAGGAGGCTCCTTTGCCTTCTGCTTTATTTATCCGCAAGATCGCAGAGGACCAAAAATCGAAAATCGTAGATTTTATGAGAGACCTCCGTGGTTTCCTCGAAAGATATTCGCTTACTGATGACAGCACAAGGCATTCTTTTTTTTCGAAGGCAAACATCAGCGCTCCTGATGCGAAAGGACAACTTTTGATTTCGGGATCCGATATTTTCACCCGGGGAGATAAGCTGAAATGGTGGATTGACACCCGGTCCTATACGATCACCTATGCAACAATTTCGACGACATACAAAGGTGTTGGCGCTGAATTTTCAGCAACATACTATTTGCTGCCCGGCATGAACTACATGGCGCAGGCAACGATCAGGGTACCTTCAAAGAACATGGTGATTACTTTGAAGTTCTATGATTTTGTGAAGCGGTAAGAATTCCTAAACATTAAATCCAAAAACAATTTATAACCTGAAATGCAGGAATGCAGGAAAAAATTAATATTCCTGCATTCTAAATTCCTGCTTTATCAGAAAATAATATATCTTTATAGAAGATAAAATATCAAATGATACGAAGACTTACTATTCTTGTTTTGTGCATTGTCGGGTTGACAACATCGGCACAAACTACTTTTGAGAAGGCTGAAACACGGGCAGGAGCTGAATACCTGAGCTCTGTTATTCACACGGCCAATGGCGGATTTGCCGCCATGGGAGATTTCGATATTCCTAATATCGATAAATGGTTAGTAAGAATGGATATTGTTTTTTCATTCTAAATCTTACAGAAAATGAAATTTTATTTTCTATCAAGCTTGATTTTCTTTCAACTCAGTTTGAATGCCCAGATAACATTCAAAAAGCAGTTTCCTATGCCCTTGCATACATTTGCTTCTACGGTACTACAAACTTATGACCATGGGTATATACTAATGTCACTTGTCGATGTTGGTTCGTATAGGTATAATACATGCCTTATCAAAACAAACGAGACCGGAGATACTCTTTGGTCAAAGATGTATGCGTACGGCAAAAATGGGTACACTAGATTAGGGATGGTGCAATGCCCTGATAGTGGGTTCGCTGTACTGGGTGAAAAAAATGGTGTTTATCTATTACGTCTGACTAAAAATGGAGATTCATTGTGGGGAAAAGAGTTGGGGAGTGGGTCCGCTTTTTCTATAGAAATTTCACAGAATAATGAGTTCATTATTTCTGGTATTGATTCTACTCTACTATTTTTAAGAGCAAACTATAACGGTGAAATATTGAGTCATAAAAATATTTCCATTCTTCCACCAGGTTATACAACTGGTCAATTTGGCTTTTCGATTAAACCCACGAATGATAATGGCTCCATTATTGGAGGTACATCGGATTGGATTAGTAATTCATACCCATTTTTAGCTAAGACTGATTATTATGGGAATTTGCAATGGGCAAAGAGTTTTACATATTTAGAAGAATCCGGGGGCTGTTCTCTTGATATTACTAAAGATAGCGGATTTATTTTGGCGGGATATTCTTCTGGTGGTGCATTAATTATTAAGACCAATTTTCTTGGGGATACTCTTTGGGTAAATACGTATCAGTCTCGGATGAGTCCATCCTATTATAGTGTCACTACCTGCAATGTAGGTGATTATATTGCTTGTGGACGTACCGGTGATAACCTTTCTTGGATGGAACATATTCTTTTAACGAAAACGAGCCAAGATGGATCACTCATTTGGTCAAAAAATTTATGTTCAGATACGATGCATATAGAAGGAGTGTGTGTAAAAGAAACGTATGATGGTGGATTTATTATTCTCGGGGATATTCACATAGACTACCCTCCTTTTTATGACCTTATTCTGATAAAGACTGATGAATCTGGAAATGTATCGTGGGTAAAACCTGTTTATAATGCTCCCATGTTTTCTGTCTATCCAAATCCGGCGGACAAGTATATTACAATAGAAACTCGTAAAACAACAAGAGATGCCACAATCGAAGTATTTGATTTAACAGGAAAATGCAGATTAAAAACTAAATCAGAATCCAGCAAAAATGTTGTAACAATTTCCGTTGATTCATTGGAACCCGGAGAATATCTTTTGAAAATTTCTACTGATAATAACGTTTATTGGACAAAAAAAATAATCAAACTGTAATTTTGATTGACCCGGAAAACATGGGAGTTTATATTTACAGTTGTGTCATAGATTTTCCTGGTGATTTCCGACGGGCTTCTTTAAGTAATTCAGAATACCAGTCACCGCATAAGCGGCCTTGACCAGCGCGGGTCAATGAATGAAAGTACGGGAGTGATTCATCTGCACGCGTTACAAATTTATCCTCCGAAGGAGGACGCGCGCAATCACCAAGTAAATTGTGTGGAATTACAAATTCTGTTAGTTTCAAAGCTGCATTATAAATGCCGCTTAGCGGGGAATACTCGAACATTGATCAACGATTTTTGAACTCAGATCGAAATTCTGAATTAAGATCAAAAATCAGAATTCGTTGATCAATATTCGATTGTTCAATTACAGCAAGGAAAAATAAAAAGGCTCCCTCAAGCAAATGAGACAGCCTCTGTTTTTTGTGAGCCTCTCAGGGGACTTGAACCCCCGACCTGCTAATTACGAATCAGCTGCTCTACCAACTGAGCTAAAGAGGCAAAAAAACCTCCCCGGTTTGGAGGAGGTGTGGTCGGGATGAGAAGACTAATTGTTCTGGAAAGTTGATATAAGTCAGCATATTTAATAATCTAATTCCCCGTTATTTATCTTATTTAGGACAATCCTAAATAATGCAATTTCAACAAACTTACAGCACAAACACAGAACAAAAACAAAATGATGATTATCTTTACCGCAAAGTGTTTGCAAAAATATAGAAAATTGTGAAACCACACATAAAAATCAGACCCTATAAGGATAAAAATGGGTTACAGCAGCTACAATTGGTCTACTGTCATAAGGCGAAGGTTCTTCGTCTTGATACTAAAGTAAGAGTTCTTGCTATTCACTTTGACGGGAAACAAGTGAGTTCAAAAGCGCAAGACTATGAGAAGTTGAATATTACTCTCAACCGTGCAGAGCTTAAGCTAAACACTATCTTGCAAAAGTTCAATGATGAAAACAAATTCGATCCGGATATTGAAACTGTCAGAAATCTTTATAATAAAGAAGAAAAAAAATATAATGCTTCTGATGATGTCAAAGAAGTTTTAGAACAATGGATACCAATTAAGAAAGATTTAGTTAAAAAAAGCACCATAAAGATCTATACAACGATTTTAAATGATTTTAATATACTCTATAAAGGTAGGTCTCTTAGGTTTCGGGATATCACCGAAGATTTTAAGAATGAATACCTGAAATATTTATTAAATAAAGGGGCACAGAACGCAACTATATTAAAACGCTTTCAAACTCTGCATACTTTCTTGAAAGAATGCCAACAGAACGAGTACACCTTTTATAAAAATTTTGTAATCAAACTTAAAAAAGTCAAAAAACAGCCTATTATTATACCTTCTGAGGATGAATTTAAATCGCTTTTGGAATATGAATTTACCTCGAATAGACTTGAATATGCCCGTGACCTTTTTTGCCTATCTTGCCTCACGGGGTTGCGTTATTCTGATGTAATAAATCTTGACAAGGATGGTTTCATTAATAAAGGTAATAAGTGGTACTTAAAGACCATTGACAAAAAGACTGAAACCTTTGTTACTATTCCGATACATTCACTTGCAGTTAGGATTTTAAAAGGATTGGATTTCAAGATTAAAAACATTAGCAATCAGAAGTTGAACGTGAACCTTGAAGATGCTTTCATTGAAACCAAATTATTCGATTATCAAGAAATGAAGTTTGAAAAACGTGGCACTTCTGATATAAAAACCATTTATGCACCGAAACACAAATTGATGAATTTTCACGCTGGTCGTAGGTTCTTCATCAGTTCTCTTGCTAATGGTGGTGTCGCTGTGGGTAATGTTAAAAAGTGGTCAGGCCATAACACTCAAATTATTGAGCAATATATCTCTGAGAAGGGTTATAAAGAAGAAGAACAGATGGAACAAATATTTTCAAAATACGAAACTTCAAAAAAGAAAAATAAAAAATAAAGATACTTTCTAATTCCTTGCCCTCCTTCTGAGCCAGAATAAATAAAGAACCGTAAACACGATTATCGGCA
>Ga0118677_10000355_pt1 | contig 100949 bp, 76 predicted proteins | sample AliMusrvi5mmetaG_FD_86154 | JGI IMG/M metagenome (GOLD analysis project Ga0118677, IMG submission 86154) | reverse complement strand
CCCCTTGCACAAGGATCTCAACCCCGAGCGCATGCCGACCATGTCCGAATGGAAGTGCTGCGGGTCGTCGGAGAACGGACCGGCTATCCACCTGACATGCTGGATGTGGATGCCGACCTCGAGGCCGAACTGGGCATCGACTCCATCAAACGCGTCGAAATATCAGGCCGCCTTCGCAAGGCCTTCCCTCATCTCGGCCACACACCGGACTCCTCTGCCGCAGGCAACCTTGCCGTTCTGAAAACCCTGCGCCAACTCATTGACCGCATCGCCTCGGTCCCCCTCCCCGGCGGCCCGGCAACTACACCGCCGACACCTTCTCACGGGGCACCGGCCAAAACCGAAAACGCCCCTGCCGTTTCACCTCCCGCCGCCCGTGTCCACGTGCCCCGCTTCATGATGCGGATGGAGGACGCGCCGACGCAATATGTCCCTGCCTCGATCCCGAGTGACGGCGTGTTTCTCATCACCGACGACGAAGGCGGTGTGGCGGAAGCCGTGGCGAAGGCGATCCGCGCCCTGGGCTCTCACGCCATTGTTGTTTCAGCAAAAGAAAAACCAGAGGGCGCGACGGGGTTTTACCCGGCTGACTTTGCGAACCCCCAGGCTCTCCACACCCTCGTCAACGCGATTCGCAAAGCAGAGGGCCGGGTGGCGGGACTCGTTCATCTGCTGCCATTACGCGGCCGGGGACCGGCCCGCGAGATGTCTCTCGAAAATTGGCGGAAGGCGCTTCGGGAGGATGTGAAAGCCCTGTTTTACCTGACCCAGGCGGCGGCTGACGACTTGAAAACCCCGTCCCCCTCCGGGCGCGCCCGGATTCTCGCCGCAGTTGAAACGGATGGTGACTTCCCGGGCCACGGCGGCATTACGGGACTGGTCAACACGTTTGCAACAGAATGGCCCACCGTAACCGCCAGTACCATTGCCTTGAGCCGTAGCGAGTCCATCCCGGTTCTTACGCAAAGGATCATGGAAGAGTTACAGTGCAGGAACAACTCCCGATTCGCAGGCTTCAGCAGCGGGCGACGGCAGCAGGTCAGTATAGCCTCCGCCGAACTTGACCGGAGCACAGGCGAGCCCCTGCACATCGGTCCCGACTGGGTCATTCTGGTGACTGGCGGCGCACGCGGCATCACGGCGCAGGTCTGCCTGGAACTCGCCGAACGATTCAAGCCGACACTGATCCTTGCAGGCCGGTCGCCGTTGCCTGCCGCCGAGGAAGCGGAGGCCACGCGGGGCATCACATCGCCCGAGGAACTTCGACGCATCCTCGCCCGGCAGTTGGCGGGGCCCAACGGGAAAGCCGCACCCCTCGTCATCGAGGCGGCCTACCGCCGACTGTGTGGCGAACGGGAAATACGCGCCACCCTGGCCTCACTCCAGCGGAGCGGATCCCGGGCGATCTATCTCCAGACCGATGTGCGCGACGAACCTTCTTTTGCCGGCGCGATCGAGCGGATCTATGCTGAATTCGGACGGTTGGACGGCGTGATCCATGGGGCGGGCTTGATTGAAGACAAACGGGTGGAGGACAAGACCCCGGAGTCGTTTGACCGCGTCTTCGACACGAAGGCGGACGGCGCGTTCCTGCTTAGCCGGTGCCTGCGTCTGGAGTCCTTGAAGTTCGTGGCCTTCTTCTCTTCCGTCGCCGCCCTTGGTAATGCCGGGCAGAGCGATTACGCCGCCGCCAACGGCGTGCTGAACGCCTTGGCCCGCGACTTGGACCGCCGAATGACCGGACGGGTCGTCGCACTCCTATGGGGTCCCTGGGAAAGCGCCGGCATGGCGTCGGAAGAAACCCTGCGTCGCTTCCAGGATATGGGCGTGCAGATCATCCCCCAGGATGCAGGCCAACGGTGCTTTGTCGACGAGCTTCAGTACGGACGAAAAGGCGATGTGGAGGTGCTCCTCGGCGATGCCCCGTACGCACGTCCGCACGTCCCGGAGGCCGATCGAACGGGCCTTCCCCTGGTCAGCGCCGGATCCGTCATCCACAACAACGGCACCCTCGAAGTTGCCTGCATTCTTGATCCCGCCCGGCATGCCTACCTGTATGATCACATGCTCGACGGACGGCCGGTTTTTCCGGCGGCCATGGCCATGGAGTTGATGGCGGAATCGGCATGGGCCGCCTCCATTTCGCCGAGGGGCGGGATTGAAATCTCCTCCCTGCAGGTTCAAAAAGGAATCGTAATGGAGCAGAACCAGCCTAAATCGCTTCTGGTCAGGGGCCTCCGCGTCAAGCCCCAACCTGAGACAGCCCACGCCGAGTCCTTCTCCATGGAAATCCGCGGGGCCGATACGGGGAGCCGGACACATTATCGTTCTCTTGTGACGCTCGGCGTTAAATCAGCACCGGCCCCCTTGATGGAAGTCGGCCCCCTTAAACCGTTTCCCCTGAGTGTTTCGGAAGCCTACAGGCAATGGTTATTTCAAGGTCGGTGTTTTGAGGGCATCACCGCCATCGAGGGAATCCGGGAAGACGCCATCGTGGGCATATTGCAATCCGTACCCGCAGAGGTTTGCCTCCCCGGGTCGCTGCATCATAGCCAATGGTTGCTCGACCCCACGATTCTGGACGCCTCGTTCCAGCTGGCCATCCTCTGGGAACGCTATTGGCATGACATGACTCCCCTACCCATGCAGATGGGGCGGTTCCGCTTATTCCTCCCCCTCTCGGCACAACCGGTCCGTTGCGTACTCAAGGCGTCCACCCAGGACGGGGGCGAATTATTGACAACGAATCTCTACTACACCGATGCACAAGGCCGCATGCTCGCGGTCATGGAGGGGATGATCTTCTCCTGCACGAAGGCCTTGAACCGCTTCACCGGTTCTGCGGGCCACCGTCCCGCCTTCAGCGACACCGGGAAAAATGGAGCCCCCTGTGAATGATGATTCTGCACGCAAACCCTTCCGTCCATCATTACAGTTTGGATTTCTGCCCGGCCACACTGTGAAAGGGATTATCCGGAATCCATGGAGACAGCCGACCCTCGCGGCCGAGGGACTGCGCGGTTGGTGCTGCCAATGCTTGGACGAATTTCACCCCAACGTGTGGGACCTGATTTCGGCGCCCTATATCTTTCTGGAACCCGAATTGAAAGTGTGGCGTCACCTGCCGCATGCAACGGCGAGGCGCCGCTGGATGCGCGGACGCGTGGCGGCCAAGGATGCCGTGCGCCTATTACTACTGGAACGCTATGGCGTTGTGGCTCCCTTGGAATCCATCGGCATCCTCCCCGACGAGGGAGGGCAACCACAGGTCACTTGCGCCGCGCTACCGCAAACCAAGAACCTGATTTCGATCTCCATCTCACACTGCGGAAACAGTTCCGTGGCATTGGCCGCCGAACGCTCCGAGTGCTGCCGTGACGTGGGCATTGATGTGGCATCCCTGGCCGATAACCACGAGGGCTTGGCGGAAGGCGGATTTGTTCCCGCCGAAACGGCATTGTTGGATGACTTTCCCGATGGAGAGCGCCCCGGATGGCTATTACGCCTGTGGTGCGCAAAAGAGGCCGTCGGCAAGGCATTGGGGGTGGGCTTGGCGGGAAACCCCTTGAACCATATCGTTCGACGGATCGACCTGACTCAGGGCCATGTGGATATCGAGACCCATGTCCCCGGCGACCCGACTACGTCATCCAGTTGTAAAACCTGTATGACGGCCCACGTCGGACACGACCGGGGTATGGCATTTGCCGTGGCGAAGCGGGGATAGAGGCCCATGAACTGGATTCAACAGAAACCATCAAGCGGCTCGCCGGAGGCGATATGGCGTGACGTCACAACGGCCATCAGGCAGGTGCTGGGCAGGCCACCGGGCACGACAACTGACCCGATCCAGCCCGACGCACTCCTCGGCGCCGACCTGGGCCTGAGTTCCCTCGCTGTTGCGCGACTCGCCGGGCTGCTGCAAAAGCGTTTCACCAGAAAACCACTGCCGTTCCATACCCTCTTCGTGGATACAAGTGGTTCGATACTTCACGACATCAGCGTCTCAACCCTCGTCGCCTTTCTGGGCCGACATCTGGACCGGGACAATCCATGAGCAGCACTCGACCAGTTTTTGCCGCCCGGCCTGCCACAGTGGATGATCTTGAGGAGATCGCCGATGTGCTCCATCGTATCTTCGGCGAGCGTCAGGAGGTCGCCAGACTCCGATGGAAATTCGGCGGGGTTAGCGGCAAACCGGTGGGGTCCGTCGTACTGACAAATGGACGCAAAATCGTTGGCTTCCTTGGACAAATTCCCGTGCGTGTGAACGCCTCGGGTCATGAATTCATGGCCTGCCAGGGCACCGATGTGGGCATCCTTGAGGAATACCGCCGTCTCGATGCTTATATGGCCCTCCTCCATGCCTGCATCGGCGAACTGGAGGCCGCCAAGGTGGCATTGACCTATGGAACGGCGAATGCAGATGCCGAATTCACCCTGTCCACATTGCTCGGCCAGCAAACCATGGCGGCAATACCGCTTCTCATCCGTCCTTTCAGCGGGGCGTTCCGTCCCTCGCCGGGACGGCAGCCCCCCCCTTTCGCCCCGCTCCTGGCTGCTTGTCTGCGAGGGATGGAACGCGGCGCGGCGCGACAGCCAGCCTCCGTCCGGGGTGCCCTGCAGGTATCACGGCTGGACCGGTTCGACTATCGTTTCGACCTGTTCTGGCTGCGTATGCGGAACGATTACCCGAATATGATCGTGCGCGATGCCGCCTACTTGAACTGGCGATATGTGGACGCACCCGGAAATCGGTATGAACGCATCGTCATCGAAAACAAATCATCAGGAATAATTGAGGGGTTCGCCGTCCTGGGCATGACGAGATGGAAAGACCGGGTACGCGGACGGATCTGCGAATTGATCACGCCGCGCCGGGGTAACCGCCACACCGCGCACGCGCTGATTTCCACTTCCCTTAAATGGATGCACTCACAGAACGTCGACCTTACGGATATCTGGATGCTGCCCCATACCCATTTGCGTTTCGCGCTACGACAGCATGGGTTCATCCCCCGGCAGGCGGGACGCGGAGGGATCCAGATGAGTCTCTTGGCCGCCGGATCCGCCCGGAGCCTCGATGGCTGGGACCACCCGGACAACTGGTTCCTGTCCCTAGGCGACAGCGACACGGTGTGAATACATGACAGATGGCACCTTTCAGTCTTCCGGCCTCTACCTCGTCATTGATTCCAATCGGAATATGACATCCCGCTCATCCAGCACTAACACAGTCCCGCTAGGGTAAGCATTCATTTTTAGGAGACGAATAATGACCGCTAACCCCAAGCTCATCAAAATCGGACGGCAGGGAATTCTGGCCAAACGCCAGCGGATTCCGGCCTCATTCTTTCGTCATCAACAACCAGGCAAGCCCTTTGTCGTGCTCGACGAAGGAGACCGTCGGCTGATGCATGTCCGCGCCTCGGATCTGGAAACGATCCACCAGGCCTACCGAGAATATGCGGACAACAGAACATGTTAAAAGGACTAGTGAAATGACGAATCCTTCAACTCAGGATATTGCTCTCATCGGCATGGCCGGTCTGTACCCCGGCGCCCCCACGGTCGGACGGCTGTGGAACAACATTGTCGCCAAAATTGAAACGGTATCCGATGCCCCGGCGAGTTGGAACGCCGCACGTTTTCACGACCTGAAGGCGGATGGCACCGCCAATACACGAACCTATTGCCAACGGGGGGGATTCATTGAGCCGTTCGCCGAGTTCGATCCGCTGGAGTTCGGCATTATGCCGGGCTCCGTGGATGGCAGCGATCCGGGTCATTTTCTGACTTTGCGGGTGGCGCGCGAGGCCCTGGCCGATGCCGGTTACATTGATCGCCCGTTTGACCGGCAACGAACCGGTGTGATCGTCGGACACGGGAGTTACCCGCACCGGGGCATTACCGCTAGCGGCGCCTATGGCGGAATTGAACTGTTCATGGAGTTGCTACGGGAAGTTGTGCCTGAACTCCCGACAGCCGCTATGGAGGCCCTCGTAGGCCGGATGAAACAACGGCTTCCGCCCTTCACGCCGGACACGTGTCCGGGCCTGATTTCCAATGTCCTCTCGGGCCGCATCGCCAACCGGTTGAACCTCATGGGGCCCAACTATCTGGTGGATGCCGCTTGCGCCTCGTCACTCATTGCCTTGGATGCGGGCATCAGGGAATTGGCTACCGGGCGGTGTGACATGATGCTTGTCGGGGGCGCTCAGGAAAACACCAATGCCGGTGTTTTCATCGTGTTCTCGATGTTGGGCGCCCTGTCCAAACGCGGGAAATTGAGGCCTTTCGACAAAAACGCCGACGGCACATTACTGGGCGAAGGGGTTGGTTTTGCCGTGATCAAACGCCTGGCAGATGCCGAGCGCGACGGCGACCGGATCTATGCCGTGATCAAGGGAGTGGGGCTCTCCAGCGACGGTCAGGGCCAGGCTTTTCTCGTACCCCGCCTGGAAGGAGAAGTTGCCGCAATGTCGCGGGCTTACGAGACAACCGGACTTTCACCAGCCACCGTGGGACTCGTGGAAGCCCACGGAACCGGTACGGCGGTGGGCGACCGTACCGAAGTCCAGGCCATGACGCAGGTCTTCGGTTCCCGGGAAGGCCGGTTGCCACGATGCGCCGTCGGTTCGATCAAATCCATGATCAGCCACACCATCCCCGCCTCGGGGATGGCCAGTCTTTTCAAAACATCGCTCGCCTTGTACCACAAGGTGCTTCCCCCGACACTGTGCGACGAGCCGAACCCCGAGCTTGGCATCGAACAAAGCGCCCTGTACATCAACACCGAGACCCGCCCCTGGATTCATGGAGAGTCATACCCCCGACGGGCAGGCTTAAGCGCCTTCGGCTTCGGGGGGATTAACAGCCATGTGGTCCTGGAGGAATACTCATCAGGCCCAAGTCAGACCACGCTGCTGCGAGATTGGCCGTGCGAGTTGGCCACCCTTCGGGGCCCCACCCGCGAAGCGGTACTGGAACACGCAAAATCCCTGCGCGCAAAATTGGCGCAACAGCCTGAAGCAACCCTTCGGGACATTGCCTTCACCCTCAGTTTCGGGGGCCATGCTGAGGCGCCCTGCTGCCTGGCCATTGTGGCGGAATCGCCGCAAGACCTGGCGGCCAAACTCGATACCGCCATCACGGCGTTAATGGACACCGGGCGCACCGCCATCCAGGACCGCAGCGGCATCTATTATTTCGACCGCCCGCTAGGCCGCGAAGGAAAGATCGCATTCCTTCTGCCCGGCGAGGGGGCACAATATCCGGGCATGCTCGCTGATCTATGCATCCACTTCAACGAAGTCCGCGGCTGGTTCGACCGCGCAGACCGCGCCTTCATCAAGCGCGGACGGCAACCACTGCCCAGCCAGATTGCGTTTCCCCAAACGCATCTTTCTGCCCAGGAACGACAGCAGGTCGACGCCGCACTCTGGAATATGGAGTACGCCCTGCCGCTGATCACCGCTGCTGACTGTTCCCTATACCATTTGCTTCTGGTGCTGGGCGTGTTGCCCGACGCCATCGCCGGCCACAGTACGGCACAGGATCTCGCGCTTGAGGCCGCCGCGTTCGCCGGCTACACAACATCGGACAACATCATGGACAAACCCGTGATCGAAGACCGGGTGATCGAACAATGGGTACACGACCTGATCCCCCCGGCGCGGCTCATGTCCGTAGGCGCATCCGACCCGGGACGCATCGCGGCAATGGCCGCGGAAAGTAGGGGGGCGCTGTATGTGGCCATGGACAACTGTCCCAACCAAGTGGTGTTGTGTGGAAGTCCGGAAGCCATCGGAGCGGCACGAACGACGCTTGAGGCCGAGGGCTCACTATGCCAGTTCCTGCCCTTCGACCGCGGTTACCACACGCCGATGTACCGCCCCATCTGCGACCGGCTCGAACATACCGCCGGAACCTATGAGGATCGCATTCCTCTCATTCCCGTCTATTGCACAACCACCGGCAAGCGCCTGCCCGATGAACCCGCCGCGATACGGCGCATCATGATCGATCAATGGGCTGAACCCATCCGCTTCCGCGAAACGATTGAAGCCATGTACGCCGACGGAGTCCGCGTGTTCTTGGAAGTCGGACCGCGGGGAAATCTGACCGGATTTGTGGACGATATTCTCTCCGGGCGCGACTATGCCGCTATTCCCAGCAATCTGGCATCTCGAGGTGGACTGCTCCAACTCCACCACGCCCTGGCCCTTTTATGCGCCCACGGGGTTCCGGTAAACCTGGCCCCTCTATATTCGCGCCGCAACCCTGCCCGTCTCGCGCTGGCTGAGGGCGACGCCCCGATGCTTGTGTCGCCATCCCGTCGGCGACCATTAAAACTCAAGATGGACATTCCTCTGATCACCTTTGACGAGAAGGATCGGGCGACTCTTCGAGATTGCCTGGAAACCGCCCTCGGGAGTCCGACTTCAAGACCGCCCCACCCCCCCCCTTCATCCGCTCAATTTCAGTACGGCGAAAATGTCCCGGTCAGCGATGATCCACTGCTTCACGCACATATCAGCACGTTGGACAAAATCCTTGCAACCCATGAGGAAATCATGGCTGCTTTGCACGGGTAATGGGAAGTATTTTAATTCGATTACAGGCCTGAAGACTTCGCTTTTCAAGGCTTAATCCTAATCAATTTTTCACCGGACCCTTTTCAATCAGTAATCGTTGTTGATTAGATTGACTGCTATCGAACGAAGCAAAGGAGACACAGGATCACGTTCTTCAGCAAAGCCTGCCAGTCCCTGAATCGTTCCCGCCGGAGTGGTCGAAAGGCTGCTCCGGCCCTTTTTATGTTACCCCACCTCGCGTTGTAACAAACTCCTAATGGTTGCCCAACACTTGACTAACAGGCGGATGCTATAAAGGCTGCGTTAGAAGATAGTAAGCGTATGATTAATATGGCTGACAAAGAAAATCTTGCCCGAATCCGCGGCATTCTGGGAATGAGCGAAACGGGCGATTCGGTCGAATCGCTGCCTTTCGGTGTCGGGGATGCCACGGCGGGCGCCGAAAATGAACTTCTGACGATCATTCATGGGCCGCGCGATCAGGTCGACCTGGCCCGCGCCGTGGAGGAATCCAACTATTTCAAGAATCTGACCCGGCGCGCGGCCTCCGGCGATGCTCCCAAACGCCTGGTGCGCGGCATCGAGGACTACCTTTCCGACAACCGGGACAATGCCTGGGAAAACAGTTGGGTCTATTTTCCCGCCGACCTCATCACCCCCTATGCCCGTGAAGTATTCGATGAGGATCTGTATGCCGATAAGGGGGAACGGAGTACCCGCCGCTCGGATGCCAGCCGGTTCGAGGTTATTCGCAACGGAGTGCGCTGTATCCGTATTCCGGTGAGCTACCTTCTCAAACTGGCCCTGGCCGACGCGATCAGTGTCGGGCGGGACCCGCATCCCGTGATCCGGCGCACGGGGGAGAAACTGATGCGGTATTTCCTCAGCGACAACACCTCGCCCGAGACCCTCTCGTTCCACACTGTCGGACCGGACACCGGCGCCGGACTGGGGGCCGCGCTGGCCGGAGAAACCCTGCGGCGGCTGTTGCTGGTCCAGTTCCTGACCATGTATGCGAACGAAAAGTTCGAGTTGCGTTCCCGGGGCCAGGAAACCCAGGTCTGCCTGGCGCCGCAAACCCCGCTGCGGCAGAAACGGCTAAATGAACTGGTGGCGGACTCGTTCTACCGGGACCTCTTCATGAGCCCGTGCCTCTCGGGCTGGGACAAGGGCGAAACCAAGCACCAGTACATGATCCTGTGCCACGAAGTGCTTTCGCGCAGCCGCCTGAATACCATGGAAAAATTGCGCGAGTGCGGCATCCTCGCCCGCGACCTGATCATTCTCCCCACGGTGTCCAACACCAGTCTGGCCAACAACGGCACCCACATCAGCCTGGGCAGCCGGCGCCTGACCTCCCTCATGAAATCAGACTCATCCGGTTTCACGGCCGAGGATGAAAAGCGGGTGGGCGATCTGGTGGTGAAAATCGTCGAGCACTTCCTGCCGCTCTTTGTCGGCACCTACACCGCCGCGCCCCATCGTTTTGATTTCCGTGATTTTCACCCGGAGACGGTGTTGGGCTTTCTGCCGCACGAACTGGATTTCACGCACCTGCGGATGCTATGGCGGCGGTGGAAGGGCAAGGCTGACCTCAAATGTTTCGGCTTCCCGCTCACCCCCTTCGGCCCGCGCGGGTTTGACCGGTTCGTCGGCGCCGTTCTCGGGTTGCGCGGCGACTGGGTGCCGGACCAGCGCCTGATCGACTATCTGGTGTCGCCGCTCAGCACGGACCACAGTCCCGCCCTGGATGGAACGATCGGCAACGATAAGCGCCTCAAACGGGATCTTGCCGAGATGGGGGTATTCGATCCGCGGATGTCTTCCTATTCCCTGTATCGCCAGCGCCTGTTCGGCAGCATGGGATTTTGTGGTTTCGAGGGACGCCATTACAGCCAGTTTGCCAGTCTGGACCGGGATATGGCCGCCGCCACGGATTTGCAGCGGCTGGTCACGGCGCTGGCTTACAAATACGTCCTGAGCGGCAAGGTGACCCATGCCGATATCCCCGACACGCCGGAAGTCGAGAGCGAACGGCGGCAGACCTTTTTCGGCGCCGCCATCGGCATTCCCACATTCTTTGTCGGTATCAAAACACCCAACCTGTTCCTCCGGCAGATTATGAACCGGACCGCCAACACCCGGGACAGTCAGCGCTACCCCGGACGGACGCGCGTCTACCATATCGAATACCGGCGCGCCCTGGTATCCATGCTGGAAAAAGACGGCGCTGACCTGATCGAGGCCTTCGGCATGGCGGATTCCATCCGCGACCTGAAACAACGATTGAATCCTGTGAATAACGGCTCGGCCCTGGAGTCGCTCCTCGCAGGCATTCTGAACGAAGCGGGAACGACCAAACCGCTTCGGGCCTCCGCTGAAAATTTCAATACGGCAACCGAGCGTTTCTACCGGGGGGCGCTGCTGAAACGTTTTGTCGGGGAGGCGCTGGACCTGTTCGCCCGCGATCTCCAGGCGCTGGTGGACCGCGCCGCGGCGGGCGCCACGGAAGAGACCTCCGCACTGCAGGCCATCCTGAACGGCGAAGACCCGGGCTCCTTCCTGAAGGCCGTCCGGGGAAATGTGCTGGAAGGCAAAGCCTCCCAGTCGGTGGTCATCAAACTGGTGGGCCTCATGATTCTGGTCATTCGCCATCAATGCGAATACAACGGAGAAAAGCGATGACGGCACATCATTACGTGGACCGGAAGCACGCCCGGGGGGTCCCTGAAAAATTTTTTGGCGACCCCATCGTCTCCTTTCTTTACTCCCGGGTCCGCGAAGATGCCGGCTGGTTGTTCAAAGCCCTGACGTCTTCCCAGCTGACAAGTCTTCTGGGGGCGCTGCATTTCGATATCCGCCCAGCCAGTCCCGAGCGGATGCGACGCCGGCTGGCACGGGAACTCGGCCTTGCCTTCGATGAATGCCTGGATCCGGAGGAAACCCTGGACACGCCCCGCAAGGTCTTTGAACGCCGGATCCGCTACTGGGACTGCCGCCCCATGGAGACCACCCCCGGGGCCATTTCCTCCCCGGCGGATGCGCGGCTTCTGGCGGGCTCGTTTCAGCAGACGTCCCAGCTCTATCTAAAGGATAAGTTCTTCCGGTACGAGGAGATGTTCGGGAAAGGTAAATTGGAATGGTATGATGCGTTCCGTGGCGGCGACTTTGCCGTGCTGCGCCTGACCCCCGACAAATACCACTACAATCACGTCCCCGTAACCGGCGTGGTGCGGGATATTTACGAAATCGACGGCGTGTTTCAGTCATGCCATCCCGCCGTGCTCATCGCCCAGGCCACGCCCCATTCCAAAAACCAGCGAACCGTCACCCTCATCGACACCGATGTGGCGGGCGGGACCCGGGTCGGGTTGGTGGCCATGATCGAGGTGGTCGCGCTGATGATCGGCAACATTGTGCAGGCCTACAGCCCCGTGCGTTATGAGTCACCGGTACCGATCGAGGCCGGGATGCGGCTGGAACGCGGCAGCCCCAAAAGCCTGTTCCGGCCGGGAAGTTCAACGGTTGTGCTTCTTTTCCAGGAAAAACGCATTCAATTCCGTCCTGACATCGTCGCCAACCTCCGGCGTTCCGATTTGGACAGTCTATACAGCAAGGCCTGGGGAGAATCGTGGGTGGAAACGGATGTGGATGTGCGCGCCACCATTGCAGAAGCCGCAGAGAAAGGTAAGTCATGATAGAAATCCTGATCGTAGAAAGCGTGCTGGTTCTTAGTCTTGCCATCCTGTTTGCCTGGGCCTTCCGGCATCTGCCGGGTGAAAAATGGCAGATCATCGCCACCTTTCCCCGGCAGCGGGAGCCTAATGGCACCTGGCGGGGCGTGAATCTGACCTATTACGGTCTGTTCAATGCGCTGGGCATCGCCGCAGCGGTGGCGGTGTCGGTCTTTCTGGCGGGGGCGGCGGGACTTCCGCTGACGCATATGGCCCTGGCGCTCGTGGCGATTCTGGCGGTCTGCCTGCCCGCCTCCAAGATTATCAACCGGCTGGTGGAAGGCCATTGGCACGGGTTTACGGTGGGGGGCGCCTCCTTTGCCGGGATTCTCATCGGACCCTGGCTGGCCGCGGGAATCGCGCATCTTAGCCAGAAATCAGGCGGGTCGCACGAAGCTGTCAATATGCTGGCGATCATGGCGATCGCCTATGCGCTGGGCGAAGGCATTGGCCGGCTGGCCTGCATCAGTTTCGGCTGCTGTTATGGCCGGCCTCTGGCAGACTTCCCCGCCGGGTTTCAAAAATGGTTCAGCCACTGGACATTCGTATTCGAGGGGCGGATGAAGAAATCCTCGTATGCCAGCGGGTTTGAAGGACAACGGCTCATTCCAGTACAGGGCATGACTGCCGTTATCTCGAGTGCCGCCGGCCTGGTCGGCATTGCTTTATTCCTGGGCGGCTTTCCCCTGCCGGGATGCGTAATCCCGATCATGGCCACTCAAGTCTGGCGGTTTTTTTCCGAGTTCCTGCGGGCGGACTACCGTGGCGGGGGCCGGATTTCGGCGTATCAATGGATGGCGCTTGCCGGAGGCGCTTATTCCCTTGCGTTCTGCCTGCTGTGGCCCGACGCCCCTCGACTCACCACCAGCGTGGCACAGGGACTTGCATTATTGTGGACTCCCGGCGCCATGCTGTTGATTGCCTCTCTTGCGGTGTTTGTCTTCATCCGCATGGGGATCAGCACTGTTACCACCGCCCATATTACTTTTAATCTCCAAGACGGCATGATATTAAAGTGAATTATGAATACTAAATTCAACACCGTGATACGAATCCTGCCTGCCGCTTTGGCAACGCTCCTCCTGATGACCGGCTGCAGAACGACCACCCAGTTGCAATTGTATACTGGGCCCGATGTCCCGGCAGACCAACTGACCACATTGGTGGCGCCTTGGTGCATCAGTTTGCGCACGATCGATGGCGCGCCCGCCCCCTCGACGCTGGCAGACGAAATGCGACTGATATTGGGCCCTGGCCCTCATACCGTGGAAGCGCGTTATGTCGTGATATACCCTACGCGTGCTAGTGAATCCGAGAAAATCGTGTCCGACTACGTTCTGCTCAGATTCAATGGCGAGGCTGGCAAGACCTACACCATTTGCAGCAAGGACCCCAAAACCCTTGAGGAAACCCGCCGTTATGCAAACCACGTGGCCCTCTGGATCGAAGAGAGCGGAAAGGCTACGGCCGAAAAACCGCCGGCCCAACCCGTGGCCACCCCCAATACGAGTTCGGAAAAGACAACAACGCCTGCCCCGAACGTCCAGAGCCAGCTTCAGAAGATGTGGGAAAAGGCCAGCGAACAGGACCGCAAAGCATTCTTGGAAAAAAACCGGCAGCCGTAAGCCTTTACCACGCCTTCCGGGGGAGATTGCCACCTCGAAAAGCCTAACCAAATTCTAACTTGCGGCTCATTTTCATCTTACACAGGTCAGGTGTAATGGCCACCGTGAACGATCAACCAACAACAACGAGGAGAAGCAACGCGATGAAAAAAGTGATGGCAGGATTAGTATTGATGGCGGGTGTGAGCGGAACGTGCCTGGCGGCGGAGAGTAATGCGCCGGCAGCGGCTCCTGCTCCGGCCCCGGCCCCGAAGACCTGGGCGGATTCAGTGACCCTCAAGGGTGACCTGCGGTATCGTTATGAATCGATCAATGACGACGCCAAAAAGAACGCCAGCAAAGACACCTATACGCGTCAACGTGACCGGATTCGCGCCCGTATGGCGGCGGAAGCCAAGTGCAACGACAACCTGAAGGCGGTCATCGGCCTGTCTACCGGGCAGAGCGACCCTATCTCGGGCAACAACACCCTGGGTGACGGCGGCCAGAAGAAGGATATGAAGCTGGACCTTGCCTATCTGGATTACAGTTTCCTGGGTGATGCGACTGCGACCGAAGCGCACGCCTTTGCCGGTAAGATGAAGAATCCCTTCATCACCATGAACGACGACCTGATGTGGGACCCCGACCTGACTCCCGAAGGAATCGCGTTCAAGGGCCAGACGGGTAACGACATGATTACCGCCTATGCCAACGCGGGTTATATCTGGGTTCAGGAGCGTGACAGCAAGGATGCCGGCAACCTGCTGGCCGGCCAGGGCGCGTTGAAGTTCCAGTTCATCCCCGAAGCAAGCCTGACCGTCGGCGCCAGCTACTACGGCTTCCAGAACATGAAGGGTTATGACGTGATTGACTGGGAAGGCAAGAATAACAGCTACGGCAACAGCACCACGAAGGGCACCATTGCCAGTGGCGTAACCAACAAGGCCTGGGCCACGGAATTCACCCCGGTGGTCTATTTCGCCTCCCTGGACCTTTGGATTGCCGGCGTGCCGGTTTCCATCTTCGGCCAGGAACTCTCCAACACCGATGCCTCAAAATATGACCAGGGCCACATGTACGGCGTCTCGCTCGGCAAGGCCAAGCGCGTGGGCACCTTTGAAACCGGCTACAGCTACACCGAACTCCAGAAGGATGCCACCGTGGGCATGTGGACGGATTCTGATCGCTGGGGCGGCGGCACCGACGGCAAAGGTCACAAGATCTATGCCAAGTACCAGATCATGAAGAACCTCCAGGTGGGCGCCACCTTCTTCAAGGATGACAAGGGGATCTCCGGCAAAGCTACAGACTATGACCGTCTGCAGGTTGACTTGCTGGCGGCATTCTAAGTATGTGAGATGTGAAACGTAATACGGTAAGGGAAACATTATGAAAAAGATTAATAAGTTGATGGCGATGATGGCGGCGGCGGGAATGGGGGTCGGGGCTGTAATGGCTGGTGACGCCAATACCGTCGTGGTGGATGGTTCGACCACAGTTGGTCCGATTGCAAAGGCGTTTGCTGAACATTACATGGGCAAACATCAGGGTGTGAACATCACGGTGAGCGAGTCCGGCAGCGGTAACGGGGCGAAGAGCCTCATCAACGGCGCCTGCGACGTGGCCACCATGTCCCGCCCGATGAAAAACTCGGAAAAGAAGGCGGCCCAGGAAGCCGGCGTGCTGGCGGTTGAGAATACCGTCGCCATGGATGGAATCGCGGTGATTGTCAATCCCTCGAATCCCCGTGGCAACCTCACGTTGGAGCAGATCCGGGACATCTACACCGGCAAGATCACCAACTGGAAGGAACTTGGCGGACAGGATCAGAAGATCGTGGTCATCAGCCGCGACACCAACAGCGGGACCTATGAAAGCTTCAACACGCTGGTGATGAAAGAGGCCAAACTGAAGGGCAGCGCGGAATATGTCGGCAGCAATGGCGCCATTCGCCAGCGCGTGATGAGCACGGATGCCGCCATCGGCTATGTCGGACTGGCCTTCACGGAAGGCGTCAAGGCGTTGCAGGTGAACGGTATCGCGCCCACACCCGAAACGGTGACCGCGAAAACCTATCCGATCGCCCGGCCGTTGTTCATGTACACGAACGGTCGCCCGAAAGAGGGCACGGCCCTGTATGACTTCGTGAACCTCTGCAATACCGCAGACGGCAAGAAGATCATCGAGGACACCGGTTTTGTTGCTCTGAAATAACTATTGAAGTAAGTGTGCTCAGGGTTCAGGGAGAAGGGTGAAGGTTGTTCCTGAATCCCGATCTCTGAACCCTGAGCTCTTTTTTGGATCGCCTCATGTCGTCCACTCCGGCTCAATCCCTTGTTTCCCCCCGGCGCGATGGTTCATCGCTTTTGCTGAACCACCGCGCCCGGCGGCAACAACGATTGATGGGATTCCTGGGAACCGGCTTCTTGCTGGCCGTCACCTCCCTCTCGACCTTTGCGGTCCTCTTTATTTTCTATTTCATTACCCGCGATGCCCTGCCCTTTTTCCAGTTGCAGGGATTCAAACAGTTCTTTACCAGCACCCATTGGTATCCCTCGGCCTCCACCCCGGAATTCGGGGCGCTGGCCATATTCGTCGGAAGCGGCCTGGTGACGCTAGGCGCCGCGCTGGTGGCGGTGCCCCTGGGGATCACTGCCGCCGTTTGCCTGAGTGATGTCCTCCCTTTTTCCGTGCGCCAGATAGTCAAGCCGGTGATTGAAATTCTGGCGGCCATTCCCTCGGTGGCCTACGGCTTTTTTGCCTTGGTCGTTTTTGCGCCCCTTCTTCAGGAACAGGGCGGCCATATCCTCAAGGTGGCGAGTTGGATCATTTTCACGCCCATCGCCTTACTGGCCATCATCGTCATCAGTGATTTGATGACGGACAAAATAACAGGGACCCACCGGGTCTGGGTGCAAAGGGCGCTGAATGCGGTTCTTGGCGCCGCATTTTTCTGGGGGCTCTGGCGTCTTGGCCTTTCGCTGGGCGGCATCACGGTCACCAGCGGCACCAATGCGTTGAATGTGTCGATTATCCTGGGCATCATGGCCCTGCCCACGGTGGTGAGCGTGGCGGAGGATGCGATTCAAGCGACGGGCCGTGAACTCCGCGAAGGCAGCTACGCCCTCGGGGCCACCCGCTCCGAGACCATTATCAAAACCATTCTCCCGGCAGCCAGCAGCGGCATCATGGCAGCCGTCATTCTGGGCGTGATGCGGGCGGTGGGGGAAACCATGGTGGTATGGATGGCCTCCGGCAACGCCGCCCAGATTCCCCAGCCCTGGTACAATATGCTTCAGCCGGTCCGCACCCTCACCGCCACCATCGCGGGCGACATGGGTGAAGCGGATCAAGCCACCGGCTCCTCCCGTTTTCATGTCCTTTTTGCCATGGCGCTCTGCCTGCTCGTGTTTTCATTCGCCTGCAATCTTGCCAGCGAATGGGGCGTGAGGCGCACCCGCAAGAAAGTGGGGAAATAGTCCATGCGACTGGAAACCCGCAAAATGCTGGATCATTCGTTCACCGCCTCGGGGGTGCTGGCGATTGTCTTGATGACCTCCGCGCTGCTGATCCTGCTCGCCCCGATGTTTGCCCGCGGGGTGGGCGCCATATTCTTTACCGGCACGGTGGAACATCGAAGGTTGATGATGGAGAAGTTTGACCGGGGGTCCCGCCAGGAAATTCAGGACGAGATTGCCTCCGCCCGCATCGCCAGGGCGCCTGTCTACCAGATGATGACCGATTTCGAAACGCAACTGGACGCCATGCCCTCCGCTGAACGCCGGAAATATATGGCGTCGTTCAAGGAGCTGAAAAAATCCATTCAGTCCCTGCTGGGCCCGGCCCCGGGAAGCGTGCGTCCCATGCTGATGCGGGATCAGTTCGGCCAGACCCGCTGGGACCGGGCCCAGTTTAAATTACAACGGGTCCTTTTCCGGGAGGAATGGGATTACAGCCATCCCGAACGGGGAAGCGTCAAAATGCTTAAACCCCGCGTTGAGGATTTCACCAACACGGCCCTGGCGCCGCTGTTCCCCTATCTTGAGAAGAATCTGGACCGGATGCTGTTGCCGCAAAAGACTGTTTACTGGCAGTTCCTGACGGACGAGTCCTTCGACTCCCACTTTTTCGGCGGCATCTGGCCGGAATTACTCGGCACCTTCTACCTGACCATCGGGGCCATGCTCTTTGCCATACCCATGGGATTGATCGCAGCCATCTACCTGACCGAATATGCCCCGGAAAATACATTCGTGAGTTTCCTGCGAACCTGTATCAGCACCCTGGCCGGCGTTCCCAGCATTGTCTTCGGTCTTTTCGGTCTCGCCTTCTTCATCAATACCCTCGGCGTGTCCCAATCCAAGAGCGTGCTGGTCGGCTCCATGACTCTGGCCCTGATGATTCTGCCCACCGTGATCCGGGCCTCGGAGGAGGCCATCCTGTCCGTCCCCCGGACCTACAAGGAGGCGGCCCTGAGTCTGGGCGCCGGGCGCTGGCACACCGTCATGACCATTATTCTGCCTGCGGCCTTGCCGGGAATCCTGACAGGGATTGTGATCAGCATGGGCCGGGCCGCCGGAGAGACGGCGCCGATCATCTTCACGGCCGCGGTCAGTGTCGGCAAACCCCTGGCCCTGTGGCAGATTTTCAGCCAGCCGACACCCGCCCTGTCCTGGAATATTTACAACCTTTCCACCGAACACGAGGCGATGGATGAAATCCGGCATGTCCAGTACGGACTGGTGCTGGTTCTCGTGTCGCTGGTTCTATTGTTGAACCTGGCCGCCATCATGCTGCGGGCCAGGGTTTCTAAACGGTTGAGGGGATGACAGGAGTGCTCACATGAAAAACACAGATAATGCTCTCGGGAAAACGCGGCAAAAACTGGAGACCAGCGGAGCCACCCATGTTCAGGCCGCCAATTTTTCGATTTATTACCGCGCCAATCACGCGGTCAAAAACGTCCATCTTTCGTTTCTGAGCGGGCACGTCACCGCCATCATCGGCCCCAGCGGCTGCGGAAAAAGCACCCTGTTGAGGGCAATCAACCGGATGAATGACCTGGTCCCCGGCTGCCGGGCTGACGGGGAGTTGCTTTTTGACGGCGAGAATATTTATTCGCCCAACATTGATGTGGTCACCCTGCGGCGCCGGATCGGAATGGTGTTCCAGAAGCCCAACCCGTTCCCGAAAACCGTATTTGATAATGTCGCCTACGGGCCCCGCCTGCACCGGCAGGTCACCCAGAATGAACTGGAAGAAATTGTGGAACGAAGCCTGACCGGCGCCGCCTTGTGGGACGAGGTCAAGGACCGGTTGCACCAGAATGCGCTGGGCTTGTCCGGGGGACAGCAACAACGGCTGTGCATCGCCCGGGCGCTGGCGGTAGATCCCGAAATCCTGTTGATGGACGAACCTACCTCGGCGCTTGATCCCCGGGCGACCCTCCGGATTGAGGATCTGGTCGATGATCTGCGCGGGAAATACACGATCATCATCGTGACGCACAACATGCAACAGGCGGCCCGGGTTTCCGATTTCACGGCGTTTATGTACGAGGGGACAATGATTGAGTATGGCCAGACCACCGCCATGTTCACCAAGCCCAAGGAAAAACAAACGGAAGATTACATCACCGGCCGGTTCGGATAAGGAGCTATTATGAGAGTTCATTTTCAACGCGAGATTGACAAGCTGAAGCGGCAGATTCTTGAAATGAGCGCCAACGTGGAGGAGGCGGTCGCCAATGCCACCCACGCCGTCGAGACCCGTAACGCCGTTTTGGCAAAGAGCGTTCTGGACCACGAAGACCTGACCAATGCGCGGGAAGTGGACGTGGAGGAGGAATGCCTGAAAATCCTCGCGCTCCATCAACCTGTGGCAACCGACCTCCGTTACCTGGTCGCCGTCCTGAAAATCAACCATGACCTTGAACGGATCGGGGACCTGGCCGTTCACATCGCCCAGAGCGCCTTGATCCTGTGCGACCTGCCGCCGGTCGAAATTCCCCTTCAACTGGGGGAAATGGCCGAAAAATCCCAGCATATGCTGTCCAAGGTGCTCGATGCCTTTGTGAATGTGGATGTGGCGGCGGCCCGGGAAATCCGCCTCGCTGACACGGAACTCGACGACTTGAACCGGGAGATGGCCACACGCCTCAAAAACGAGATGACCCGCCGGCCAGACCTGCTGGAACCCTTGCTAAAGCTTATGCATATTGCCCGACACTTGGAGCGTATCGGCGACCATGCTACCAATATTGCCGAGGATTTGATCTACCTGATAGAAGGTAAAATTGTACGCCATATTGTCGAAACGTAATCCCAGGTTGATAAGCCTGTCTCTTTTTGGTCTTATCGGTTCAGGGGACCCTGATGGCTCCCCGCAGGAAAGGGCATTATCATGGCCAAAAAAAATCGAGCTCGTTGTATTGGGATCCTGACGGCCGGCGGGGATTGTCCCGGGCTGAATGCCGCCATCCGCGGGGTGGCCAAGGCCGCCTTGCACCACGACATGAAGGTGATCGGCATCCTGGACGGGTTCCGGGGTCTGGTGGAAAACCGTACCGTGGCGATTGAAGACCAGCATGTGAGCGGCATCCTGACGCTCGGGGGAACCTTCCTGGGCTCCAGTCGCGACAAGCCGCACAAGATGAAAATGGGCGCCAAAGTCATGGACATGACTGATGTAGCCATCGCCAATGCCCGCCGCTTGCAACTGGATTGCCTGGTCTGTCTGGGCGGGGGTGGCACCCAGAAAAATGCGTTGCATCTCCACAAGACGGGCGGTATCAACGTCCTTACGCTTCCCAAAACCATCGACAACGATGTGGCCTTGACCGATATCTCGTTCGGTTATGACACCGCATTGGGGATCGCCACCGAAGCTATCGACCGGCTTCACACCACTGCGACCAGCCATCACCGTATCATTGTCTGCGAAATCATGGGCCATACGGCCGGCTGGTTATCTCTGGGCGCGGGGATCGCCGGGGGGGCGGATGTGATCATGATCCCGGAAATTCCCTATGACCTGAATGCCATCGCCGAGCATCTCCGGAACCGCCGGCACCAAGGCAAACGGTTTTCCATTATTGCCATCGCCGAAGGCGCCATCTCCCGAGACGAAGCCAAGGCGCTGGCCAAAGGACTGAAAGCCGGCACAAAGAAACCGGATCCTTTCTCGCCCAGTATTGACACCAACGGGATTCATCTGGTGAAGGAGCCGATGTCCAGCCGGGTGGCGCGCCAGATCCAGCATTTGACCGGGCTTGAGGCCCGGGTGACTTCGCTGGGGCACGTTCAACGCGGGGGAACCCCATCGGCCACCGATCGCCTGCTCTGTACGCGTCTGGGAACCAAGGCAGGCGAATTGATGATGTCCGGCGTGTATAACGTGATGGTCGCGGTACGAGGTGAGGATTGCGTTCCGGTCCCGCTGGAAAAAGTGGCTGGAGTCGTCAAATATGTTCCCCTCGAACACCCGTGGGTCAAAACGGCCCGGTTGGTAGGCACCTGCATGGGCGATGTGCCCGGAGTATAAGATGAGAATCCCCAAGGAAAATCCCCAGCGTAACCGCAACAAACCGTTGCCCGGGTCCCGCTTCCTGGACCGGGATTTGAACTGGCTCGAATTCAACCGCCGGGTTCTCAACGAGGCGCTCGACGAACGCACTCCGCTGCTGGACCGGGTCAATTTCCTTTCTATCTTTACGTCCAATCTGGATGAATTTGTAATGAAGCGGGTCTACGGCTTGCGCGAGCAGATCTGGGCCGGTGTAAAAAGCCAGGAATTTGGCAAACCCACTTTCGAGGGACTGCTTCAAGTCATCCATAACACCATCCAGGAAATGTTGAACGCCCAGGCGGAAGGCTATCAACGCTCCATCAAGCCTGCCCTGGCCGCCCAGGGGATCCATCTCCTCAGCTGGGATAAACTCACCGATGGGGAAAAACTCGTTGCGACGGTCATTTTTGACAAATCGGTTTTCCCCGTGCTGACCCCTCTTTCCGTCGATGTCGGTCATCCCTTTCCGTTCATCTCCAATCTCTCGCTTTCCCTCGCGATCACCCTGAACGATCCGGAGACCGGAGAACATGCATTCGCAAGGGTTAAAATCCCCGATACGTTGCCCCAATGGATCCGCATTGAAACGGAGGGCTTCAAGAATGATTGCCGGTTCGTGTCCCTGGTGGACCTGATCGCCCATCATCTGGACCGGCTGTTCCCCAACATGAAAACCAGCGGCGTCATGCCCTTCCGGGTGACCCGGAATGCGGAGGTGGAAGCCGATCTGGATGATGTGCAGGATCTTCTTCAGGCTGTCGAGGAACAGGTGCGGCAACGTCGCATGGAAACCGTGGTGAGGCTGGAATGCCCGCAGGATGCCGATCCTGTCAACCGACGCATTCTGATGGATGCCCTTGAACTCGGGAAGGAAGACGTGTACGAAATGTCGGCGCTGGTGGAATACCGGAGCCTGCGGACCATCGCCGCGCTCCCCTACCCGGCTTTTCGCCATAAACCCTGGACCCCGCGGGTTCCCCGCCGACTTCAAGGGGATGATTCCCGGATTTTTGATGTGATCCGGGCCGGGGATCTGCTCGTTCATCACCCTTACGAGTCCTTCGACGACACAGTGCTGCGACTAATCAAGGATGCCGTGGCCGATCCGGATGTGCTGGCCATCAAGATGACACTCTACCGGACCGGCAAGGACAGTCCGTTTGTCCCGCTGCTGATCCGGGCAGCGGAGTCGGGTAAACAGGTGGCCTGCCTGGTTGAGCTCAAGGCCCGCTTTGATGAGCACGAGAACATCGTCCTCGCCCAGAAAATGGAACGTGCCGGGGTGCATGTCGTATATGGGGTGGAAGGCCTGAAAACCCACACCAAGACCACCCTGGTGGTTCGTCGCGAGGACGGGGAGGCGCGCTGCTACGCCCACATCGGGACCGGCAACTACCACCGGCAAACGGCACGGCTTTACGTGGATACCAGTCTTCTAACCTGCCAGCCGGCCCTGACCGCCGACATTGCCGACCTGTTCAATTATCTCACCGGCCGAAACCGGAAAACCGATTACCGCAAATTACTGATTGCCCCGGCCAATATGAAGCAACGGTTCCTGTCGATGATCGAGCGGGAAGTCGAGCATCACAAAGCGGGTCGCCCCGCCCATATCCTGGCCAAGATGAACCAACTGGAAGACCGCGATATCTGCATCGCCCTTTATGCGGCCAGTCAGGCAGGCGTGCCGGTGGATCTCATTGTGCGCGGCTTCTGTACCCTTAAACCCGGAGTGCCCGGCCTGAGTGAAAACATCCGGGTGATCTCCGTCATCGGCCGTTTTCTTGAGCATTCCCGGATTTTCTATTTCCGGAACGGGGCGGAACAGGCGGTGGACGGCGACTATTATATCGGCTCCGCCGACTGGATGCATCGTAATCTGGAAAGCCGCATTGAGGCCATCGCCCCGATCGAAGACCGGGCGCTCAAAACAGAACTCTGGGAGATCCTGCAAACCCATCTGCTTGATCAACGCAGCGCCTGGGATATGAAACCCGACGGCACCTACGTCCAACGCAAACCCACCGCCCCCGCCGAGGACCCGTCCTCCCTGGGTTCCCACGAAGTGATGATGCGCAAGGCAACCCTCCGCCACGGTTGAAGCCAGACTTGCCTCCCTGATCCGGGAGGGCTATCATCGAAACGGTAGAGGATGTGTTGTTCGATTAAAGGAGAACGCCATGAAAACTCTTGCGCGAAATAGCCTGATTAAGACCTTGCGACTTGTGATCCCGGGAATATTTCTTGCGGGCGCCGTACAAGCACAGCAAAAGGAGACCCACACGATGAGCAGCATCTATGATTTTAAAATGAAGCAGATCGAGGGAACCGAAACCGCACTTTCAGAATATAAAGGCAAGGCGCTTCTGATCGTCAATGTGGCCAGCCGGTGCGGATTCACGCCCCAGTATGCCGGCTTGCAGAAACTTTACGAGACCTACAAGGAGCGCGGACTGATCGTCCTGGGTTTCCCGGCCAATAACTTCCTCTTTCAAGAACCGGGTAGCAACAAGGAGATCGCTGAGTTCTGTTCCCTTAAATTTCACGTCACCTTTCCCATGTTCGAAAAAATCTCCGTCAAGGGAAGCGACATTCACCCGCTCTACAAATTCCTGACGGACAAGACGACCAACCCGGAATTCGGTGGCGATATCTCCTGGAACTTCAACAAGTTCCTCATCGGCCGGGACGGCCACATCCTCAACCGCTTCGGAAGTCGGACAACTCCCGATGACAAAGATCTCATCGCCGCCATCGAGAAGGCCTTGGTCGCACCGAAGTGAGGAAGTCGTGAGTGGCGAGTCGAGAAAGACATGAATCTCGACTCGCCACTTTTACGACTCTATTTGCGTTCTTCCTGCCGGACAGGCGATGGTTCTCATTTTACCGTTCTGCAGCAGCTCGAGAGAGAATGGACGGTCGGTATCCACAACCACCGTGTCCCCTTTGACGCCGGGCTTTTGTTCCAACCGGATCGTGGCGCTTCCGAGCGGAAAACGTTCCACCCCCACCGGTTCACCCGCCGGTGGCGTCCACCTCAGCGTGCGGCGCACCGCATCCGGCTCCAGCCCAAGTACGACCTCCATCAGCAAGGCCACTGGCCCGACGGCCGTCCAGGAATATTCATGCGTGCTCCATGACCCCCGGGTGGAGTGCTCACTGCAATAGTTCTCCCAGATATGGCCGGTGTCGCGCAGGACTTCTCCCATCACTTCCAGATGGCGGTGGGCAATCTCCCGGGCCAGATCCAACCGGCCCGCCCGTTGGAACCCCTTGATGACCGCACAGTTGGTGGGCGCCCAGGTTGAACCCAGCCAGTAGTCGCCCGCCGCACGGAACTTGGGCGAATCGGCCGCCAGACTGGGCACCGGATGATGACGCCAGAACGAGGACGGATCCTTGACATGTCGGGCGAGATGTTCAACGCGAGCCGCCGGCACCACTCCAGCCCAGAGTGGCCAGAATCCCGCCACCACCTTGTTCGGGTTGTGCTTCCCGCCCGGTAATGAGGTGGAATAGAACTGCATCTCTTCGCTCCACAACTTGGCGTTCAAGGCGTGCCCGATCTCTCCATGTCGTTTCCGCCACCGTGCGGCCGTTTCTATTTGTCCCAGCAGGGTTGCAATTTCAACCAGACATTCGGCGAAATGCGCCATCTGCGAGGTCAGGCAGGGATAACCGTCACCCAGCGACGGGGAATTATCCAGCCCGTTGGCCAATCCCGTGGTCCAGAAGGTGCCATCCGGAAGCCGGCGGTTGTGATCGAGCCACTCAAACATGGCTGTCAGCAACGGCTGAACCTGACGCAGACGTCCGAGTCCACCGGTCAACCGCGCAAACTGCAACTCCACCACGGCAGGCAAAGGCGGATTGGGCGAAAAATCCGGTTCGTACAGGATCGGGAGCCCTGTTGTGGTCTCATGCTCGCGGTGCAGATATCCGCCATCGAACTGGCGGCTATAGAGCATGTCCAACGTGGCCGTATATGGAAAATCGCGCCAGCCATAAGCATAGGCCAAGGCCGTGAATGAACTGTCCCACACAAAAACCGTATTGCCGAATCCGTCCATGGCCGTGGTCACATAGGCATTGGGCAGACCGCCTTCCTTTACCGGAACACGAACCAGCCCCACGAGCATTCGCCAGGAGGCCTGCCAGAGTTCTTCCAGGTGGGCCCACTTCCGGGGCAAAATGGGTTTGGGGAGTTTCCTGAGCAGCGCTTCGGCATCGGTAGGGAAATGGGCCTCGCGCCATTCACGCCGTGGCGCCAGACGCCCGAGCGATTCAAAAATCGGGAACGGAATGCGCACATCTCCGGCGGCGCCTTCCACACGCAAATCGGCCGTGGCGGCAATTTCACATTCCGGTTCGGGCCGGGGATCGGGCCCGGGCTGGCGCAAAGGGGGAAGCGCACCCGTAACCCCCACCGGCACAAACAGCCGGCGAATGCCGGCCCGCTGATCCTCTGCCGTAGTTGCCTCCTGCAATTGACCGGGCCAGTCAGCCGCCTCAATCAGCGGCCAGATGGGCAGCGCATCGGACGTGTTCAAGGCCGTTGCCAGGGGCGGTTGCCGCCAGTCGGGTAATAGTCGCCCCCGAATCTCCTGCCAGGTCACGCCATCCCGGTGGAATTGCGTGGGCGTGAAACACAGGGAGACCGGAGGAAAGGTCAGGCCGGTTTGAAGTCGCGCCTTGATTTCCAGCACATCGGGAAAGCGTTCCGCCAGGGCCGCCACTACCGCCGGCCGGTTCCGGGACGGACAATCGGCATCGAGGCCTTTGGCATCCGGATGATGCGGTCTTTCGCCAAATTCGGCGAGAAGTTCCAAGGTTCCTTTACGGGCTGGCGCCAGCGCCACCCCGCGCATCTTGCGCTGGTAAAAACGCCAGAACAGGGTTTCATCGAGAATGGCTTGTCCGTCCAGCCAGAGGCGCAGGGGCCGCGGACAGGCCAGTTCAATAATCAGGGTGCCCTCGCCGGAACAAGTCAGCGTGGCGCAATGAAAGCGGGCTCCGGGCGCAATAGGCAGGCGGCCGTCAGCCGGTACGGGTTGGACCTCAGTCAGGGCGGCATCACCACGAACAGCGGCGCCGCGGCTCCAGGCAGTTATCATCATAAGGGGCTCCTTGTTTTCATTTGCAGGAAGTACACCACAAAAAATGATAAGGATGAAGATGAATTATGCAGGATGACCCGTTGACGATACTACCGATACGTCATATTCTCCCCGCATCTAATTCGGAGAGGATCATGATCAAAGTAAGCATTGTTGGAGCGGCAGGGCGGATGGGGCAGGCATTGACCCGGTGTTCAAAATTGATGCCACAACTTCAATTGGTGGCGGCGGTCGAAGCCGGCTCCTGCCCGTTATGCGGCAAGGATATCGGCCTGATTGCCGGCATTGGTGAAAATGGGATCCTGATTACCAGCGACCTTGCCGCCGCCGTAAAGGCCGCGGATGTGCTGATTGATTTCAGTTTCCACGAGAATGTCCCGACCACCATCAAGTATGCGGTCGAATACAAGAAGGCGGTGGTGATTGGTACAACGGGGCTGAACCCGGAAGAGCGCGCCGTGGTGGATCAAGCGGCTAAAGTGATTCCCATTGTCTCGGCCCCCAATATGAGTCTGGGCGTGAATCTCCTGTTTGCACTGGTGGAGCAGGCCGGCAAGGCGCTCGGACTGGATTACGATGTTGAAATTACCGAAGCCCATCACCGTTTCAAAAAAGATGCGCCCAGCGGCACCGCCTTGCGGCTTGGCGAAAAAGTGGCCCATGGACGCAAACAGAATTTCAGGGATGTTGCCATCTATGGCCGTGAAGGCCTTGGTTCGGAGCGCCCCAAAGGCCAGATCGGCATCCATGCCATCAGGGCCGCAGACATCATCGGCGATCACACCGTCCTTTTTGCCACCGAGGGGGAACGCGTTGAAATCAGCCATCGTGCCACCAGTCGTGATGCCTTTGCCAAGGGCGCGCTTCATGCCGGCAGCTGGCTCGTCACCCAGAAACCGGGCCTTTACGATATGCAGGATGTACTTGGATTTCGATAGGAAAAGAACGATTTAACATGGATGAACAGGAAATACAGGATTAAGAATAGGGTTTCAGAACTATCCTATGCATCCTGTTCATTCATGAAAATTGTTCTTCTTTGGGAGCCTATATGGAAATCGGATTGAGCTTGGGATCTAACTTGGATCATCGCCTCGAAAATTTGCGCGAGGCGACCAACCGTATTGACACCCTCCCCGATACCCGGCTGCTTGATAAAGCCCCGATTTATGAAACGGCGCCGGAAGACGTGAAGCCTGAATATGCCACTCTGCAATACCTCAACACGGTGATTATCGTTGAGACAACCATGGAGCTATCGGCTTTTTCGGATGCCATTCATCAAATTGAGACGGATATGGGGCGAATCCGCACAGAAGACCGCAACGCGCCCCGGGTCATCGACATTGATATCCTCTATGCCGGTTCCGTCAAACGCACAGATGGCAATCTGGATCTCCCCCACCCCCGCTGGGCCCAACGCCGGTTCGTGGTTCAACCACTGGCAGAGGTGCGGCCTTTTCTCCGGCTACCCGGCGAGACCCGCACGGTCGCCGACATTCTCAAGAACCTGCCCCCCACCTGTATCACCCTCTTCCGGGCAGAACATCAGTGGTAGTTCAAGCCTCTTCCCACGTGCGGACAGACTATCTATCCCCGTCCCGACTCCCGGGATGCTTCCTGAAGGTCTAAAAACCGGGTCTGGAAATAGGTGTTTTTAAGCCATTTTTGCCTAAGTTTTCTAGGAAACTCGGCACTTCAGTCCAACAGTTGGACTGCCATAATGGCTAACAATGAAGGGTATGATAGATGTTGCGCTCCTGGCCCGGTCCAATCACGAATGCGCTGCAATCATTATTGCCACACCCTGATTATTTGATGTAATCGAAGCAAAGTCTGGTATTTTAACCACGCTGTAAGCACAGATGAATTTAGGGCAATGAGAGAATGAGCAGAAGTGGGGTGACGTCACATGATTGTAAATAGAATCTGGAGATTATGGGCGAAAGCTTTAGGAGAAAAGGCCGGCAGCAATGATGCGGAAGCAGACAAAATTGCCATTATAAGGACAATCATCGTTGCGACCTACATGGTCACAAATGCCGTTATTGTTGCGGGAGTTATCAGGCATTGGAATAACTGACATTTGCATTCTTCATGTGTCGTTTCCTTCATCTCACATAAGGCGTCCACTGCTTGGCCCAGGAGCGCGCAGCCTGCTTTTCGGCAGGGGATAATGAATCCTCAATCAAGGTTACCATTTCGGCCGCTTGTGTATTGCCTTTTCCGGCAGCCAGGAGGAACCAGCCGTACGCCATGGGAACATCTTTCTTCACGCCCCGCCCAAAGTAATACGCATTCCCCAGATTGTTTTGTGCCAGGATGTCCCCTTGACCAGCGGATTTACGGAACCACATCACCGCCGCCTCATCGCTGGCTTCCACGCCCTTCCCGAGGATATAGGCAACCCCCAAACTGCATTGCGCCAGCGCATCCCCTTGATCGGCGGCCTTGCGGAACCACCTTGCCGCCTCCGCCTCATTCGCCGGGACACCCTTCCCGTATTTATAGGAGTTACCCAATTGGAACTCGGCTTTGGCATCCCCCTGTTCTGCCAATCGTGTCAATGTCTGCAGGGACGTCCCCTTGGCCGAAGCCACCCCCACGCGCCCATAACCCCACTTGAACAGCGCAAAAATAACGATAAAAAGGATTGGTAAAGCCAGGCTGATTACCGCCAAACTAAATTTTTTCTTGTATCTTTTCACTGCCTATTCCCTCACCCGCCTGTGATGGGGCGTTACTACTTGCACCAATATTTGCCGGGCAATAACACGTTTATAATTCAAGTTTTCATAATACCACAACAGACATGATTGACAACTTCTGGGCTCCCCCGCTAAATTCCCGGAAGTTTTGCGGGGTTGTTTGTTCAGGAGTCAAAAATGCATACCGGTTCAGAGGCCATGCACAGGCGCAAGGCGGGAGTGGCCGCCCTTTCGATTATTTCCAACGCCACGCTCGTCATACTCAAACTGCTCGTGGGTTTGCTGATTGGCTCCGTCTCCGTCCTCTCCGAGGCCATCCATTCCGCCGTCGATCTGGTGGCCTCGGTGATCGCGTTTCTTTCCGTCAGAACTTCGGCCAAACCCGCCGATGCCCATCACCCATTCGGGCATGGGAAATACGAAAACCTTTCCGGCGCCATCGAGGCATTACTCATTTTTATTGCCGCCATCTGGATTATTGGGGAAGCCATTCACAAGCTCATTGCCCCTCAGCCGCTCGAAAAAGCCGGTGTCGGCGTGGCCGTCATGCTGGTCTCGGCCCTGGCCAACGGGTGGATCTCCGGTCGTCTTTTCAAAATTGGACGCGAGACCGATTCCATTGCCTTGCAAGCCGATGCCTGGCATCTCCGGACGGATGTCTACACTTCCATCGGGGTGATGACCGGGCTGGGCATTATCCTGGGCGGTTACTGGTTCGCGCCCGGCCTAAACCTGAATTGGGTGGATCCGGTCGCCGCCCTTTGCGTGGCCGTATTGATCCTTAAAGCGGCCTGGAATCTGACTTCTGATTCCGTAAAAGACCTGTTGGATGCCCGCCTTCCGGAGGAGGAGGAGGCCTGGATTCTCAACCATGTCCGGGGGTTGCGGCCTTTGGCTCAAGGACTGCACGATCTCCGTACCCGCAAAGGAGGCGCCATACGGTTCGTGGAATTTCATCTGATTGTGCCGGAACACATGACCGTGGCCCAGGCCCATGAAATCAGCGACCAAATCGAGGACGCCATCACTGCCCGTTACCCTTCAACTCATGTAACAACCCATATCGAACCCTGCCGCCGCCCTTGCCCGGAAACCTGTCTGCCAGGCTGTTTTCTGAACGAAGACGAGTGTCGCTCCACTGGCAAAGCGCTAGGGACTGCTTCATAACCGGAGAGAGATCCCGTCACGATTTTATTTCCCTTCCGCCACCTTGCGGTGTAGCATTCTGCAATAATTAAAGGTCCATTCCTTATGAAAACGGATAATCAATTCCTCATCGACGGGAAGTATTCATTTAAGGACCTTGTGGACATCAACCGCCTGCGCGAGATGTTTGAATCCTTCTCCCGCGCAACAGGCTTTACAACGGGACTTATCTCCCACCCCGAGCAGGAAATTCTGATTGCCACTGGCTGGCGGGATATCTGCACCCAATTCCACCGCGCCTGCCCCGACTCAGCCATTCACTGCAAGCAGAGCAACATCGAGCTCGCGGCTCATCTCAAGACACAAAAAGAATTGAGCATCCGCCGATGCGCCAATGGCCTGGTGGACGGAGCCACTCCCATCATCGTTCACGGCACTCATGTGGCAAATTTGGCCACAGGCCAGATTCTCTTCAATAAGCCCGACAAGGAGTGGTTCCGGAAGCAAGGAAAAGCCTATGGCTATGACCTTGAGGCTTATCTTGCATCTCTCGATAAAGTCCCTGTAGTAACAGAGGAAGCATTCAAAAATGCTTTAACGTTTTTGTCCGAAATGTCCATCATGCTGGCAGAACAGAGTCTTGCAACCCTTCAGAATCGCCAACTCTCTGTGGCCGCCAGGGAAAATGAGGAGCAACTCCGCATCACCCTGAATTCAATTGGCGATGCCGTGGTCGCCACGGATGCCAACGGACGAGTCACCATGATGAACCCGGTCGCTGAACACCTGACCGGTTGGAAGGCAACGGAAGCCTTTGGAAAAAACCTTCACGAGATCCTGCATATCATCAATGCCCACACACGTGAACCGGCAATAAACCCGCTCGATCAGGTCTTGAAATCCGGCAAAACGATCGGGTTGGCAAACCATACCATTCTCATTTCCAAAAATGGCGCTGAATACCAGATTGCCGATTCTGCCGCCCCCATCATTGATAACGAAGGCTGCGTTAGAGGCGTCATCCTCGTATTTCGTGATGTCTCAGAGAAATATCGATTGGAAGAAGCCCAACGTGACAGTGAAGACCAATTAAATTTTGCCATGGAAACAAGCCTCATAGGAGTTTGGACACTTAATCTCAAGGATCATTCCGCAACCCGATCACTCATTCATGATCAGATCTTCGGTTATACAAACCTCCTGCCACACTGGTCTTATGAGACGTTTCTCGAACATGTCCTGCCGGAAGACCGCACGATGGTAGATCATCATTTCCAGTATGCGATTGCAAACCATAGCGACTGGAACTTCGAATGCCGAATCCGTCGAGTCAGCGGTGAAGAACGCTGGATCTGGGCGGCTGGACGCCATCAATTCAGTCACACTGGCGCTGCATACCGTATGGCGGGAATCGTACAGGACATCACCGAACGCAAGCGGGCTGAAACCGAACTCCAGAAAATGCACAGGCTCACCAGTGTGGGAACTCTGGCAGGCGGCATTGCCCACGATTTCAACAATATCCTGATGGGATTGTTCGGCAATATCTCACTGGTAAAATCCGAACTTCCAACAGACCACCCGGGTTTCAAGCCTCTTGAAAATGCAGAAAAATCGATGTTTCGCGCCATCCTGCTTACCAAACAACTGCTCACCTTTTCCAAGGGAGGAGATCCGGTCAAAGAGGACGTCAGCCTGGGGACGATTGTCGAGGAAGTCACCCGCTTCGATCTCAGTGGCAGTAATGTCAAACTGGTTTACCGTCAAACCGATGACCTCTGGTCAGCCAACGTTGACAAGGGACAGATCATGCAGGTTATCTCCAATATCACCATCAACGCCCGCGAAGCCATGCCGAATGGGGGCCATCTGTATATCACGCTCGAAAACACCCAACCCGGTCCTAATAAGGGGAACTACATCAAAGTCACCATACGTGATGAAGGAACCGGTATTGATCCTAAAATCATTGACCGGATTTTCGACCCCTATTTTACCACCAAGCACTCGGGCAACGGACTGGGCCTGGCGACAAGTTATTCGATCATCCATAAACACGGCGGCCATATTGATGTGGCTTCGGAGTTGGGCATCGGGACCACTTTCACGCTTTATCTACCCGCCTCAAAAACACAACTCCCGCCAGAGAGAGGCAAGAAAGTTGCCTCGCGCCTATCCTTGAATCCTTCACTTAAAGTTTTGATTCTGGATGATGACGACATGATTCGCACGGTAATCCCACGTTGGCTCCAAAAGATGGGTTGTTCTGCTACAGCCTGTCCGGACGGACGTCAAGCCATTGACCTCTACAAGGAATCGCTGAAGGCGGGCAACCCCTTTGACATTCTTATTCTGGATCTAACCCTCCCGGGCGGATTGGGGGGGCAGGAAGTACTCCGTGAAATTCTCGCCATCGCCCCCAAAGCCAGAGCGATTGTTTCAAGCGGATACGCCGATAGCGCCATCATGGCGAGTCATAAAGCACACGGATTTAAGGGTGTACTTGCCAAGCCCTACACCAAAGAACAACTACAGGAAGTCCTGGAAGACGTCCTGAATCTTGAATCCTGCCCCTGACTTTCCTGTTGCAGGGAAGCAAGAACGCTCGATCCAAAGAGAATAAACACGATTGCGGCAATCCCCATCAGGACTCTCCCTGTTCGCCCCAGCCCCAGCAAACCCATTGCGCCAGCGATCCAGAGAGCACTGAACGCCATTGCGGTAATACGGGTGCGGGTGGCACAATCCAACGCATAATGCCAATAAAGAACCCCTCTCATCCATGACACTACGGGACTTTTCAACCCCTGCTTCCGACCTTCCGCAATCGCCAGGTTATGGGCAATATCCCCGCGACTCCCACCATACCGCTCGGCGCGCAACAGAACGGCTGCCGCATCGGCCGGCTTTTCCGCCAATAACAGGGCTGTCCCCTGATTGTAAAACAGATCGGCATTACGCACACCCAGATCCACCAGTTTCTGACAGGTTTCCGCCACCGCTTTAAAATCCCCGGGGGTCTGGGCAGAACTCAACCCGGTAAGCGCTTCGGTCCAGATAAACTTTCGCTCCGCAGAAGTGGAGGCAAAAACCTGACCCGTGCAAAGCCCTGTCATCAAAACCAGCAGCGCCGTTTTTGTCTGACTGAAACGCGGTCGATCATTCCGATAGTGTTCCACTGCTCCCAGCATCGCCACGACCTCACTGGCATCCACCCCAACCCCGTTCGAGCCAAAGGCGGCATCGAAGTGACGCTGCATCATTCCTGAAAACCGTTTTGCCAAATCATAGGGGATGCCCTGTTTTACCAGAAAGGATTCGGCTTCAGCCGGCGTCAGGGCCTCGGCCTGCACATTAAAACGATCGGCAATATATTGCCGCAGAACGCTGCAAACGGCGCTGTGCCCGATTCCCGCCTCATCCTTGTCCCGTCGTATCGCAAGCGCCCGCTCGGCTCGCACAAAGGCTTGTCGCTGTCGCTGGGCACGTTTAAACGCCGGCCCCTGCCGGCCGACCCAAACGCCTATAAGGCACATGAGAAAAACGGCAGGCCCGATACCGGCATAAAGGATCACCCGGCGGGGATCACCCATCAGTAAAGCCGGTTCCGCACCAGCCATTCCCATGCGAATGCCGGCGGGCCGCATGGCGAGTTCCAGTTCATGATGAAGACGGGGCCCGCTATTCGTGGACCCACCGATAATCTGTGACGCTGTAATTTCCGTCGCCTGCCGGACCTTCAAGGGAATGGGCAATGACTGGATCGTCTTATACTCTCGCCGGGTAACATCATAATACGAGACTTCCACCGGAGGTAGCTCAAACGATCCCGCCTGGCGCGGACGCAGAGTGTAGACATACTGGCACTGATCATTTTGTTTGCTGGTCTGGACGGAATCATCATAAATCTCGAATCGCGAGAGGAGCGCAGGTTGGAGTGTCAGTTTTGGCGGAAAAATATTCCGCATCTGGATGGCGCCGGAAAGGCTCAGCGTCAGCTTAAGAGGATCTCCGATATTGCAGGTCTGGGCATCCAGCGACGCCTCGACCGCGAGATTACTGCCAATCGCACCAATATAGGAATCCGGCCGGTTTTCCTCCGGGGGCGGAATCACTCGCACCGTGGCGGCGGGCCCCACCGCAAAGATGGGCTGACCATTTGCCGTTCCATCGGCCTTGACCTCGATCGGAACGGACCCTTTGAAAAGAAGCGGACCCAACGTATAGGCACCTTCTGTCAGAGGAGTATAGGGAACCGTGAGAGTGTATTCCCAATAGAGACGCCCTTCCTGCACCCCCTTCCTGCTATCGAATTTGAAACGGGCAGGACGCCCCTGCGCGTTGAACATCTGCCCAAAATCAAAAGGATCGGCCTGAGTGGTATAGCTGTTCAGGGTAAACCCCGGTTGATTCGGACTGATGAGATGGGCATTCAGCAGTTTTTGAAAATCCGGTCCCTTCAGGCCATCGATCTCCTGTCCATTGAGAAAAGCGGCTTCCACATGGGGGGCATCGGCAGGAAACATGGGCTCCGTATCCTGATAGGGGGGCGGCAACGCCTTGATTCGCAAGGTCACCTGAATATCGAAAGGCTCATCCACCAATACGGTGGCCCGCGAAGCCGTCACGGCCGCCACTACGATATCCTGCCGGGTCACACCCGTGACAGTGATAATCGGCCCTGTCCCTGAAATCGTGGCCCCGCCCGCTCTGGCCTTGACAGGCCCGGCGATCAAAGATCCCTCCGCCAAGGGGGTTAGTTTATAGGTAAAGATGCGCCCGGAGAAACCTTCACGCCGCATCTGGCCATTCACAATTACCACCGAATAATGACTGGCGGACTGGCTTCCCAATAATTCAGCGGTACAGTTCCTGATGGCGGAGAGATCCGGCGCATCGGGATTATCAGCCCCATCGACCTTAACCTCCAACAATACCGATTCACCCAGATAGATCCGATCCCGGTTGGCAGTAACCGTAAGAGAAGGCGTGGCCGCAAAGGAAGACGCCACCAGTGATAACAGCACAACCACAAATATACATGAACCCCAGGTTCTTTCCTTTAATGTGGTCATTCTCCTTACCAGTCTCTTTCGGTAGGGGACAGCGGGATATAGGAATCACGTTCCCGTTTTTCCTGCTCGTGCTCCTTCTCGCGCTGTTTGGCTTTGTCTAAAAGACGTTTCAACTCCTCCGGCGACATCTGATCCTTCTTGTCCTCCGGCTTGGGCTGAGGTTTCTGTTGCTTCTGCTGGTCCGGTTTCTGATCCTGCGGTTGCGACGGGTCCTGTTTTTGCTGATCCTGTTTCTGATCCTGTTGTGGATTGTCCTGCGGCTTTTTATCCTTGGGCAGGAGCGCCTCAATCTCCTTGAGGAGGGCATAGGCTTTCCGCTGATGCGTCAGACTCTCAGGCAAAGAGGTGCTGAGGGCACGTTCTGCCGAGGTTTGCACCGTGACCGCCTGACCGGCCAGATCCACGATCTTCTTTCGATCTGCAGCGGATAATACCTGCTCCATCGCATTGGTTCCCCCTGCAGCGCCGTTGGTGGAGGCCTGTTGAACCGGGCGACTGATTCCTTCCGGCGGCACCTCCTTTTCGAATCGCTGCTTAAATAGCCCGGTCAAGTCCAGCGCCTCCTTCTGCTGCGCGGTAATATCCTGTTTGAGTTCGTCCGATGCCAGCGCCGTCAAGGAAATGGCATTGGTCTCCCGCTGGATATCCTCACGCAGAAGTTGTTGATAGCCGGCCAGGCCTTTCCACAACGTATAAACGGCTGCCTCCGCCTTGAGGGCAGGCGAATAGGCCGCCCGATCCAAATTCCGAAGCGCAGTGGCGACCCCGAACATATTGTCCCGGATGGATTCCGCAAAGGCATTAATCTGCGCCATCTGCTGGGGCGCATTGGTATTATTGGCGGCCGATTGGGACATCGCCTGAAGGAGTTTCCCCTTTAGCGGAATCATCAGGTCCGCCGTCCGGTCCTGGTCACCCGCCAGAGACTCGAGGGAATCAATCAAGGCGGGCGTGGTATTCGAAAAGGCCGCAGGGATATCCTGGATCAGTTTCCGCTGCTGGAGAAGCATCAGGTCCGCGAGCGCACCGGGTTGGGACTGCCCATGCTCCGCCATGAGGCGGATGATTTTGGCCTGTTCCTCAACGCCACCCGTCATGGCTGCCACCACCGCAAGATTTTTGCGGCTGTCGGCATTGTCAGGTTTCTGTTGCAGCGCTTTCTGGAAGGCGGTCCCCGCCTGCTTCAGCGCCTGCACGCGATGTTCCGCCACTGCGGGATCGGGCGGCGTGGCTGCATTTTCCGTCAGCGGCGCGGAACCGGTTGCAAAAAGCGAACACCCCAAATTATAGGCGGCATTGGCGCTCAAGTCACTTTCCCCGCCGGTAAGACTTCGAAAGAGATCCCCGGCCTCATCGGTTTTCCCGGCCTTGAGCAAGGCGCATCCGGCATTAAAGAGATAATCTTCGCGATTGGCTTTGGCGGCGGTCTTGGCGGCCACCTGATAGGCTTCCGCCGCCCCCTCATATTTACCAGCCAGATAAAGCCGTTGCGCCACCCGCGCCCCTTCCCGGCCTCCCGGAATCTTCGTCACCAGATTGGTGGCTGGCAGCGGCAGCGACACCTCGGAATTGGTTTCGGCATAAAGCGCCTGACTGGCCATTACCCATAACATGAGCGCCATTCCCACGACTGGCAAAGGCGGAGGTTGCCCCTCATGTAGGGCCACCGCTTGCGGCGCGCCGCCTTTCCCATTCTCCTTTTCAATCCCTGGCGGCACGCCGCCAGCGGCGGCCCTGCGAGAAGCCTTCCTCGTAGCAATCCGTCCCCGACTCAGGAAGGCAACGGCAAGAAATAGCAACACCGCCGGGAACAAAAATATCTGATACCGCTCAACATATCGCCGCTGGGTGGATTCCTCCAGATCCCTTGCTGAAATCCGGCTCAGATGATTCCGATAGAGATCCCCCAGCTTGACGTTGGCCAAGCCCACCGGGACATAGGCGCCCCCCGTGGTCTCCGCGATATCGCGAAGCAGGGAATTATTCAACTTGGACATCACTTCCTGACCCTGATAACTCATGGCGCGCTTTTTGTCGGATGCCGACGGAACCGGCGCCCCGTCACTACTTCCGAAGCCCACCGTAAACACCGCCACACCCTTTTCCTTGGCCTTGGCCACAGCCTCCATCGCCTTGCCCGCCAAGTCGTCTCCATCCGTGACCAGAATAATGGCCTTGTGCGACCCTTCCTCATCCTCGAAGTTTTGCAGCGCCTCCAGGATTGCGCTGCCAATGTCGGTCTCTCCTGCCGGCGCCGAATCCACATCGACGCCTTCCAAGGTCTGCGCCATAAACCCGTAGTCCGTTGTCAGGGGGCAAAGTAAAACAGATCGGCCCCGAAAAGCCAGCAGCCCGACCCGGTCCCCGTGTAGTTCCTTGACCAGATCCAGCAGATCCACCTTTGCCCGCCCCAGCCGGCTGGGATGAACGTCCCGGGCCAGCATGGAGCGGGAGACATCGAGGGCGACGATCAAATCCCGTCCGCGCTGATACACGGTTTCCTCATGCATCCCCCATTGCGGTCTTGCGGCGGCAATCAGCGCGAGAACCAGACCCGCCATAAAAAGTGAAAGTTGCCAGAGGCGCCGGATGGAGGCGGGAGCAGGCGCCAGCTTCACGGCCATTGCGGAAGAGACCAGCGACTGACCCGCAGTTCGCCGCTGGGCCAAAAAATGCCAAAGCATGCCAATGACCGGAACGATCCAGATCAGAAAGAGTACCCAGGGATATTGGAATTGCAGGTTCATAAAATGTTCTTACCCAACCAGGCGTTCGTCACCGCCCCGATCACCAGCAAAATAAGGCCGGGGATCAGAAAGACGGGGAAATGTTCATCATATTTATTGTAAAGCTCCGTATTTATCGTGGTTTTCTCCAGTTTGCTGATGGCGGCCATCGTCTGCTCCAGCCCCTTGGCATCTGTAACATTGAAATATTTGCCGCCGGTCGTCGTGGCAATCGAGCGGAGTTGCTCTTCATCCAGCCTGACCTCGGCATATCCGATCGCCTGACGCCCGAACATATCGCGGCCCAGGAAAGGCGCCCGACCGGTGGTTCCCACGCCGATGGTGTAGATTTTGATTCCCATGGTTTTGGCGGCCTTGGCAGCCTCTTCGGGCTTGATCAGGCCGGTATTGGATTCGCCATCCGACAGCAAGACCATGATTCTCGATTTAACGCCGGCCTCGTCCAGTCGGGCACATCCCGTCATCAACGCATCACCAATGGCGGTCAGCATTTCCTCCTGATTCAGCAGTTGCCCTTCCTTATTGAACTGTTCACGGGCAATATCAACCCCCTGCAGGCTATGCAACAGGGCCGCATGGTCCAGGGTCAGCGGCACCCGGCTGGAGGCAAACCCGCCAAAGGTGACCAACCCGATCAGATCGCCGGGCCGTTGCTGCACAAATTTTGCAAAGGTGTCCTTGACGACATCCAGACGGGTTCGCTGCTTGTCGGGCGTGGCAAAGTCCAGCGCCTGCATGGAGCCGGAACAATCCACCACCATCTGGACGGCTATGGCGTCCGACTTCCGTATGGAGCGCGAGAAAATGGTCTGGGGCCGGGCCAAAGCAATAATCAGGAGCGCCAGCCCCGCCATCATCAGCAGGGGGGCAATCGGCTGGATCCTGGTCCGCCAGGTCGCCCGGTTGGCAGGCAACCGCTGGAATGCCGAGAAGAGTAACGCCGGGCGTACCCGCTGCCGCATGACAAACCAGCCTGCCGCCGCAAGCGCCAGAAATAACAAGAGGTAATATGGACTGCCGAGTTGCATGGCTACATTTGAGATTTGAGATTTGAGATTTCAGCGTCGGTTTCGATGTAATTCTTTGCAGTAGAGGTGGCGGCTTCCACGGAAACCGGATCCGGCTGAATGCCCGCATATTTCACCAGATCAGCCGCCTGCATGAACTCCCGCAGACGTTTTACGACATCCCGGGAAAATCGGTTGTCCACACTGACAGCAGCCAGAAACTCCTCCGTTGTTTGCTCCGGCGCCCGAATGGCATGCGCCCGCTCAATGTAGGCCCTCACAATCATCGTCAATTCGAAATAGAACTCCTTGACCCGGTGATGACCGACCAGGTCTCGCGCCAGCAATTCGGCCAACTCGAACAGCGCCCGTTCCCGTGGCGACATCCGGCGAAGTTGAACCTCACGGCGGATTTTCCGGAACAACCGCCAGCCCAGATAGCCCAGCGCCACCAGGCCCAGCGCCGCGAGCGTATATCCCAAAATCCCCTTCAATCCGGGATAAATCCATACCGGCCCGCAGGCAGCGGCGATATCCTTACCCGGGGCTTCCTTCTGAAGCGCTTCAGAAGGCATTATCACGGGTTTTGTGGGAAACCACTGTGCCGCCCCGGTCGCCGGATCTTTCCAGGTAACGGCCATGGGGGCAATCCGGTATTCATTGGAAATCCGGGGCGTAAGCCGGATGTGACGGGTCCGCACGGATCTACCGTCTGAAACTTTGGGCGGCTCGTCATAGTTGCCCGACACCGCAAACCCATTCACACGGGTATCCATGCCGGGCAGTTTCACAACCACATTGGTGGGGGAAGTCATGCGGATGACCAAAAGAACATCGCGATCAAGCCGTACCACGGGTGGATCAAACGACATTGAAACCGACACCGGCCCCAGCGAAGTATCGGAAACCAGCGGCTGTCCAACCGGAGTGTCAGCGGCCCCCGATCGGCTCGTCATAGCCAGCAGGCTGATCATCACACAGAAAAAGATATAACCCCATCGATTCATATTCATCCCCGTGCCGCCCTGATTTGCCGCTGCCGGAACAACTTGTGAATGTCATCAATAAAAGGCCGCTCCGTGGAAAGGTGCAGCGCATCAATCTTGTTTTTACGGAACATCCTCCTGAGACTCTCCTCCTCCTGTGCGGCTTTTTCACGGAATGCCTTGCGAAGAGCAGGAGAGGAGGTATCCAGTAATTCAAGCTCCCCGGTTTCCGGATCCTGAATTTCAACCAGCCCGACATCCGGTAATTCCATCTCACGCGGATCGGCAATATTAACGCATACCACATCATGCCGTCGTCCGGTGACGCGCAACTCGTGTTCAAAGCCACTGTCCATAAAGTCCGAAATGATAAACACCACCGTGCGCCGCTTTTGGACCTGATTCAGGAACCGGAGCGCTCCCGCCAGATTGGTCCCCCGCCGGGTTTCCTCGGCGGCCAGGACTTCCCGCACCAACCGCATCACCGCCGTCCGGCCTTTGCGCGGGGGAATGGAGGCCTCGATCCGGTCGCTAAACAGGATCAGCCCGACCTTGTCCTGATTTTTAATGGCGGACAAGGCGAAGAGACAGGTTACCTCGGCCGCCAATTCCGCCTTGGCGCGCTGGCCGGAGCCAAACGACTGGGACCCCGAGACATCCACCAGAAACATGACTGTCAACTCGCGCTCTTCGCAGTAGCGCTTGATGAAGGGAACCCCCATCCGGGCGGTGACATTCCAATCAATCGACCGGATGTCATCCCCGGGCACATACTCGCGAACCTCGTCAAATTCAATGCCCTGCCCCTTGAATACGGAATGGTATTCACCGGAGAGGTGTTCATCGACAAGCCGGTTGGTGACCAGTCGGATCTTCCCGACCTGCTTCATCAATTCTTTGACGTTGATGGCCATGTTTTTGATCTCAAATTCAGAGCTGAGATTCCAGATTATGGTTATGGCACCGGGATTTCATTCAGGATTTTGGCAATGATGTCCTCGCTCTTCAAACTCTCGGCCTCGGCTTCATACGTCAGGATCAACCGATGGCGCAGGACATCGTAGGCGATTTCCTTCACATCCTGGGGGGTGGCATAGGCGCGGCCGTGCAACAGGGCGTTCGCCCGGGACGCAATGTTCATAAACAAGCTGGCGCGGGGCGAACCGCCATATTGAATATGATGCCCGATATCGAGCTTGTAGTCCGCCGGCTTACGCGTGGCAAAGACGATATCCAGGATATAATCCGCCACCTTCTCGTCACAGTAAACCTGATCCAGAATATTGCGGATATCCAGGATCTGCTGTCCCGACATCATGGTATTGATCTTGATATCCGACTTGCGGGTGAAGCGGTTCATAATACGCCGCTCATCATCCTTGGACGGATAATCCACGCGACACTTGAGCATAAACCGGTCAATCTGGGCTTCAGGCAGGGGATAGGTTCCTTCCTGTTCCAAGGGATTCTGGGTGGCCATCACCATAAACGGTTCGGGTAAGGGATAGGTCTTGTCCCCGATGGTCACCTGATGTTCCTGCATGGCCTCCAAGAGAGCCGACTGGACTTTCGCCGGGGCCCGGTTGATTTCATCCGCCAGCAGAAGATTGGTGAAGATCGGCCCCAGCCGCGGCGTAAAGGTGCCTTCACGCGGGTTGAACACCATGGTTCCAATCACATCCGCAGGCAGCAAATCCGGCGTGAAGCTGATCCGTTGAAACTTCAGTCCCAGGGCCTGGGCCATGGTCTTGATCGCGGTGGTCTTGGCCAGACCAGGCACCCCTTCAATCAGAAGATGGCCGTTGGAAATCAGGGCGATCAGCATCCGGTCCAGCAGTCGCTCCTGCCCGACAAGGATTTTATTAACCTCCTGTCGGACGGAATCAATGATGGCTTTTTGCTCATTAATCATATTTGTCGTGGCGGCAATATCAGTGCTCATGTTGTCTCTCCAGTTAAAACGGGATTTCCGTCCTACTCCTTATGCTCGTCCTTTTTCTTTTCATCTGTCGGTTTAGGTTTATCTTTTAACATATCTGTGAAACCGTAAGTCAATATATCTGGACCGCTTGCGCCGCCGGATTGGGCGGCGCTTCTTTGGGAATCGTAATCGTTAATAGATCATTGGTGAACGCGGCCTTGATTTTGCCTTGATCGGAGGTGGCGCCCGGCAACCGCAGGTGGCGCTCATAGTGCTGGCTCGTGTGGTGAATTTGCCGGGACGCATCCCCGGCATTTTCTGTTCTTTGCTGATATTCCTGCTCCGCCACAATACTCAGAACGGCCCCGTGTAAGGTAATTTGAATGCCTGATTTATCGACACCGGGCAACCGAATCAAAACCTCATACGCAGAGTCATTTTCCCGGATGTTAAAGCCGGGCGTGACCTGGAGCCGTGCCCACCCTTCATCAAAACCGGCACTGCGGGGAATCCGCTCATCCAAAGCCTGCGCAAACATGGCGTCAATCTGCCTCTGCATCCGCCGCATATGCACAAACGGATCTTCAAAAGAAACCGCGCTGCCGCCAGCGAAGGGGGCATTCGACATGGCGGCAGGCGGTTGAGGAACGGAGAATGATTTACGAAAAGCCTGTTCAAAGAGACGATTGATGTCGGTGTGCATGGACTCAATGGTATCCCCCTGGTTCCAGATAGAATGGACATCCGACACAGACCGGGAGGCTGACGGCCGATTCAGGTGGCGCTGCAAAATCAACCCCAGCTGAAGCAAGATGATGACCGACAACAACCCAACGACCACCATCAGGAGTCGCGTCGTTCGCGGTTTTTCCATTGTTTCCGTCATCTTTTCCTCCGGTTCAACATGTGGCTTTTACTTAGCAAGGGGTGTGCCAATGAGGCCTTCAAGGCAGAAAACGGGACTCAGGAGGATGAATTCAGGTTTTTTATATCTTAAATCAGCCATACAAGACGGTCTTGAGTATCTCTAGGCAGACAAAATGTCCGAGCTCACGACAGAATGTCCGGGCGGGTATTTTCCTTGCCTCCGGAGGCACACGGTCGTACAAATATGCCTCAATGAAATGGGGACCTTAATCATGATTACTATACGGCGATGGGGTTTGATTTCACTGGCCATTCTCTTTCTTGATCTATTGACGGTCCAGGCCCAAACAGCGCGATTTGATTCCTATGGCCTTGAGTCCGTTCCTGACAATGCCAATATCCGGGTGGGCCCCTTTTTTTCCGACCTCGCGTTCTTCCAATCGGCTGGAGTCCGTTACATGCGCAGCAGCGGGGCCGGCATGGATTATCTTTACAGCGGCCACGCCGCCGGAGACACCACTACGGCCGGACAACCTTCCCGCTATGGCCAGGTGAAAAAGGACGGGCTTGAATTCCCGCTCGTCTCCCAGTTGACCGCCCGGAATTACCTCATCATCAGCAAATACCTCGCGGTCGATCTTTCCTTCGCCATAACGTATCGCGCCTTCCCCAACGGCACTGAGGATAATACCTTCGATGTGGAGATTATCGATCCGGGCTTTTATGCCACCATGGGTTCATTCACCTTTGGAGCCACCAAGGACGCCTGGATGGGCTCATTCAACGGGCGTAATGCCCAAGCTTACACAGGCAAGGAAAGCTCCGGTTTTTCAGCCAATTTATCCGCCGACTTTGAACTCACCCCCTATGTCCGGGGCCGCATTTATGACCGCCCCTCATACCGGGTAGACTACGTGGACGCCCGCGGTTATTCGGATTACTTGAGCGGACAGCGTTACCCGGTCTTCCAAAACCTGCTGGGAATCGATATGGACTGGCAGATGGCGCCGGATAAAAGCCTCGGCTATACCGCCAGCCGTACGGACACCGTCCCGCAGGGAAACAGTTACGATATCTCACGGAGCGTGATCTATCACCAGATGCTGGATTATCGCCAGCGCATCAGCCCCCTGACAACGGTGGGCGGTCGCGCGGATTATTTCTGGCGGGATTATCTCAATCAGCGCGGTTCACAATTTCAACAGGATTATCTGGGTTATCTGAATTCCGACCTTACGGAAGACACCACCCTGAACCTCTCGCTGGGATACAGCCTTGCCTCTCTGGCCTCATCGGGCCGCTCCGCATACGAGACCAACGGCTCGTCCGATTCGATCATTGGCGGGATCGGGCTTCAAACCCGGCTGACCGATAACTTAAGTCACGGCATTGCCTATTCGCGTTCCCAGCGCGCCGGGTTCGAGGCCGGCTATGAAATCACGGACGCCGTGCGCTACAACATCCAGTGGACGGATGCCGAAACCTGGACCATCGGATTTTCCTCTGCCTATGAAGCCGTCACCCCAAAACTGGCAAACGCCACCAGCTATTCAGACTGGGCTAATCAGCTTTCAGCTTCGCGCCCCCTGGCACCCCGCTTGATGCTAACCATGGCCACGGCCTATGTCATGAGAATGAATAATACACCTGCAGCGGGTTCCCTCGAGGCGGGAAGCCTGTTTTTGAGTAATGATTATGACACCTGGGCCACCACGGTGGGATTGATTCAAACGCTTACGGATCGCTTGAAACTCTATACTTACGCGGAACACCTGGAACGAATCAGTACAAACCCCCTTCTGGCGGGCACTCGCGACACCATTGGCATGACGCTGGGATATTACTATGACTTCTAAGAAATCTATGCCCGCACCCCATCGGCTGGTTCTTTTCGGGGTCTTTATCTTAATCGCCGCCTGGATTTGGGCCAACCTGTCGCGGCTCGCCGCCGGACAAAACGGTGTCCTTTCTTTTTTTCTCGGATCCCTCTTTGCCCTCATCCTGATCTTCAGGCCCAAGCTGGAGCATGAAGGCTATAAACTGCCAGGCTGGGGCCTGGGCCTCATCGGAGCAGGTGGAACGCTGATGGCTATTCTGGGGATGATTATTCCCATCCATCAAATCGAGTGGCTGGGGATGCTGCTGATTTTATATGCCGCCCTGGCCTGGGCCTTGCCAAGACGCTACGGGAAAGACCTTGTTTTCGCCCTGTTCCTCATCTATTGGATCCATCCCCTGCCCAGTCAGATCTTTGGTCCCTTCCAACTGGCAATGCAGTCCTTGTCAGTCAAGTTCAGCGAAGGACTGTTGCAATCTTTGAATGTCAGGGTTTGGGGCGATGACATGGTGTTACGGGTCGGCACACGCGTGTTTGGGGTGCCGGAAGCCTGTAGCGGCATGAAGACGGCCATCACCGTTCTCTTCTGCGGGCTGGGCGTCGGCCTTTTGATGCGGTTTGGCAAGTGGGCTCTGGCCGTACTCCTGGGCATCGGCCTGGTTCAGGTTTTGATTCTGAACGTCATTCGCATTTCCGGCATGGTCTGGTTTGGAAAAGACAAACCGCCGGGCTGGAATGAACAAGCCCTGCATGACACCATGGGGATCTTCCTGCTTTTGGCCGTTGGCCTCATCCATCTGGATGCCGTGTTGCTTCGTCAGTGGCTTAAGTTCCGCGAACATCAGGCCACGCTTAAGGTTATAGACGATGAAATCGGCGAAAAGGAGGAGAAAATAAGGCGCTGGCCCGTCTTCTGGCGCTTTGTCTTCGCCTGGTGGAAACATATCACGGCCATCCTCGTCATCGGACTCATCTTTCTCACGTTCCACTATCGGTTGAGAGCGGATCACAGGGCTGAAATGATCCGCGGCGTTGCCCAGGCGTTGTCCAATTCTGATCTGGAAAACGCCCAGAGGGCGATTCAGGCGGCACTAATCTTGACACCAGGGGATGATGACCTGCTGCTGGATCTCGCCAAAATTAAAATTGGCAGGGGGAAATTCGAGGAAGCGTTGCGCCTTATCCAGCGTAAACCCGTCAACGCCCGGTCCATCGAAGAGCGCGTGTTTGAAGCCCGCGCCCTGCTGGAACTCAAACGGATCAAAGAAGTCGCCGAAACCATCTCCCGGTTTCCCCCTGAGTCACGTCAACTGCCCGGAGTGGCGCTGGTTCTGGCGGAATTTTATTCCGTCCTGGATAAACCCGCAGAGGTGGGAAGCAACGTCGTGCTGGCCGCCAGAGGCGTCGGCACCCAGGAGCGCATCCGCGGACTATTTCCCTATATGGCGGGCCGGGATTTATGGGACTCCATCCGCCTCGCAGATTCGGACCTCCCTTACGCCACTGCCCTTCAAGGCCTGATTGCTGTGGAAGCCAGACTCCGGATTGGCGACACAACCAAAGCCGCCGAGGTATTGCGCCGTGCCATGAAGTCCCGGGAACTTGACCCGGTCTTTTTGAACCCGGTCATCCGGATCATGCGCGACCGGCAGGATGCGGAATGGCAGCACTTGTTCGAATCCCTTTTCATGGCTAACCTCCAAACAATTAAAGCGCCTGACCTGACATTGGCCATGGATGGCGCTTTTTCGACCGGTCGCCCGGATATCGGTTGGCTGGCCTTTGTCCGCCTGGCTACGATTGCCCCGGACGATCCCATGCTACTGATTGCGCCCGCTGAATATGGCCGGAAATGGTTTCAATTCCGCCACGAAACACTCGGTGTGGGCGGCTTTGGGGAAAAGATGGTTGATGCCAAGCCTTTCTTCCAGATCGCATCCGGTCAATCCCCGTGGCGGGAACTTTGGAAACGAATTCCGATGGCGAATGAGCTGGGCGGACTCATCTCACGGGAAGGTTATGAACACCAGCTTAAGCTCTGCCTGGAAGCGCTTCAAAAAATGGAGGCTAAAAAGGCCCTCGATACGCGACTCAAATTGCTTTGGGGCCGGGTGTTGGGCGAACTGGGGCGATGGGAAGAAGCGCATGAGAAACTGAATTTATTCGAGCGCCAGTCCGGCCAGCAGCATGCCCTCTATCTGGCGGCACACGCCGAATTGTACAAGGCACAGGGGGATTGGGAAATGTGCTACGAAATGCTTTCGGAATATATTCGTACAGAGTCTCACCCCCCTTTAACCGTCTGGCTGGATCTCGCCAATGCCGCCATGGCGCTCGATCTCGGTTCCTACGCCATGGAATGCATGGATGAGGCCCGTCACGATTATCCCGAATCGGAAGAGTGGTCGCTGGCCATGGCAGGGATGTGGAGTTTCTTCGGCTTCAGCGAAGAAGCGCTCTTTGTGGTGAACAACATGAAGCACGCACCGGATCCCTCCTTGCGGGCCAAGTTGCTTCTCGCCACCGGACGCATAGAGGAGGGTCAAAAGCTGCTCCTTGTGGAAAATCTCCACGACATTGCCATTCCCAAAAAACAAACGGAAATGCTCCCCCCTGCCGAATGGGCGATGGAGTGGCGCGGCGGAAAACTTGATGACGAAGACTATGCGCTGGAACGCAAGGCGTTAAAGCCCCGGCAATCCCCTTTCCTGAAGGCATTGCAAGCGACCAAAGCATCATGGTATTCAGCAAAGGGCCAAGGGAAAACCTCGGATCTGGATCAGTGGACAAGCATCGGACGCAATGCCCGCGAAAAAGGATTGGCATTAGGGGAGCTGACGCTTCTGTTAATCCGACAGGATCGTACCAATGAGGCGCTGAACACCATCACCCAAGCGCTTCAATTCCAACCCGCTTCCGGCCTCCTCAACCGGCTGCATGTGTTGCTCCGGAAAGACGCACAAACCACAGCCAAAGCCCATACCGCCCAACCCTTGGATGGGGAATTATGGCTCGCTCATCTGGTGGCGGAAATGCGCGCCGGGGGCAACGCCGATTGGGCTGCCGGCGAGATTCAAAAAGCGGTCACAAACCACCTCTACCCTCCGGGAACCCTCGTGCGGGCGGGGGAATTCTTTCTCCGTTGCAATTTTACCAATGCCGCCAGCATCGCCGCCCAAGCCGCCATCAAAGACGGGCAGGGATTACTTCCCGCGGATGTGCTGGGGGTGACCACTGCCCTGAAGATAAAAGATACCGCCTGGGCACTGACGTGTGCCCGGGCCGGTACAGAACATGCCATTGAACCCTGGCCTTTTTACAAAATCATCATCGGGCTCAAAATCCGGTCTGGCAAAACGGATCCCGACATCATCCAGGCCCTCGAAGGGTTGACCTCCAAATATCCGGAGGAAAGCATCTGGGCGGAGCGCCTGGGGGAAGTCTATTTCCAAAAAGGGCAAACGGATCGCGCCCTGGGAGTGCTGGAAGATGCCCTTGCCCGGGAAGTGGGACAAAAGCAGGCGTTGCCACGAACCTACCTTTTGGCGGCGGAATCGGCACGACGTGAAGGAAATATCCCCCGTGCCATCAAGATCCTCAAGTTAGCCCATACGCGATATCCCAGCGATCTGAACGTTTTGAATAATCTCATCTTCACCCTGGCTCAGGATCCGATGTATATCGCCGAAGCCCTGACTTTACTACCCTCACTGCTTGACGAAAAGAAGGATGATTTTGCCATTCATGACACCGCTGCCCTGGTTTATATGCGGTCCGGGAATCTGATCGAAGCCGAGAAACACATGCAAAAGGCCCTTACCCTTGTAAAGAAAGGGGACTACGCCTGGCTGGAAGTCTACCTGAATGCCGCTGAGGCGCAACTCCGGACGGGAAAAACGAGAGAAGCCCATGAAAGCCTGTCTCTCATTTTGAAAACACCTGAACGGTCCACGATCATTGATGCCCGCGCCCGTGCCCTGCTGGATGAGCTCTCGCGTAAAGAACGTGAGCAAACGAAGTGGTTTTGATCTGAGGTGACGAAATGAACACCCTGGCCGCCCTTTATCGCATCCGCATTCTTCTGGTCAAGGAACTCGCTCAAATCAAACGTGATCGCAGTCTGCTGGGCATCCTTATTGTGGCCCCATTGTTTCAACTGCTGATTATGGGGTTCGCTGCCAACACGGATATCCGTGATATTCAAATCACCGTGCGAGACAACGATCGCTCCTATCACAGCCGGGACTATATCCAGTCATTAGGGGCCTCCGGATATTTCAAAATCACGTCTGCTGATGGTCCTGAACAGGCTGACGGGAAACTTCTGGTATCCGGTACGTCCAGCCTGATTCTCACGATCCCGCCTGATTTCGGCAAACATCTTCTGGCTGATCACCCGGCGACCGTTCAAGTTCTAGTGGACGGATCGGACAGTAATTTCGGGGTCAATGGATTAAATATGCTCCAGAAAGCCACACGCCAGTATTCCACCATGAATATCCGGCTGGCCATGGCAAATCTGGGCCGGCAAGGGATCACGTTGCCATTGATCGAGGCCGAAACCCGGGCCTGGTACAATCCCCATTTGCTCTCGCGCTATTACATGGTGCCCGCCCTCATGGGGGTTTTACTCCTCGTCACCACCATGCTGGTCACCAGTATGGCGCTGGTCAAAGAACGGGAAGACGGCACTATGGAACAGTTGATCGTCACCCCCCTGCGCCCCATTGAGCTGATGATTGGAAAACTTCTTCCCTTCGTCTTCATTGGCCTGATTGAAGTTACGCTTGCCCTTGGGGTGATTCGCGGGGTCTTCGGAATTCCCCTGCGGGGCCAGGTGCTTTTGCTTTATGCGTTTTCGGGATTGTTCCTGCTAACCACGCTGGGAATGGGGCTGCTGGTTTCCACGCTCGTCAAAACCCAGCAACAAGCCATGATGGTCGCGGCTTTTTTTGTCATGATGCCTTTTATTTTGTTGTCGGGCTTTATCTTCCCTGTTGAAAACATGCCCGCCGCCATTCAAGCTCTGGCGGCCATAATTCCGCTCAAGTATTATCTGGAAATTGTCCGGGGAATTTTTCTGAAAGGAACCGGATGGAATGAACTCTGGCACCCCGCCCTCGTCCTCTTACTCTGGGGAAGCGCCATCCTGACGATCGCCTCCCTCAACTTCAGAAAGCGAATGGATTAACGCCACCCTACAGACCTGAGGCATCAATGATGATGCGCTGTTGGTGCAGACACTTGGGACAGACAAAATTCATCATATAAGGGATTCCCACCGACGGGGTATCGATCACAATATCCCCCGTCTCAGAGCCACACCCCTTGCATTTGACCCGGAAGGAGGTTTTTTCTGTGTCGGCTTTGACAAGGCCGGCGCCTTTAACCTGAAGCTGGAGCTGGCCGATATGGGCGTTTTTTTGGGTTCCTTCTGGAATGCCGACGCAGCCACTCAAAAGGACCATAAGCCCGAAACTCAAGCCCACGATTGAACGAGAATATCGTTCCATCATTTCCTCCTTTTTCTACTGTTCGAAGTAGGTGTATCCACGGATACCCATCTTGTAATCTTTGACAAAGGCCATCTTTTCCCGGTGTGTGATCAGGCCGTTTTTGGCCGCCTTCTCGGCGCGGGCCTTGATGGTATCCACCATACTGTTGGGGCTGTATTCCATGTACTCCAGAATTTCATCCACCCGGTCCCCTTTGATCTGCGTCGCCTCTTCAATCCGGCCCTTTTCATTGATACGAACATGCAGGACATTCGTATTCCCAAGCAGGTTATGCATATCCCCTATCGTTTCCTGATACGCGCCGGTGAGGAAAATACCCATGTAGTATTCGCGCCCATCCCATTCATGCAGTTGCAGGACATGCTTCACATCGTGCAGATCAATGAATTTGTCGACCTTCCCGTCTGAGTCACAGGTGATATCTGCCAGCACCGCCTTCCGTGTCGGGCGCTGATTCAGGCGGTGAATCGGCATCATCGGGAACAACTGATCGATGGCCCAGAAATCGGGAATGGACTGAAATACGCTAAAATTACCGTAATACACATCCGCCGTGGCCGCGTCCAGCCCCTCCAACTCATCCGGCGTGTACTTGCGCCCGCGGGTCATTTCCGACACTTTACACACCACATGCCAGAAAATGGTCTCCGCCAGCGAACGCTCACGCAACGAGATGTTCCCGTGGAGAAACAGGGTGCGCAACTCATCCCGGTAATAGACGGCATCGTGATAGGCTTCCTGCATATTGCGGGGAGACAGGGTGTGGCACACCTCCATCAGATTCTGCAGCATCTCGTGGGAATCGGAGGACAATTTTTCCGGAATGCTGAGCGGCTCAAACCGGCGTACATCCAGAATGTTAAAAATCAGCACGGAGTGATGGGCTGCCGTGGCCCGCCCGGATTCAGTCACAATTGTCGGATGCGGCACACCACATTCATCCAGCGTATTCATCACCGTTTCAACCACCACCGAGGCATATTCGGCGGTTGAATAATTGGTGCTGCAGGCGAAATTGGTGTGGGAACCATCATAGTCCACCGCGAGCCCTCCTCCCATATTCAGGATGCCCATGCCCGCACCTTCCTTTACCAGCTCAACATAAAACCGGCACGCTTCACGCAGGGCATTTCGCACCCGGCGGATGTCGGACACCTGACTTCCTAAATGATAGTGAAGCATCTGGAGGCAATCCAACATCTTGCGCTGTCGCAACACATCCACCACCGCAATAATCTGGCTCGCATCCAATCCGAATTTACTGCGATCCCCGCCCGAGGAGTCCCAATGCCCTCCTGCTCGGCTGGAGAGTTTCGTGCGGATACCTACAACAGGCCGGACTTTCAGCCGTTCCGCCCGCTCAATGATCAGATCCAACTCACTGGGCATCTCAATGACCAGCACGGTGCGGGTCCCCATCTTGAGTGCCTGCAGGGCCAGGTCCACAAATTCTTCATCCTTGTATCCATTACAGATCACGAAGGCTTCGGGATCTTTCATCAAGGCCAGCGCCGCAATCAATTCGGCCTTGCTACCGGCTTCCAAGCCGTGATGATATTCCCGCCCGTATTCAGTAATATCGCCCACCACCTCATCCTGCTGATTCACCTTGATGGGAAATACTCCGCGATACTGCCCTTGATACGCGGCATCAAAGATAGCCCAGCGGAAGCTCTCATTGATCTCTTTGATGCGGGAGGCCAGAATGTTGGAAAAACGGAGAAGCACCGGCATATTCAAACCGCGGCTATGACACTCATCGATCAAGTGCATCAAACTCACCTCGGTAGCACTCTTGGGGCCATTCGGGCGGACAATCACTTCCCCCCCGGGCGTTACATCAAAGTACCCCTGACCCCAATTCCGGATTCCGTACAAATCAGCAGAGTTTTCCGCCGTCCACCGCGTCAATGCCTCATGCCTCATGATCCCAGTCTCCTGTACACATCAATTTCGCTGCATAGAACCCAGCTTCAAGTTCGGAAAAGCCAGAAAAGTCAGCTCGAACATCACGCGATAGTCCGCCTTCCGCCGGCTCCCGTCTGCCTGGATATACGAAGGAAGATAACTCCCACCCCATCCCACCGACATGCAATCATATTTCCGGGTGATGGAGATTCCCTGTTCCTCCAAACGGGAGGTCTGGAACTCAAACCGGTCATAAACACCAAATTCCCAACGTTTGTTCGGAAGCCAAGCCAGATCGGTAATCAACAGACTGCTGGAATCCACGAGATAACGCTGGTCAATATTCGCGCGCCAGTCATCCTTTTTAAACCGCGCCTCAGTATTGAAGGTATCCACTTTTCCGGCATACGAGTCATACGTGCCATCCATATATATCTGACACCATTTGGCCAGATTAAATTCAGATTTCATCCCGACCACGGAGAAAGGTTGATCTTGATTCGCCTCTTCAAAGCTATACGTTGTGAAAACATCCAACGACACGATGTCGGTCACCTCCTTATCACGCTTGGTCTGCAGCCGGTTGCGCAACCCGAGCAAGATATCGTTCCGGCGGTCTAGCGCATCAATTTCATCAAACTGATGCAAGCTGGTTGGTCTCAGATTCGGCTCGGGCATAAAAGTATAGTCTGTGTAAGGCTCCACCACGTGCCGCAACCCGGTCCCGAACATATTCTCGTCGTTATTCATAACCTTGAAGGCCCGGAAGGTTGTTTCAAGACCCACGTTAAACAATGAGCGCAAATCGCTCCCCCGGGACGTTGCCACCTGCGAAATATTCGTTTTGGTTCCACTTGTGATACCCCCGCTGCTGTTCGTCGTCACCATGGCCACCATTTGGGTGACACTCCCCCAATTCACCGTCTCCGAGTAATACGTTGCCCGATACCCCGTACGAGGGGTCACATTCAGGAATCCAAAATTCCGGGTGGGATAATAGATTTCATGACTGGTATCAGCCCGGCCGGCGGAATAATTCTCTTGTCCCGAATCCTTGGGATACAGTTTCTGCAGATAAGCCACCGAGTTCCTGCTTTCATAGTAGAATGGGGAATCTCCGATTTCGCTGCGCTGCACATCGACCGCCAGTTCCGGCAACCGGTCAACCCCTTCATAAAAATCGTTCAACCGTTTATAGGCACTAAGACTCATGGTGGTATTTTCTTCACGATGAACATATGTGGCATAGTTCTGGGGCTGAAACCCATTGCGATATTCCCTCTCAAAGAAATCTTCCAGCACATACTGATCACTGAGATAGGTGAAGTCAGATAGAAAATAATCCTTGGCCCCAAAGGTCTGCATATGATCAAAACTTAGTCGATATCGCTGGGAATCCAACACGGACCCGCGAGCCCCGGAGTTATAATCCTTCTGAACGCCCTGATCGTCCGTAACGTAACCATACACACGGCCTTTTGCCTTATCGTCTGCGGCCACCCATCCGATTTCTTGTCCTACCGCCGGCCCCCGCTCAGTGCGATAGTCCACATGCGTGATGCCTCGCAGGTTGGAGGTCATCCAATATTTCGTGGAGGTCAAAAGATAGGCCCCCATCCGTCCCCGGTATCCAGCTTGGGCCGACATCCCGACGGAACGATCATTCAGGGAACTGTACCAATACGGCACATAGAACACGGGAATTCCGCCAAAGCGCAGTACCATGTTACGGGCCACAAAATGATCATTGGGATATACACGTACCCGCTGGCAATTCATGGTGTAGTGATACTCACCCGGCTCGTTGCTACAAGTGGTCATCACTGCATGATGCAGAAGGAGGTAATCATTGGTCTTGGTCGCCGACTCCGCCGTCATCCGGAAAGGAGCATAATTAGCATCAAACCCGCCTGTCGACCAGGTGCCATCCGCAAGGTTATAAACAAATGTTTCCCCGCGCCAAACCAGATTGGACTTAACAAAAACCACATTCCCGGTGGCGACGGCTATCTCGGTAACTTTGTCAAAAGTGATCTTTGTGGCTGTCAGTTTTTCATCGCCCCTGACCACCGTCACTCCGCCGGAAGCGATCATTTTCTTTCCGGCCTGTTCAAAATCCACACTCGGGGCGGACACATCAACAGGAATCGCCGAAGTGTGCGAAAGACCGCCCAACATTCCAAAGGGATTCGAAGCCGCCTGCGCCATGTCGGCAAAGGCGATAAAAATGATTGCTGTCCAGACCCATTTCATTGGCATATCTCTCCCGAATTTATTGAAATTTGGGTGTCACCTTACACCATCTTTCACCTCAACGCTAGCCCATTCCCCCCACCCGCGAAAAGCCTCATCCCAAGCCAATCAGGATGATCCCCACCACTATCCCTGTCAGGGCCAGGGCTTTTTGCCGGATATTCTTCTCTTTAAATAGCAGGGCCCCCAGACTGAATGAGACCAGCACGTTGCTCCGGCGCACAACGCTCACCATAGCAATAAGCGAGCCCGGCAGGGCCAGGGCATTGAAATAGCAGAAATCCGCCACCGCCAGCAGCAGGCCGATGGCGGGAATCGTCCAGCGCCACCGAAAGCGTGTGTACTGCCGACGCTGTGGCCACCAGAATAGACCTAATACCAGTCCCAAGATCACCACCAAATAGAAACTGAAGTAGGCTTGTACCACCATGGGCGCATACCGGCAGAGCAGATACTTGTCATATAACGAACTGACGGCTCCTAATGCGGTCCCCAAAACCAAAAGGCCAACCCAACCATTGCGGGCAAACCGAACCCCCTCTTTTTGGCCCGCCACGGAAAGGGCAAAATAGGATCCCAGCGCCGTCAACATCCCGCACCAACCCAGTAATGAAAACCGTTCCGAAAAGAGAAGCATTGCCCCTATCAAGGTTAAAACGGGTTGAGCCGCACGGATCGGGGCCCCCAGCGTGAGGGGAAGATGTTTGAAGGCAAAATAGGCACAAACCCAGGACGAAGCCACGATCAGCGACTTTATCATCAATAACCCATGCACACGCCACGCGACCGCCGGCACATACGCCCGCCCAAGCACATCCGCCCCCAGCCACTGCGAAAGAAGGGCCAGGATCGCAAACGGCAGGGCCGTTGAAACCGTCGCCCAAAACAGGACGGGAAGCACCGCATTATCTTTCAAGGACGCTTTTTTACAGACGTCATAGAGCCCCAGAAAAACCGCTGATATAAGCGCCAGAATCAACCACATAATGGGCGCAGGGTAGGGAGCGGGGTGGCGAAAGTCAACTGATCTGCTTTCTGTAAAAATAATGACTTGATAATCAGAAGGTTATGTACAATCTTGCACCTCTTCACAACAAGGATTGAATAAGGATTAAGTGTCATGGTTGTAAGGCTTGAAGACCTCGGTAAAGCGGTGCGGGAGACCCAATATGCTGTTCGTGGGCCCATTGTAGCCCGTGCTGCCGAACTGGAACGTGCGGGACGCGAAATTATTTACTGTAACATCGGGAATCCGCAGTCTTTCGACCAGAAGCCGCTGACATGGGTCAGGCAGATTCTGGCCTTGGTGGAATACCCGGAATTATTGGACCGCGCCACAGATCTATTTCCTTCCGACGTGATCGAAACGGCCCGGTTCATTTTTCAAAAGAGCCAGCACGGTCTGGGCGCCTACACCGAAAGCAAGGGGTTGCGCTTTATTCGCGAAGCCGTGGCCAACTTCATTGAACGACGGGACGGCATCAAGGCGGATCCGGAAACGATTTATCTGACCGATGGCGCCAGCAAGGGCGTCCAGGCAACCCTCGAAATCCTCATCTCCTCCGATCATGACGGGATTATGGTTCCGATCCCACAATATCCGCTTTATTCAGCCACGATTACCCTCTATGGCGGACATCGCGTTGATTATTACCTTGAAGAAAACTCGGGTTGGAAATTAAGCCTCGCCCAATTGGAACAGGCTTACCAGAACGCCTGCGCTGCGGGCATCAAGGTTCGGGCGATTTGTGTGATCAACCCCGGGAATCCCACTGGATCGCTGCTGGACGAACAGAATATCGAAATGGTTATCAAATTTGCCCAGAAACACCATATCTCTATTCTGGCGGATGAGGTTTACCAGGACAATATTTACCGGTCCACGGATTCGTTTGTTTCATTTGCCAAAATTCTGGAGAAACACCGCATCAAGGATGTTTCCCTGTTCAGTTTTTATTCCTGTTCAAAAGGGCTCCTGGGCGAGTGCGGGCATCGCGGGGGATATTTTGAATGCCGCAACCTCCCGGATGAGGTGCTCTTCGAAATCACCAAAATGCAGTCGGTCTCTCTTTGCGCCAATACCGTCGGGCAGGTGGTCACGTATTTAATGGTAAACCCGCCCCAACCGGGACAAGCCTCGTATGATTCCTATACCCGTGAACGCTCGGCCATTTTTGAATCCCTGCGCACCCGGGCCAAAATGGTGGCAGACGGACTCAATCAGGTGCCTGGCATCAGCTGTCAACCGGTTGCCGGCGCGATGTATGCCTTCCCGAAGATTACCCTTCCCCCGGGAATGACAGATGACGAATACTGCATGCGATTATTGGAGGAAACAGGCATTTGCGTCGTCCCCGGATCCGGATTCGGCCAGGTACCCGGCACATTTCATTTCCGCACCACCATATTGCCACCCACGCATAAAATTGAAACGGTCGTTAAAACCCTTGCCGAGTTCCAGCGTAAAATCATGTCGTCCGGTAGAGGGTGACCAAGAAAAGCCGATCTCCAAGGGATATTTCCGGTCTTTGCGCAAGGCAAGGGATTATCTTGGCATAATTTTATAGGTTCTCAACAAAGACATTACCATTAATGCCACCCCGGTAATCCCAATCAGAATGGATAGTATATTCTTGATATTCTGCAACACGCTATTCTCTGCGAATTCTGAACTGGCATAAAAACGGGTACCCTCCCGTCCTCGATCCATCCGGTAACAAAACTGAGTGACCAGTGTTACAAATAGCAACCCCATACCGAGGACGAAAGGAAGGGTATCACTGTTTCTCAGTATCCCGCCGCTCCCTTTGGGTTTAATAACTACAAGAAAGCCCACTAGAAAACCCATCATCAGGCCAAAAACAATCTGGTAAGCCCAACCTATCCAAAATTTGATTTGATTCTTCATGTCCCACCCCTCCTGTTCCCGCTGTTCCACACCGCCATCCGGTGGCGTAATATCGCTCATGAAAGACCTCCCTTCAAGGTAATAACCCTGTTCATTCCCTCCATTTATTTACTTGTATCCATCCCTTTAATCCGTATTATCTGCGCCCTTAGTAGTTCGGGAAGTTCCCGGACGGAAGCGAGTGTTGTGTCTCTCCGGCACAGCCAAAGCGGATTGTCCTGCTTAAGCGGGACTTAATACACATGGAGGCGAGCATGGATACTGTTCAAGAAACGGCGGAGCTTACCGTCAAGGACCTGTTGGATGCGGGTCTGCATTTCGGTCATCAGACCAAGCGTTGGAATCCCAAAATGAAACCGTTTGTCTTCGACAAGCGTAATGGAATCCACATTATTGATCTTACCAAAACCCTCGAGCAGCTTGAGAAGGCCAAGGCGTTTGTTTATGAAACGGCGGCCCGCGGGCGGCCGATTTTGTTCGTGGGTACCAAGAAACAGGCGCAGCAGGTGACCAAGGAGATTGCGACCTCCTGTGGCCAGCCGTATGTCAGTACCCGCTGGCTTGGTGGAACCTTGACGAACAGTCTGACCATCCGCAAGCGGATCAAGTACATGCACCAGGTTGAAAAGATGGAAAAAGATGGCGATTTCGAAAAAATGCCCAAGAAGGAAGTCGCGGTGTTGCGTAATGAGTTGGAAAAACTGCGCAAGAATCTTTCCGGTCTGGCCAACATGGATGACAAGCCCGGCGCGATGTTTGTGGTGGATGTCAACCGGGAGGCCATTGCGATTGCCGAGGCAAACCGCCTGCATATTCCCGTCATTGCCATTGTGGACACAAACACCAATCCCGATCCTGTAGACTACCCGATCCCGGGCAATGATGACGCCATTCGCGGCATCAAGATGATTGCGGGCGCACTCGCCGCAGTGATCAGCAAAGGCGTATCGGAATATTCCAAGATTGCGGTCGAAGAAAACAAGAAGCGGGAAGCTGCTCAGGGTCAGGACCGCGGACATGATCAAGCGGACGGCGATCGGCGTCCTTCTGGTCCTCGCAAGCCGCGCGGCGAGAGTCGGAGTCCCCGGCGTCGGACTGGTGGCGCCCCGAAGACGGAGTCCGAGGCCGCTGTAGCACCTCAGGCTTGATTTGTTCATCCCTCTCCCGTCAATTCCTTTGGATTACGACGGGAGAGATTTTATAGACTCTCAAGTAAGGAGAAAATTACAATGGCTGATATTACAGCAGCAATGGTTCAGGAATTACGTGAAGCCACGAATGTCGGGATGATGGAATGCAAACGTGCCTTGGTGGAGGCGGGGGGCAATAAGGATCAAGCGATTCGACTGCTTCGTGAACGCGGGATGGCGATTGCCGCCAAGAAGGCCACTCGGACTGCAAATCAGGGGTTGATTGCTTCCGCAGGCGACAGTAAGACTGGCGCCCTGATCGAAATCAACTGTGAGACCGATTTTGTGGCCAAAAACGAGAGCTTCCAGAAGTTCGTCAAAACGATGGCCGCTAAAGCTCTTTCGATCCCGGATGGTAAAATCACCGAGGTAACGAAGGAGGAAATGGCCGCTAAGATTGCCGAAATCGGCGAAAATCTGGTGGCTAAACGAAACATCAGCTACGTCCTTCAAGGGCCCGGTCTGGTGGCGACCTATATCCATCTGAACGGGAAACTGGGCGTGATGGTTGAGATTGGTTGTGGCAAAGACGCCACCGCAGGCAGTCCGGTGGTTCAGGAGTTGGCCAAAGACATCACGCTGCATGTCGCGGCTTGCAGTCCGCGGTATCTGGTGAGCAAGGACGTACCTGCAGATGTGATTGCGGCCGAGCGGGACATTTATGCCAAGCAGGTGGTCGGCAAGCCGGCGAATATTGTGGACAAGATTGTGGATGGGAAGATGACCAAGTTTTACTCCCAGGTTTGCCTGGTTGATCAGGGCTTTGTCAAGGATCCCGACACCTCGATTACCAAACTTCTTGAGGCCAAGGGCAAAGAAGCGGGAGATACCCTGACTATCCGCCGGTTCGTCCGGTGGCAGTTGGGAGAGTAACCCTGCGATTCAAAAAATTGCAAGGGCAGGGGTACCTCCCCTGCCCTTTTTAGTTTATACTCCGCACATGGCCGTATTCAAATATCCCCGGTATGCCAAGAAAAACTCATCTGCCATGGCGGATGGCGGCCTGGCTATTTCCTCAATGGTAGGGTCCCTCGTCAGTTCCTTGAAATTGGATGAACAAGGCCGGATGGGGATATTAATTGATCGGTGGGCTTCGGCGGTAGGTCCCGGTATTGCAGCACATACCCGGCCCGGCCGGTTGATAAACAAGGAATTGACCATTTTTGTCGATAGTTCCCCCTGGCTCAGTGAACTTCAGCGATGTGCCAAAAAAGAGCTGCTCGCCAAATTGCAGGGTGTGTTTGGTCGTGACGTAATCCAAACCATCCGGCTTAGTATGGACCCGGGCAAAGAATAAGTCAGCCGGTCTCGGATTCCTGCTGGTTTACGATCTGGTCTGCATCCTTCAAGATTTTCAGTTCAGGATAATCGTATTTTGACGGGGAGTGATGATTCCCGATAATGTTTTTTACAATCTCGATTTTTTCCGCCGGGAATCCAATGGAAGCAAGAAGCTGTCCCGCTATGGGAGGGCCGTATTTCTCCTGCGTTTTCCCGGTATTATAGCCCAACTCTTGTTCTGACACCTTGATGCCGATATCGTGAAGCAGGGCTGCTGCAATGACAATTTCCTCATCGCCACCGGGACGACTATGAAAAATTTGTTCCGCATGGAACAGTACTTTCAGCGCATGCTCGATCCGGCGATCATCGTTTTCAAAATATTCCACTAAACACCTGACAATTTTTGCCCTTGGAGTATTCATTTCGATGGGGTCTGCCGTTGCTTCACTTGACTGACAATTCCTTTTGCAAAGCCTTGATCTCGTCCTCAAGCTCCTCGATCTTTTGCCAGTGCGAAAGCGATGCATGATGTACGCTGATGAATTCCGTCCTGCCGGCACAATGTTCTGGAAGCGTATCTTTCAAATCTTTCAGAGTCTCTTGAAGTTTTGCCAATCTTGCCTTTTTGTCTTCTTCATCCTTCATGGCTTTCTCCTTTTTTCTAAGCGTTCTCTTCCTGTCCTCTTCCCCGTTTAATGAGCACTGTGAGAATGGAGATGTCCGCCGGGTTTACCCCAGATATGCGCGCGGCCTGTCCGAGCGATTCCGGGCGAATCCTTTTTAATTTTTCCCGACACTCAAAACGCAACACATCGAGCTTATCATAATCTATCCAATCGGGAATCCTCTGATTTTCAAGGCCGCGCGCCCGTTCAATCTGCAATTTTTCACGCTCAATATAGCCTGCATATTTAACGAGAATTTCAACCTGATAAATGACTAAACGGTCCGATATTTCCTTGGATGGCAATTCGTTATACGTAACTTCCGTTCTACGAAGTAGTTGCGCAAGAGATTGTCCATGATAAAAACTTGTTTTAAGGCGATTCAGTTCGGTTTCTATTTGATTTTGATAGTGGTCGAATCGCTGGATATCCTGTTTCGGTATGATCCCCAAGGCTTTCGCAAAAGGAAGCATTCTAAAGATTGAATTATCCTGACGTAGAATAAGACGATGCTCTGCGCGGGACGTAAACATACGATAGGGTTCGTTTGTGCCCTTTGTCACCAGATCATCGATCAAAACGCCGATATAGGCATCCCCGCGTCCGAGCACAAATGGGGGTTCACCCCTTAATTTCATAACAGCATTTACACCGGCAACAAAACCCTGCCCTGCCGCCTCCTCATAGCCAGTAGTGCCATTGATCTGTCCGGCGAAATAAAGATGCTCGAGTAATTTTGATTCCAAAGTGTGAAACAGTTGCGTGGGATCCGAATAATCATATTCAATCGCATAGGCCAAATTAGTAAACACGGCCCGCTCCAACCCGGCTATTGAATGGATCATCGCGATTTGAACATCTTCTGGAAGACTGTTGGAGGTTCCATTTGGATAGATTTCAGGGGTGTTCCTACCTTCCGGCTCCAAAAAGATATGATGGCTATCCTTGTCCGCAAACTTAACTATCTTGTCCTCAATCGACGGACAATACCGGGCGCCGGTTCCTGTAATGATCCCGCCATACATGGCGCTCTTATCAAGATTTGCGCGAATAATATCGTGGGTTTCTTCATTTGTGTGGGTTAAATAGCATGAAATCTGGTTGTTTCCAGGCTCCCATGGCCGCAAGGCAGAATGTTCTACGTGGAACATTCTAGAGCTGGCAGTGGGCATTTGGCGGCTGGCAGATGGAGGAATCGAAGGGTTTGAAGAGCTATCAGATTGTTCCCCGTCATGGACCTTTTCACCGCTAACTGCCAACTCTCTACTGCTCACTGACTCTTGTTCCACGTGGAACATCTTTGAATCCTCAATCCTGATTCCTGATTCCAATGTACAGTTTTGCTTCATTTGAAGCTCATAAGAGAAGAAAGGTGGCGGAATATCTCCGGGTTGTTCTGCTGCCTTGCTCCAGTCGATACTATTTTTGTGCAGCCGCGGAGGTGTTCCTGTCTTTAATCTTCCAAGCCTGAATCCGATCCGTTCCAATGACTGGCTGAGCTTAGGGGCGGCAGCCTCACCTTTTCGGCCTCCAGGGAAAGAGATTTTGCCAATATGAATAACGCCCCGGAGAAAGGTCCCGGTGGTCAGAATAACGGTTCTTCCGGCTATCTGTCCGCCATCTGAAAGAATGACACCATGAAGTTTACCGTTTTGAAGCCAAAGGTCATTAGCTAATCCCTCAATGATGGTCAGGTTCTTTGTTGTTTCGACGACCTGCCGCATTCGGTCTGAGTAGGCATGCTTGTCGCACTGCGTTCTGAAGGCTTGTACTGCAGGACCTTTTTTTGTGTTGAGAGTTCGGAACTGGATTCCTGTATAGTCGCTGTTTTTTCCCATCTCGCCACCGAGGGCGTCAAGTTCGCAGACGATATGTGATTTGGCGATTCCGCCAATGGACGGGTTGCACGACATCCTGGCGATCGCCAGTCTGTCCATGGTGAGTAGGGCGGTATTGGCTCCCATTCTTGCAGCGGCAAGGGCTGCTTCGCAACCAGCATGTCCGGCACCCACAACTATGACATCGTATTCAATCATGGCTCTGCATTTGCATTCATTCTGAATCCTGACGAATGTATTCTGTACTATTCACTTCCCGATGCAGAAACGTGAGAAAATATTGTTGAGTAGTTCTTCATGATAGGTGCGGCCAGTAACCTCTCCCAGTGTCTCCAAAGCTCCGCGGAGTCGTGATGCGGCCAAGGCTGGATCCGGGGTAGGGCGGGTCAATAGCAGTCCGGATTCAACCACATCTTTGTAGGCAGAAACCAATAAATGGCGATGTCGCTCAGATATCGTGGCGTGTGACAAGCCTCCGCCTTTAACGCCTAATATGCTGATAATGGCCTGCTTGAGAGTATCGATGCCCTGATCATTTTTTGCGCTGATCAAAACGCGAGAGTATTCAGACTTATCAGTCTTATGTGCCTGATCAGTCTTAAATTTAATTGAATCACATTTATTATAGGCAATAATAGTTTTGTTTGATTTTAACTTAATTAAATTTTCTAAATCTTCAGCATCTATTCCGATCGTTCCATCTATGACATAAATATTGCAATCTGAATTAGTTATAGCTTTAATTGCACGACTAACCCCCTCTTTTTCAATTTCGCAAGGGGACTCCCTCAGGCCTGCTGTATCAATAATTCGGACCATAAAACCGCTAATGACCAATTGCTCCTCTATTGTGTCGCGCGTGGTGCCGGCCATTGGATTTACAATGGCGCGATCCTTGCCAACGAGCGCATTGAGTAGAGTCGATTTTCCGACATTGGGCTTTCCTGATATGACGACCAGGGCGCCTTCGCGTAGTAAATGCCCCTCGTCCCATGAATCAAGTAAACTTTTGAATTCGGATTCAACGTCATGGCGCCGGGTAATCACATCCAACATGACAGATTCGGGAAGTTCGTCCTCGGAAAAATCAAGAGTGGCTTCCAGATTTGCGGCGAGGGCTAGGGTGTGATCGTAAAGTTCGTCGAAATCCTTGCTGAGGGAGCCTGTCAGTTGTTCGAGCGCGGCATCGGCGGCGCGGTCAGACCGGGCCCGGATGAGGTCAAGAACGGCTTCGGCCTGAAGGAGATCGATTCGGCCGCTCAAAAATGCACGTTTTGTGAATTCACCAGGTTCAGCCATCCTGGCGCCGGCCTCAAGAACAGCGCGAAGAATCCGCTTGGCGGCGGCAAAGCCGCCATGGCCCTGAATTTCGATCGCATCTTCACGGGTATAGCTGTGCGGGGCACGATAAATCAGGAGAATCACTTCATCGGCCATTCCATTGGTACTAATGATGGAGCCATGTAAAAAAGACTGTCCTGGTCGCCGGGAAGGGGGCGCTCCCTTGCCTTTGAAAATATGGTCGGCAATGGCATGACTTGCAGGACCGGTCAGGCGAACTATCGCAATGGCGCCCTCGCCGGGAGCCGTGGCGATGGCGGCAATGGTATCTGTAAAAGGAATCGTCATTTACCGAGTGATTATTCAAAAACCCGGTGTTTGCGCCATAACTATCTTTGTAATGAAAAGGGAAGTTCGGGGAATAAGGGTAAAGAAGCACTCATTCAACAGATGGAGGATTTTATGGCCAGACATCGCAGATTGAATAGTTACCAGGCAGGAGAACTCAACCTAACAGCCATGATTGATGTGGCCTTCCAGTTATTGGCGTTTTTCATTCTCACGGCGCACCCTGTAGATGTGATGGCGAATCTGGAGGTTTTCCGCCCACGGGCTGATGCCGGAGAGAGCCCCATCACGCCCGCATTGAAAGTTACCATCTTTCCTGATGGCTACACCGTGAATGGCACCACGCGGTTATCGCTGGAAAAACTGGCAGAAAAGCTGGCCCATACCGCCAATCTGGATAAATCACAGACCATCATCATTCAATGCACAAATGAGTCCGACCATGGCCATTTGATAAGTTTCCTGGATGTCTGCGCCAAACTGGGCCTGCACAACCTCTCCGTCGTCAGTTCAGGCGGTGCGTGAATGCTCCAAGAACACCTGCTCTATAACAATCAAACGTCAGTCAAGTCGCTGACTTGAAAAACGAAGCGAATACATTGACCTGCTCTGGGACTATCAAAATGCAGTCGGCAGCATCAGGCGCAGCTCTCAGCTGCTGCCGCGCCAGCCAGCCATCAAACGCTTTGAGGCTCTGATTAAACATGAATGGTTACAAACAGTAACACTCGTCGAAGACGCACGAAAACGTGAGGCCGCACGACCAAATTCTCAAAACCCCGCAATGGCGATGCCTGATCGGGAAGGGGAGGGCCGCCATTCGTGAGCACTGCGACATCAGATGAAAAGCGACTGGCATGTCTTGGGGTAATTTGCTAAATCATGCCCATGATTTCAGTGCCTACCAATAAATCGCCACAACGCACACGGCAACAAAAACTTGGACAGTTTCTTACTTCGACGCCTACTGCCGATTTCATGGCGTCGATGTTCGGACCGCTCCCGAACATGGTTCGTTTACTGGATGCGGGGGCTGGTTCTGGCGCGCTTACCCACGCATTTGTCTCGCGCGTGTGTGATAGAAAAAGCGAAGTCCGGGCTATCGATGCGACCGTTTACGAACTTGATCACAGCATTCTTGTTGCTCTCTCCGAGACCATGCTGGACTGCCAGCGACGTTGTACTAAAGCAGGGATCCATTTCTCTTACACCGTTCACTCTGCCGATTTTATCCAGGAAATGTCCGGACGTCTTGCAGGGGATATGTTCGGAGTGCCGCCACCTGTTTTCGATGCCGCCATTGTAAACCCTCCCTATCGTAAAATCAGTGTCGACTCAACCGAAAGGTGCGCCCTGCGTTCCATTGGGATTGAAACAAGTAATCTTTACACCGGTTTTATAGCCCTGATAGTGCGGTTACTGGTATCTGGAGGGCAGATCGTCGGGATCACGCCGCGCAGTTTTTGCAACGGCCCTTACTTCCGCTCTTTCCGTGAGGACTTTCTGAATCACATGGAACTGCGTCGACTGCACATTTTTGAATCACGCAAAGCTGCTTTCCGAACTGACAATGTGTTGCAGGAGAACATCATCTTTCATGCCGTAAAGGGGCGGAACCAACCCCGCGAAATGGTTGTTTCCAGTAGCAGTGGCGAACATGGTGATGCAATCACCGAGACAATATTTCCCTTTGTTGAGATTGTTCACCCTCACGACACGGAGAAGTTCATCCATATTCCGTCTTCGCCAAGTCACGCGACAGCTAAAGAAACCATGGACGGCCTCAACTCTAGCCTTGCCTCATTGGGTGTGACTGTTTCAACAGGGCGAGTCGTTGATTTTAGACTCAAGGAGGCCCTTCGCAAAGAGCCCGAACGTGGAACAGTACCGCTTGTTTACGCCTGTCATTTCAATGGCGGTACTGTTCACTGGCCTAAACTTGAGGCCCGCAAACCCAATGCTATCCTTGACAATGACGAAACGCGCCCATGGCTTGTTCCGTCCGGAGTTTATCTGCTCACTAAGCGTTTCACATCCAAAGAAGAGCGTCGCCGCCTCGTGGCTTGTATGTTCGACCCCGACCAAGTGAAAGCGCAATGGCTTGGTTTTGAGAACCACCTGAACTACCTCCATTCGAACGGGCACGGGCTGGAACGAGGGCTGGCAATCGGCTTGTTTGCTTTTCTGAATTCCACAGTGGTTGACCAGTATTTTCGCCGCTTCAGTGGCCACACCCAGGTGAATGCCACCGATTTGCGGACATTGGCTTACCCCGACCGAGACACCCTGCAAGCCATGGGCCGGGAAATAAACACCCTTAACCTCTCCCAAGAGGAAATCGATCAACTGGTTAGGAAGCATCTCCATGCTCAAAGATAAGACCAAACGAAAAACTGTTTCCAGAAAACGACGGCTCACAGAAGCGATCGAGGCGCTTACCGCTTTACAATTTGGTCCAAAGCAGCGGAATGAAACAGCCGCTTACACACTTCTCGCCTTGCTAAATCTTCAGGTCAACATGGCATGGGCTGAAGCACAGGCTCCGCTATGTGGCATCACTCCAGTCATCGATTTTATCGCCACAGCCTACCGAGTCCGCTACGCACCAAACACGCGTGAATCCATTCGTGATGATGCCGTAAAATTCTTTGTAGAGGAAGGACTGCTGCTACGTAATCCCGACGATCCCCACCGGCCAACCAATAGCGGAAAGACGGTGTATCAAATCGAGCCGACTGCTCTCGCTTTGTTTCGTAAGATTGGAACCCCTGGCTGGAAAACAGCCTTGCAACAATACCTAGTCAGTCGCGAAAGCATCAAGCATGAGATTGCCCGCAAGCGTGATTTGGCCCGCGTACCGGTGGCGTTGCCAAATGGCTCCCAAGTTGCGCTTTCTCCAGGTGGTCAGAACCCGCTCATCAAGGCGATCATCGAACGCTTTTGCCCGGCCTTTGCTCCCGGCGGCGTGGTCATCTATATCGGCGACACGGAAAATAAGTTCGTCCACATGGACGCTGCGGGTTTAGCTGCATTGGGCGTTACCTTGAATTCTGCCGCCAAGATTCCCGATGTCATCGTGCATTACACCGCCAAGAACTGGCTCCTGCTCATTGAAGCCGTTACCAGCGCAGGGCCGGTGGACGGCAAGCGGCGCAAAGAACTCAAGGATTTGTTCGTTGGCTGTAAAGCGGGGCTGGTATTTGTCACCGCCTTTGAGGATCGCCGCACTATGCAGTCATTCGTTTCTCATATTGCCTGGGAATCCGAGGTGTGGATCGCCGAAGACCCTGACCACATGATTCACTTCAATGGAGATCGGTTTCTTAGGCCGTATCCTGATGTAAATCCGGAGTTCAGAAACCCGGAATTGTCGCACCTGTGAGCCGGTGGGAGAGGCGCAATCACGCCTGAGTAACCGTTGTATGATCGTGTTGTTCGCTGTCGGCGTCAGTCTGTTCTGGAGTGCTCCAATTGTACTTGTAGTTTAGAGGTGGCAGTTCACCGTGGTGATCTAGGTACGCTCGGAGGTGTTCTCCTTCCAACCGATAAGCATCATGTTTTGACGAGGTAGCAGCAGAAAATACAAAAAGTGTTGCGGGATGCCGACGGACCACTAAGGACACTCGGGGGACAGACCAAGCTAAAGTGCCAATCTCAATAATAACCAATAAACTGCGTGTTGCGCACAGAAATTGAACCCCTTGATTTACAGTCAAAAGCGGTGCCGGTTTTGCCGTGAAATCACCCTGAGGACGGTATCCAGCACTTGATCAAGTTGCTTCCCGACGTCGTCACAAAGGAATCTGAGGACGAAATAGCCATGTTCCTGTAGGCAGGCATCTTTTCGCCGGTCGCGCCGGTAGGCCTCTTGATCGGAAAAATGGTGTGGACCATCAAGCTCAATTACCAGTTTGGCTGCCGGGAAAAGGAAATCTACCTCCATCTGTCCATAATTATCGAAGGGGATGGGCAGGCTCTGATTGAGGCGGAAGCGTCCGGCGGTTTCCGGCAATGTTTCAAGTCGTGTGAAGAAAAAAGCTTCGGTGGCACTACGGGCACGGCCTACGCCTTCGGTATCGGCAGGGTAGGTGCGGGCAGCATGCACAAACAAATTGCCAAGATGGGTATCCACACCGTCCCGGATCAGGCGCTGTACGGTGGCAGCATAGTCGCGTTTCCATTCCGGCTCAACCGGCAAGGGGACATCCGAGGGCCAGCCCGGGACGGCACTGGCGGGAAGAAGGATGCTATATCCGATCGCCTCATAACCTTTGCAGCGTTTGTCGAACATGCGGGCCAGCATGGGGACGTTCAGGTCGGCATAATCGTAAATCCTCACTTCTTTTTTGCCTTCATGCAAGCGGTGGAGACGGCCCGCATATTGCGCGATGGTGCCGCGCCAGGATACCGGTAGGGTCAGGAAGAGTGTATCGAGTCGTGCGTCATCAAAGCCCTCTCCTAGATAATGCCCCGTGGCCAACAGAACCCGTTCCTCGTCTGCCGGAATAGAAGCCAGGCGAGTGAGCAAACCTTTGAGTTCTTTCCGGCCCATCCCTCCCCGTAAAACAAGAAGATGTTTAACGGCGGGTTCAAGAAGGGCCTGAAGCGACTCGAGATGTTCCGTACGCTGGGTCAGCACGATAGGGCTTCGCCCCTGTTGTACTGACGCAATTACATCTTGGACAATCAACTCGTTTCGTGGCCTACAGTTGATCAGTCCATCGTACAGCGTCTGGAATTGAAGTCGGCGATCCTCTTCGAGTTGTTGCGGGGGAATGTAGGCGGTAGGTCTGACGAGGATGGAGTGAGTGAAGGGACGTTGGTGGGCCTGTTGTCGGGCATCCACACGGAAGCGGACAGGTCCGCAGAGCATCTGGACAAGGGGGTGATGACCATCCTTGCGGGCCAGGGTGGCGGTGAGTCCGGTGAAAAACCTGGCCTTGGCCTGGCCAGCCACCTGTGCGTAGTGAGGGGAAGCGAGATGATGGCATTCATCCGCGATCACGTAGCCGTAGGCTCCTACACGGTCATCAACCTGTCCTTCATGAACCAAGCTCTGCATAATAGCGACATCGATTATGCCGGTTGGCTTATTACGTCCGGCCCCGATACAGCCAATGGCTTTTGGGGGTAGTTTGAGGAATGAGGACAACCGTTCCACCCATTGCTCCATCAGTTGGCGGCGATGTACAAGGATCAGGGTGTTCACGCCCCGCTGTGCGATAAGCCACGCGGCCAGCACGGTCTTGCCGAAGGCGGTCGTAGCCCAAAGGATGCCGGTTTCGTGAGCGAGGAGAGCCTCTCCGGCGGCTCGCTGGTCTGGATAAAGATCGCCAATGAAGGCTGCGTCGATGGGGTTCCCCTGAATACGTTCATCGAGAAGAGTGGTTTTGATAGAGAGCTCTGATAATAGGGCTTGAAGATTGGGCAGGCAGCCGCGCGGAATACCAATATGCTGTGGATAATCCTCAGCACAAGCGATGATCCGTGGAAGGGAGATATAGTTCCGCATCGCTTGCTGTTTGTAGAATTCCGGATTCTGGAAGGCTGCGAGGCGGAGGATGCGGTTGCGTAAGGCGGGGGGAAGGTTCTCCTTGCGGATGAAGATCTGGTTCCCGAGGATGAGTTCAAGGGTAGCAGGCAGGGGCGTTGTGATCGGTATGGCCTTCCGTTGCCGTGAAGGGGGTAAAGACCAAGGTATGGCTTCGTCCTCATCCTGCAACACCATTTGGACATTGAGTACACGATCTTGTCGTTCCGCCTTTTGGATAAGGGACTCAATAAAGTCGCGTGAAAGTCTGGGGAGGGAGGCGAGAAAAGCCCATTGGTCGGGGAGAGGAATCCCTTGCTCATCCAGGAAGACACTATGGCCCTGCTCACGGGGAAGTTTTTGGAGGGGGAGGGCAATCAGGTTCCCAAAACCTTTGGAGGGGAGGGTGTCTTGATTAGGAAAAAAACGGTCATATGAGTCCAGGCCGATATCCGGACGGCGCTCCATGGTTTCGGTGAGAAGATAAGAGCCGAACTTCCGGGCGAGGGAGGCAGGAATGGCCTGGTCGAAGAAAAACCATAAATGGCCCCCATTGCCGGAGCGGGAGCGTTCAAGGGCTAAGGGGATGTTGAACTGACGGCAAGTCTCTGTAACGGCCGCCACATCTTCCTGCCAACCTGCCTTATCGAAATCGGCGGCAAGAAAGAAGCAAGTGTCATCCTGAAGCAGAGGATAGAGGCCCATTACGAAAGGGGTGCCAGCGGCATCCTGACCGGAAAGATGCCAGCGGATGGTCTCATCGGTGACGGGGCGGAAACGACGGTGCGGACAATCCTGGCAACGGACGGCATGCTTATCACATAATCCCCGTATCCATTCATTGGCGCAGGCAGGCTGATAACCTGATTTACCTGTTTTCCGGCTTTCGAAACGCCGGGGATAGACATCCTCCCGGCCCCTAAACAACCACCGGAAAAGGGCAATTTTAGCATCCGGTGGCGAAGCATTATTAATCGAGGCGTCAACCATGGGAAAGATACGCTCCGTAAATCCATAATCCTGTAATGTAGCCGGTCATGGTTTCAGGTTATTGAATCAGACATTGTCCATCAACATATTCTTGATCCTTCGTTGCGAAATTCCGGCAGTTCCTCTACACTCCGCATTTCAATTCATATACAGGCAAAAGGTAAGGATTTTATGGAACTGAAGAATGAAAATCAGGCGCCTCAAACGCCGCCTCCTGATCAGAAAAAAAAGCCGGAGGTGATGCCCCCTGCCAAGTTCTCGCCGCAGGGACTTATGATCTGGTTGGCAATCATCGGGCTCATGTTGATGGCGTATCAATTTTACCGGGATGACCAGCAACCCACTGCAGAACTCAACTACAATCCCGACTTTGTCAAACTGGTGGAGTCGGGCGAGATTCCGGAATGTGAGATCGTGTCGGAAATTTCAGGAAACCAGTACATTCGTGGCACCCAGAAAAGCATCGACCCGCGAACCGGGAAACGCAAACAGTTCAAGGTGGATGTGATGGTGACGGATAACATGCCCGTCTGGCTGCGGGAGCATGATGTAAAATTCAAATTCCGGCGTGAAAGTCCCTATTTCTGGCAGATTGTATCCAGTGCCCTTCCGATTCTGCTACTCCTCGGGCTCTTGTGGTTCATGTTCTCCCGCCAGATGAAGGGGATGGGGCAGGGGGCTTTGAGCTTCGGGAAAAGCCGGGCCAAGATGATGGCGCGTGAAAAGAACAAAGTCACTTTCAAGGATGTGGCCGGCGTGGAAGAGGCCAAGGAGGAGGTCCAGGAGATTATCGATTTCCTAAAGGATCCAAAGAGATTTCAGAAACTCGGTGGGCGCATTCCAAAGGGCGTACTCTTGATGGGACCTCCTGGAACCGGGAAAACCCTGATGGCCAAAGCCATTGCCGGTGAGGCCGGTGTTCCCTTCTTTAATATCAGTGGATCGGATTTTGTTGAAATGTTTGTCGGGGTGGGGGCCTCACGTGTCCGCGATATGTTCGAGCAGGGCAAACGGAATGCGCCCTGTATCATCTTCATCGACGAAATTGATGCCGTGGGCCGCAGCCGGTTTTCCGGGGTGGGTGGAGGCCACGATGAACGCGAGCAGACCTTGAATGCCTTACTGGTGGAGATGGATGGATTTGATACCCAGGAGGGGGTTATCATTATTGCGGCGACCAACCGGCCGGATGTGCTGGATCCCGCCTTGCAGCGACCGGGGCGGTTTGACCGGCAAATTGTCATTGATCTACCGACCTTGGACGGGCGCGAAGCCATCCTGAATATCCATGCCCGTGGCATCAAGTTATCGACGTCCGTGGATCTGCGCCGGATTGCCCGTGGCACGCCGGGATTTTCCGGCGCCGATCTGGCGAACCTGATGAATGAGGCCGCCCTGCTGGCGGCCCGTAGCGGCAAGGAATCGGTGGCCCTGTCTGATCTGGAAGAAGCCCGTGACAAAGTTCGGTGGGGCCGGGAACGCCGAAGCCGGGTGTTGGACGATAAGGAAAAGAAGGTGACCGCCTATCATGAAACCGGACACGCCTTGGTCACCCTTCTGGTTGCGGAAAGTGAGCCGATTCACAAGATCACGATCATTCCGCGCGGCAACGCCTATCTCGGGGCCACCATGCAACTTCCGGAAAAAGATCGCTACATGGAGGGCAAACTCAAACTGAAAGGCATTCTCGCCACAATGATGGGAGGGCGGGTGGCAGAAGAACTGATTTTTGGCGACATTACCTCTGGCGCCCGCAGTGACTTGAAGCAGGCCACACGGCTGGCCCGGTTGATGGTCTGTGACTGGGGAATGAGCGAGAATATGGGCCCGCAAACTTTCGGCAACCACGAGGAACTGATGTTCCTGGGCCGCGGAATTTCAAGCTCCCAGGATTTCAGCGAGGACACCGCCAGAAAAATAGATGCCGATGTCAGCCTGTTATTGCGGGGCGCTTATGCGGAAGCCAAGGAAATTCTTGATAAAAATCGCGACAAATTGGAACAAATCGCCCAGACGCTATTGGAGCGTGAAACACTAGACTCCCGCGATGTGGAAGAGTTGATGAAACATGGACGGCTCCTTGCGGATTCGGAGCGCCCGCCAGTACCGGCTGAACCGGTGGCGGCGGCGGCAGCCACGCCGCAGACCACAGATGCGGTTAAAACAGAAGGGTGATTTGAGTGACATCGCGTTTGTCATGGCGTTGTCGTGAGCGGACATTGCAACTGGAATCACGTCCTTTGATTATGGGGATTTTGAATGTCACCCCGGATTCGTTTTCAGATGGCGGTCGCTATGGGACTGCCGAAACAGCAATCCGGCACGGGCTGGAAATGGCGGAAGCCGGGGCCGACATCATTGATGTGGGCGGTGAATCTACACGACCAGGAGCGTCGGCCGTGGCGCCGGAAGAGGAGTCCCGCCGGGTGATACCGGTTCTCGCGGCGTTGGGCCGGGCTTTTGCAGGCGCTACCGGGACTCCGGCGTTGTCGGTGGATACGCGTAAGGCCAGCGTGGCCAGACAGGCCTTGGAAGCAGGAGCGCACATCATCAATGATGTCACGGCATTTGAGGGGGATCCGGACATGGTGGCTGTGGCACGTGAATACGGGGCGGGTGTGATTCTTATGCATATGCGAGGGGATCCAACCACGATGCAGCAGAATCCTCACTACGAAGATGTGGTGGCGGAAGTGGCCACCTATCTGGCGGGTCGGGTGGCTGTTTTGAAGGCGGCCGGACTGAAGGCCGATACCCTGGCGCTCGACCCGGGAATTGGTTTTGGGAAAACCGTGGAGCATAATGTGCGGTTGATTGCGGGATTGCAGGCTCTGGTGAGACAGGGCCATCCGGTGGTTATAGGCCTGTCGAAGAAAAACTTTATCAGCAAGATTACCGGCTGTGATGTGGCGCACAGGATGCCGGGGAGTTTGGCCGGGGCGGTATGGGCGGCAGGGCAGGGGGCCCATGTGTGGCGGGTTCATGAGGTTGCCGAATCGATGGCGGCTGCCCGGATGGTAGGTGCATTGAGAGAGGAAACAACGACGTGGAATGGATGAACCAGATCATCTGGCCGGCCTTCAGCGGGATCATTGAAATCCTGGTGTTGACCTGCGGGTTCTATTTCCTGCTTCTGTTTTTCCGGGAGACACGGAGTATCAAGGTGTTTATCGGTTTGCTGGTTGTGCTCATCACACTTATTTCCATCACGAGTTTTTTTCATATCTATGCCTTAAACTGGCTGTTACGACAGCTTTCAGTCTATCTTGCCGTTGCCTTGCTTATTATTTTCCAACCCGAAATCAGGCGGGTCCTGGCGGAAATCGGAAGATCTCCATTTCTTACGCCGCCGGTCGATTCCCGCGGACATGTGGACAGCATTGTGGATGCCGTGATGCTCCTGGCGGAGCGGCGCATCGGTGCCTTGATTGCGATTGAGCGCACCGACAACACCAAGGCCATTCAAGAGACCGGTGTTCAATTGGATGCCAAGGTAAATGCCGACTTACTGGCCACGTTGTTCTTCCCCCATACTCCGTTGCATGATGGTGGCGTGATGATTGTGGGAAACCGGATTGTTGCCGCGGGTTGTCTATTTCCGCTTTGTCAACAGCCGGAGCTCAGTCGCGGGCTGGGAACGCGTCACCGGGCGGCAATGGGGTTGACGGAGGAGACCGATGCGATTGCCATCGTGGTCTCCGAGGAAACCGGGACGATTTCCATCAGTACCCGCGGGAGGATGAGTCGCGATTTTGACGAGGACCGTCTCAGAAAATTTCTGTCCGGGATCTTGATGGGGGGACAGGCCGGCAGTTCCCGCTGGTCCCGGATTCGGCAGCAGCTTGATTTGACGACAACAGGGATACCAAAGACCGATAGTCTTGGGCGGGAGGGAGGCTCCCATGACGGATAATGTTTCCCTGATCCGGGAGTTGTTTGTGAAAAACAAACGACTCAAGTTACTGTCATTCGTGTTGGCAACGATGACGTGGTACATCATCCAGGATACGATCAGTTTCGAGATCGAAATCCCCGATGTCCGCTTGGATATTCAAGTTCAGGATGGGATGGCCATTTTGAACCAGTCGGCATCCACGGTGGATGTCACGTTCCGGGGATCTCAGGATGATATTCAACGATTGGATACCCGCCGCCTGCAGGCGGTGGTGGAACTGACGCGGGAGTCGAATGAGTTATCCCACGAAATAATATTAAAACCGGCCATGATCAAGGGCGTACGGGGGGTGCGGGCAGTAGCAATTCATCCTGAGCGGATTGTGGTCAAGCTGGATCGACAGGCGGAAAAACGGGTTCCGGTCAAAGGCCGAACGATAGGGTCCCCGTTGTTTGGGCAAATTGACGCGGTGATGTGTGAACCCTCTACGGTCTTGCTGCTGGGGCCGGCGCAAAAACTGAAGACCACCGAATGTGTCTATACCCAGCCGGTGGATGTGGATGGGCGGGTGGAATCCTTTATGCGGCGAACACCGGTCCAGGCGCCGGGTGACAATTGGGTGGCGCACATGGAGCCGTCGGATGTCCAGGTAAAAGTTACCATTGCCGGTAAAAGTGCCGGTCAGTTGTGGAAAAATATCCCGGTCAGTGCTGTGGTGGAGTCCGGCAGTTCTCTTCTGGTGGATCTGGATCCCCTGAGTGTGGATGTGATCGCCACGAGAATAGATCCCCTGGTCACGGGGGAGAAGTTTCAGGTGCGGGCGTTCGCCGATTGTATTGGATTAACAGTGCCGGGGGTATATACGGTTCCTGTTCATGTGAATGTGACGGGTGACTCGATGGCGGTCGCGCGCCCGGATGTGGTAAAAGTGACCGTGCGTTTAGCAGGAGATAAAAAATTATGAAAATGACTTGGTGTGCCGTGATCTGGTTGGCGGGAAGTTTGGGAGCCGGGGCGGAGGGAACATCGACCGTTCCTCCCGTGGTGACAGGAGAGGTGGCGGATCTGGTCTCAAGCGGACGCGATTGTTTGATGAACGGAAAGATGACAGAAGCCCAGGCGCTCTTTGAAAAGGCCTGTAATCTGGAGCCCACGAATAATGAGGCGGTTTTTGGTTTGAGTGCCGCCTACCTTGAGTTGAAGCGGTTCGAACAGGCCTTACCGTTGCTGGAGAAGTTAAATAAGGCCGCTCCGGACAGTCCGATGGTGAAAAATAATCTGGCCTGGGCATTATTGAAGGTGAAGGGAACGACGCCTGAAAATGCGATGCGTGCCGTTAAATTGGCGCGGGGCGCCCTATTGGACATGCCCTCGGATTTTTCCATCTGGAACACCCTGGGCGAGGCCTATTATGCGACCGGTCAATTTGAAAAGGGATTGAATGCCGCGCAGAGTGGATTACGATTGAGCCAGTTGGCGGGCGTGACCAACTCGCCCTGCCGTGATTTGATGGCGCGTTGCCGCAAGGCCGCCGGTGCGGCGTCATTGGAAAAAGAGGATGCCCGGCCTTGATGAGGAATGAGGACAGCATGGCTGAAATAAAATCCAATTCAGGTAGTAGTTTTCGCGAAGCCCTGAGCATTGTGCTTCTGGCGGTGTGTGTGATTATTTTCCTCAGTCTGGTGTCGTATGACTGGCGCGATATCGCCCTTTTGTGCGAGCCGCCGAATAGTCCGCCGGCCAATTTCATCGGACCCGGCGGAGCCTGGATGTCGTTTGTGCTTTTCGAGGCGATGGGATTGGGAGCCTACTTGATTCCACTCTGGTTCCTTGGTTTTGGAATTGTCCTGATCTTCCATGGAATCGAGCACATCCGGGCCAAATTGGTCTGGGTTATATTGATGATGTTTTCTCTCGCCTGTTTTCTTGAACTCCATACGGAATGGTTTGAGCCCATCCTGTCGGCCTTGAATCTCAGTGCGGCCGGCGGGGTACCAGCCCAATGGGTCGCGTATATGCTGTCGGTCAAAATGTTTGGGAGTCTTGGGGCCGAAATTTTGGTGATCGCCATTTTCCTGGCTACATCGGTCCTGTTTTTTGGATGGGATGCCATTCTCCGCTTTACCGCCATGCTGCATACGACGGCGGAAAAATGGGCCCACCGGGATGACCGCGACATGATGGACTCTCAAAAACGTGTGTCATCGGTCAAGGGGTGGAAACGGGAACGGATTGAGCGTGTAGCGGCCCGTGAAGAAGCCCATCTAGAAGAAAACGAAGAAAAACCGGAACAAGGGGAACTGATGGTGGTCCCGGAAACGGCGCCGGTTAAAGAGCCGCCAAAGGTGGCGATCAAACCCTCCACCAAGGTAAAGGAAAGGCCCATCATCCAAGAGCCCGAACCGGAACCCGAGCCTGAGCCTAAGCCCAAAGTTCTGCCCAAGCCCAAATCTGAACCGATCTCACCCCCGGTATCCTCTCCGCCGGGGACCTATCAGCTGCCCCCGCTGTCCCTGTTGACTGAAGTGCCAACGGATCGGCAGGCGATTCCGACTGACACCGACACAACGGGCCGGCTGATTATCCAAACGCTGGAAGAGTTTGGCATCAAGGCTGAACTTAAGAATGTCGAACAAGGGCCCTCGGTGGCTCGATATGAACTCATTCCCGCGCCAGGCGTCAAAGTTGAAAAGATTTCCAATCTCAGCAATAACCTCGCCCTGTCATTAAAGGCGACCAGCGTACGTGTGCAGGCTCCTATTCCAGGGCGGGGAACCGTGGGTATTGAAGTACCGAATCTCAGCACGAGTCCGGTCTATTTGCGCGAAATCCTGGAGGGGCCCGCCTGGCAACCGCTTCGTCAGGAGATTCCGATCGTCTTGGGAAAAGATGTCGGGGGAAAGGATCTTGTGGCGGATCTGGCCTCCATGCCCCATCTGCTGGTGGCCGGGGCGACCGGATCGGGGAAGACGGTTTGCATGAACTCGATTTTAGCAGGGCTGTTCATGTCCCGTACGCCGGAACAGTTGCAGTTAATTCTGATCGACCCCAAGATCGTGGAGTTCTCGGTGTACAACCATCTGCCGCATCTCCTGGGGGCCAAAACGGAAGTCATCACGGATCCCAAGAAGGCGGCGGGGGCGTTGCGATGGGCCATCACCGAGATGGAACGCCGCTATAAAATCATGGCGAAAGCCGGGGTCCGGAATATCAAGAGTTTTAATTCCCGGCCGATTGAAAAACAGCAGGCCTTGTTTGACGGCGCGGAGGAGGTCGCCCGTCTTCCCGACAAGCTGAGCTATATTGTGATCATTGTCGATGAGCTGGCGGATCTGATGATGACGGCACAGGCGGAAGTTGAAAATTATATTGCCCGGCTGGCCCAGCTTTCACGGGCAGTGGGGATTCACATGATCCTTGCCACCCAGCGGCCCTCGGTGGATGTCATTACCGGAACGATCAAGGCGAACTTTCCCGCGCGTATCGCCTTCCAGGTGGCCCAGAAAAATGACAGCCGCACCATTCTTGATGCCAATGGCGCGGACAAGCTTCTGGGCCGCGGGGATATGCTTTTCCTACCGCCGGGTTCAAGCAAACTGACCCGGGCGCAAGGTGCATTGACCTCGGATGAAGATATTAACCGGATTGTAGGCTTTATCATGAAGCAGCGCCCGCCCGTAGTGGTGGAGGAGAAGGCAGATGAAGCTCCGGTTCAGAAGGCCATGACGTCGAGCCTGCCGGAGGCCGGGTCGGCCGCAGGCAAAGCCACGCCAAGTTTTGATGATATGATCGTCAAGGGGGGGGAAGATGCCGAGGATGACCAGTTGTTGGAAATGTCCGTTCAGATCATCCGGGAAACGCAACGGGCATCCACCTCTTCCCTTCAGCGCCGCCTGCGTATTGGTTACACCAGGGCGGCCCGTATTATGGATGTATTGGAGCAGCGCGGAATTGTCGGGCCAGCCCGCGGATCCGACCCTCGCGAAATTCTTATAGATATGGATGGGGAAATCCCCGGTAATTCAGAGCCCAAAGAGGATGAACAGACATGAGTGAACTTCTGGCCCCAAGAACTCCCGGCGCCGCCTTGCGTGCCGCCCGTGAAAAACGCCGTCTAAGCATCAATGAGGTCGCGGAGGCGACCCGGATCAAGATACATATTTTGCAAGCCCTGGAGAGTGATGACTATAGTGCCATTGCCGCACCGCTGTATGGCAAAGGGTTTATCAAGCTCTATGCGGAATATGTCGGGCTGGATCCCGCGCCCTTGATTCGTTTTTACCTCGGCAACTATGCGCGGACCGTACGGCCCACCCTGAAAACCGAGGTGCCTCCACCGACCCCGATGAATGACGGGATTCCACAACCCTCTCCGCTGGCCCGTTTCAAAGAATCCAGTGGGTCGATGTTGACGGAGTTGGGAAACAACATGGTAACCACCCTCCGGGATCTATTTCACACCCTGATGGTGGCGTGGACTCGTTTGAAAGCCAAGCGGTTAGAGTCCGCAGGACGTACCATGATGTCGTCTGCGCGCAGCTATACGGAATCTCCCCCGATACCTGTGGGAAAAGCCGCAGCACTGGTGTTTGCCGTTCTGGTGGTGGCGATTCTTGCCGTGAGTGCCTTCTACCTGTTTTCAAATCCTAAAACCCCATCGTCTGCTTCGGCTCCTGTTTCTGTGACCCCGCCGACCAAGCGTGTGGTCTATAGCCAGTCCTTGCGTCTGGCTGAGCCTCCGCCTGCACCGTATGCGAAACTGAAATAAGTCATGATGACCACCCGCCCCACTTCCGCGCCCCATGAGGCGCTGGTTTCCGTTGGCTTTATCAGCCTTGGATGCGCCAAAAACCTTGTGGACTCCGAGCACATGGCCGCGGTGTTGCGCTCGGCAGGAATCGTCCTGGCACGGTCACCTGAGGAGGCGGATATCATACTCGTCAACACGTGCGGCTTTATTGGAGATGCCAAGGAGGAATCCATAGATGCCATTCTGCAGGCTTGTGCCCGCAAGCAGTCCGGAAGATGCCGGGCGGTGATTGTTGCCGGATGCCTGATCCAACGGTATCAGACCGAACTCCAGCGCGCGATGCCTGAAGTGGATGCGTTTGTCGGCCTGGATCAGTTGCCGGATATCGCAAAAGTGGTTCGCCGGTTGATGGGGGGCGAAAACAACATCTATCAGGTATCCACAGTTTCGCGGAAGGTATTCAATCCCCTGCCGCGGCGGATTCTGCTCACCGGCGGGCCCTATGCCTATGTGAAAATTGCCGAAGGTTGCAACCACCGGTGTGCCTTTTGTGCCATTCCCGGCATCCGGGGTCGGTATCGATCCCGCAGTATCACCGATATTGTCCGGGAGTCTGAACGCCTATTGGAGCAGGGGGTCCGGGAACTGAATTTGATTTCCCAGGATACCACGCGATATGGGTCTGACCTTCATGATGACACTGATCTTCCCAAACTTTTGAAGCGTCTGGGGAAAATCGGGGGCAATTTCTGGGTCCGGTTACTATACGGACATCCGGCGTATTTGAGTGATGAACTCCTGGACACGATGGCGGCGATTCCCCAGATATGCCGTTATCTGGACATTCCCATTCAGCATGCCCATGCCGATATGTTGGCCGCAATGAACAGGACGGGTGGGGCAAAAGCGGTTTGGGCGTATCCGGAGCGGGCCCGGGCGTGTCTACCAGGGGTGACCCTGCGGACAACCTGTTTGGTGGGGTTTCCGGGAGAGACCCGTGCACAGTTCAATGAGTTGAAGCGTTTTGTCCGGGAAGCCGAATTTGACCATTTAGGAGTGTTCGCCTTTTCGCCGGAGGAAAATACCCTTGCGGCGAAACTACCCGGCCAGATATCCCGTATCACGGCAGAGCGGAGGAGAAATGAATTGATGGCCGCGCAACAGGAAATCGCTTTCCGAAAAGCAGCGGCGCACCGTGGGCGGAACGATGAGGTCTTGTATCTGAAGCTGCTTCGCAAAGGGCTATGGCAGGCCCGTTCCAGGGGGCAAGCTCCCGAAGTGGATGGCCTTACCCTGGTCAGGCAAACTGGAAAGGCGCATCCCGGCCTGGTGGCCCCCGTCCGGTACACGGGCGCCGCTGGATACGATATAAAGGCGAAACCGGCCTGATTTAACCCTCACGGTGGGGCGGTCCATCTGTTGGCTTCCGAATAGGCTGAAACACCAGAGGGGTAGATAAAATCATTGCATGACAGAGTTGCCGTCTGATCAAACTGCCAATGCCCTTTGAAATGTCATGTTCAATGCGAAAGAAACGAACATGAATTCGGTAAGTCAATATTGCTTAAGAAAATATGTTGTAAGTATATTAATCGCATATTGTTGTACTGAAATATATGCAGGCATTGACAAAGAAATGAAATGTTTTATTATAATGCCATGATCAAGTACACGGTGCCATACGACTGGATTCGATATGACTTTGTGAAGGTGGCGAATGAGTTGATGCTTGCCAGGGCAGCCATCCTATCGCTGACAAACATTCCCTATCAGCGGAGTTGGACCGAGCAACTTCAGGTGGTTCAACTCAAGCGTGAGGTAGCCGGGACATCACGCATTGAAGGTGCTGATTTTACGGATCGGGAGTTGGATGCGGCCATGAATGAGTCGCCGGAGCAGTTACACACGCGGTCCCAGCGTCAGGCTGCTGCCGCCGTGAAGACTTATCGGTGGATTGCCGGGCTACCGGCCGACCGGCCGATTGATGCCGCGTTGATCAAGGAAACACATCGTTACATTGTTGTTGGTGCGGATGACGACCATTGCCCGCCGGGTCAACTGCGGGGAAGGGACGTGAATGTGACCTTTGGAATACCGCCGCACCGTGGGGCCGATGGTGGTGAGGAGTGTGAGGCGGCATTTAATGGGCTCTGCCGGGCGGCGCAACAGGAGTTTCTGCAGCATGATCCTTTGATCCAGGCATTGGCCCTTCATTATCACTTTGCGGCCATGCACCCTTTCCTGGATGGCAATGGCCGTACCGCCCGGGCGCTTGAGGCACTGATGCTCCAGCGGGTGAACTTGAAGGACACTCTCTTCATCGCCATGTCGAATTATTACTACGAGGAGAAGAACTCATACCTGAAAGCACTGGCATCGGTCAGGGCGGCGGATCATGATCTTTCGGATTTCTTGGTCTTTGGACTCAAGGGAATCGCGGTGCAATGTACCCGGCTGTTTGATGAGATCCGGAAAAACGTTGCCAAAGCGTTGTTTCGCAATGTCATGTACGATTTATTCAACCGGCTTCGCACCCCGCGGAAACGGGTCATAGTCGAACGACATGTTGACATTCTCAAGCGCCTGCTTGCTGTGGACAAGTTGACACTTGAGGAATTATCGGAACAGACCCTGGTTGTTTATAAGCAACTCAAGAATCCCGGCAAGGCGCTGATCCGTGACATCAACTACCTGTTGCGCTTGAAGGCGATTGGATTCAATAAGTTGCCGGAAAACCGCTATGAGATCTTTGCCAGGTTGCAGTGGCCAACGGAAATCACCGAAACCGATTTCTTCAGGAGCGTCAAGGAAATGCCGAAGGCTAAAACACATGGATTCCTGTCATGAGAATGGGGAACGGCAAATGACCCAGCCTTGGGAAAGTTGCGCCGACGTTGGACAGCTGATACCCTGCCTGCAATTTACTGGAGTTGATAACCGCCTCATCTTCGGCGACAACCTTCTCGCCCTCAAGGCTCTAGGATGGTGGGCGGTGGACAAGATTAGGGAAAGTCGCAGATTTTTATGTAAATTGGCCTTGCGATTGGCGGCTCGATACAATACCTTATCTTCAACACACGCGCCGTGCCTCTCGTCCGCAAGGATGATGCACATCAAGGGCGCGTTTTTTTATTTCCTAGGCGCCGTGCCGTGTGGGGAAGGATTGCCATGACCACTTCTTACACAAAACAATGGTTGCCCATTCCCGACCAGCTGCTCAAATTGAAGTCATACGGATTGGCAGTTGCCGACGATACCGCCGCATGCGCATTTCTGGAACACATCAACTACTACAGGTTCAGTGGTTATGCGTTGGCATTTGAGCAACAAAGGCATTTGTTTCGTGCGGGGGCGACTTTTGAGCAAATACGGGATGCTTATTATTTTGATCGCGCATTACGTGATCTGGTGACTGAGGCTCTTGAGATCATTGAACTGGATATGCGGACGACAATTGCCTATTTGTTCGGAAAGAATCACAAGCCGTTCGGGCACACGTTATTTTGCAATTTCTTTCACACTTTCAAGCACCCGGAGTGGCTGGCCAAACTTCATAGCGAAACCAGGCGTTCCGATGAGTTGTTTGTTGAGCATTACAAGGCAACATACAGTGAGTTCCCTAATATGCCGATTTGGGTTGCCACAGAAATCATGTCTTTTGGCGCACTCTCGAAAATGTATAGTGGAATGTTGCGGCAAGATCAAAAGGACATTGCCCGCAGATATGGCCTTCAACCAGATACGCTCAAATCCTGGTTGCATCATCTGGTTTACACTCGGAACTTGTGCGCGCATCATTTAAGAATATGGGATCGGAAGTGGGCAATCAGTCCTGATTTACCCGCCGGAAATGCATGGCTCTCCCCTTGGGTTCCGGATAACACTCGTTTGTTTGCATCCCTTTTGGTTCAAGCCAAGGTGTTGTCGCATTGTCCCGCTGAAAAAGTCTTTGCTCATGATTGGCGGTTGCGGATCGAAAACCTTTTAGCTAGCCAAACGCCCGCCGTTTCTGACGCCTTATTCAGAATGGGTTTGCCTGAAAACTGGAAAACGCATCCTCTGTGGAGCTGTCTATGAGCTCAATTCGCACCAAACTTGAACTCACCTGGATCGGGAAAGAGAACCGGCCCCGGTTGGAGCCGCGCATCCTGCTTGAAGACCCGGCGAAGTCACATCATGCGAAACATCGTGTGACGGATAAGGACATTTTCGATAACCGCCTCATCTTTGGCGACAATCTTCTCGCTCTCAAGGCGCTTGAGCAGGAGTTTGCGGGGAAGATCAAATGTATATTTATTGATCCGCCATACAACACTGGTAGTGCGTTTATGCATTACGATGACGGGGTTGAGCATTCGATCTGGCTTAGTCTGATCCGTGACAGGTTGGAATTGCTCCGCCATCTTCTTCGCCCAGACGGTTCCATTTGGATCACGATAGATGATACGGAAGGGCATTACTTGAAAGTTCTTTTGGATGAAATATTTGGGCGTGTCAATGCTCTGGGAACTGTTACTTGGCAGAAAACTACAAGTATACACAACAACGCCGACCTTTTCTCTTCTGCGACCGATATGTTGCTTTGCTACGCAAGGGATGTTTCACAGTTTAAGATGGGGCGCGTACCCCGTAGCGAGCGTAATGCGTCAGATTATTCCAATCCAGATAAAGATCCACGTGGTGCTTGGTCGTCGAGTCCCCTTCATGTCAGTCTGACATCTGGTCAGCGGGGGAAGCAATATGCTGCCACGGGAAAGTCATCGGGTCTTTTCCCGATTATTAGTCCGCATGGTGATGAAATACTACCGCCCAAGGGGCGTGCATGGGCATATTCCATTGAGACAATCAAAAAGTTTGAGGCGGATAAGTTAATCTGGTGGGGCAGTGGGTCATCAGTAAGGAATTCAATGCCGCCATGTTGGCGGAGGCGGCTTGTAAGCTGGAGGGGTTCACCTATGCGCCCAGTGATACGGTCTATTGGCAGCATGGCCATTCCACGGAGCGGGATTTTATCTATGTCACGACGCAGAACCTTACCTCGGACCAACTTACACAGTTGAGTGATGAGGTGGGGCCGGATCGGTCCCTCCTCGTGCTCTGCGCCGCTTTCCGCAGTCCCAAGGGCGGAACGGACCCGTCTTCGCCCAAGGGCTCCGCCGCGGCAAGCTTCTACCCCAACCTCACCGTTAAGAAGATCCCGAAACAGGTCCTCTCTCGCTGCGAATGGGGGCATGATGATTATAGCCTCAAGGTGGAGAACCTGCCAAAGGCGCCGCCAAAAGCGGGGCAACAGGAGCTTGGTTTTGTATGAAATTACGGATTAATCGTATGAGAACGAACATCAATGAGGCGGAAGTCTTTTCAATTTATGGACGTATCAGGGAGATTCTAGAATCAGCAAAATCTGCCGTGTCCAGATCTGTGAATACGACGCAGGTAGCGGCGAATTGGTTAGTTGGGCGGGAAATTGTGGAGGGACAGCAGAAGGGCGCTCATAAAGCCGAGTATGGGGATGCTCTGCTTGCAAACCTTGCTGCTCGGCTTATGGCTGACTTCGGTCCCGGATACTCAGGGACAAATCTTCGCTGGTTTCGACAATTCTACCTTGTTTATGAAGATTTGTTGTCCGATCAGATTTGTCACGCGCCGCGTGATAAATGTGCAACCGACACGGAATCAGGCGGTTGTGAGATTTGTCACGCAGTGCGTGACGAATCGCTGATGAATATTTACGCGCCGAGTCAAGAATCGTGGAAGCCGGGAAAACTGCACCCGAACTTGTCTTGGACCCACTATCGAACCTTGCTTCGTGTCGATAAACCGGAAGCAAGGGCATTCTACGAAATCGAGGCTATCCAGAACAACTGGGCGGCAAGGGAGCTTGAGAGACAGATATGCAGTCTTCTCTACGAGCGTCTGGCTTTAAGCCGCGACAAGAAAGGGCTGATGCGCCTGGCAACAAAGGGCCAGGAGGTGCAGAAGCCGGGGGATATTTTCAAGGATCCGGTGGTGATCGAGTTCACCGGTTTGCCGGAGTCTCCCAAACTGGTGGAGACAGACCTCGAAACCGCTTTGATCAGTAATCTGCAATCCTTCCTGCTGGAATTGGGTAAGGGCTTTGCTTTTGTGGCACGGCAGGAGCGGCTGACACTGGACGGCGACCATTTCTACATCGATCTGGTCTTTTATCACACCATCCTGAAGTGTTATGTCATCATTGATCTCAAGACCGGCAAGTTGACGCACCAGGATTTGGGCCAGCTTCAGCTCTATGTGAACTACTATGACCGGGAAAAGTGTACGGCGGGCGATAATCCGACTTTGGGCCTGATCCTCTGTGCCGACAAGAATGACGCGGTGGTCCGTTATACGCTGGGCGATGATCAGCAGAAGATTTTCGCCAGCAAGTATAAGCTTTACGTTCCGTCAGTGGCGGAACTTCAGGCGGAAATCAAACGAGAGGTCAAGGTGCTGCAATCCTCAACTGTTTCCAAAATGGAAATAGTTCAAAAAAAGCGGCTTAAAGGAGGGGCGGAAGCATGAAACCCCAAGTCAATGCCATTGCCGGTCGTTTAAGCCTCCGCCAGCCGCAGCGACGCTCGCTGGAAATTCTCGACCGCATCACGGAGATTATCCCGCCTCGGAAGGGGGGCGATATCGCCGCGGCGCTGGAGGTGATTCGCTCCGAATTCCCGACCGTTACCGATTTTGAGCGAGAATTTCCCTCGGTCTGCTTCGCGCTCGCCACCGGCGTTGGTAAGACGCGGCTGATGGGCGCCTTTATCAGCTACCTCCACCTTGCCCATGGCATCAATAATTTCTTCGTCATGGCCCCGAACCTGACTATCTACAACAAGCTCATCGCCGATTTCACCCCCAACACGCCCAAGTATGTGTTCAAGGGGATCGCCGAGTTCGCCACCGACGCCCCGGAGATCATCACCGGTGATAATTATGAGGCGAAGGCGGGGACGCTGTTCGACGAGACGCTTCGCTGTAAGGTGAATATCTTCAACATCTCGAAGATTAACTCGGAAGTCCGGGGCGGGAAGTCGCCGCGTATCCGCTTCCGTGTTCTTGATGGCCGCATGGCCTTGATGCCTGGACCGAGCCGGCCTGATGTGACGCTGGATAGCGATAGCTTTGCCAAGCTGAACTTGCCCGTTCGGCACGTATTTGTCACTGAGAACGAGACGAATTTCCTGGCGTTTCCTCCCGTTAGTTCCTCGATTGTGATTTTTGGTGCGGGGTATGGATGGGATGCGTTGGCAAAGGCCGTGTGGTTGTCACAGTGTTCAATTCAGTATTGGGGTGACATCGATACACATGGCTTCGCCATACTTGATAGTTTCCGAGCCCGTTTTCCCCATGCTGAGTCATTTCTAATGGATCATTCAACACTGATGGTTCATGAGAGTTTGTGGGGCAAGGAAGCCGATCAGGTGGTCCATGACTTGCCGAGGCTGACGAGCGATGAGCAGGATTTGTTCAATATGCTGCGGGACAATCGACTTAGAAGTCATTTGCGGTTGGAACAGGAAATGATCGGGTTTGGTTGCATTGTTACTGCGCTGAATACCATATTACTACCTCATTCCGCGACCTTGGCGGAATACCCTTGAAATATTTCCTCTGTAATCACGCCGTTACAAAACGGGATTCGAAATGTCAGGTATTCTTCATTGACACCATGCCTATGGTCTTTGCACACTGCTAAGAATTATGGCTGAAATAAACCTTCCAAATAAAATCACCGTTGGCCGGATTGGACTGACGTTTATTATGGCTGGCTTTCTGACTTCAGGGATTCCCTACGGAAAAACGCTGGCCTTACTCACCTTTGGTTTGGCAGGGCTTTCAGATTGGCTGGATGGAATGCTGGCGCGCCGACTTAACAAGATTTCCATTTTCGGGCAATTGATGGATCCGCTTGCCGATAAAATCCTGGTTTGTGCGGCATTTGTCAGTTTTGTGGCCATCAATCAGATTGTGCCGGCCTGGATTGCCATCACCATCATCAGTCGTGAATTTGTGGTGACGGGACTGCGGTTGTTGGCCAGTCAGCGGGGCCGGGTGCTTCCCGCCGGGCCCTGGGGCAAACACAAGATGATCTGGCAGACGATCACGATTGTGGTCATCATGTTGGGATTGGCTTTGCAGGAGGAACTCCTTCCATTGTTTCTCGGGGCGGGAGATCACGCGCAGTTCATGGTTGAATACAACATCTACTTCATCAGCACGGTGAAGTTCCTTTATCATTTTGTGGCGGCTTTGACGGCCATTTCGGGCGTGATTTACCTTTGGGATGGCCGTGATCTCTATATGGAGCATACCTAATGGCGCAGGATTGGAATATCAAGTCACGCTCAATGGCCTGTTCGGCATGTCAAGATAACTTTGCCGATGGACAGCCGTATCATACCCGCCTCATCTTTCAGGAGCATGACTACAGTCGCGGCGATTATTGCGAAAAATGCTGGGGTGTGGAAGCGAGCGCCCAACCGCGATATAGTTCCTGGCAGGGCTATTTCAAAATGCCTCCATCAGAGCCCGATCATCGGATCAAGAAGGAGACCGCGGAAACTCTGCTCCGTGAGTTGATTGCCGCGGGGGACCCGGCACAGACCAGCGTCATCTACATTCTGGCCGCGATGCTGGAACGCCAACGGGTGCTGGTCGAACGCGAGATCAAGAGCCTGGAAAACGGGACGAAAGTAGTCGTCTATGAACACAAGAAAACAGGCGAAACCTTTGCCATCACCGATCCCCAGTTGAAGTTGACCGCACTGGATGCCGTCCAAAAAGACATTATGGCATTGTTGACGGCCTCAGGAAGATAACCCGGCAGGTATGTTGGACCTCAAAATAGTTGCGGGAATGGTTCTGGACGGAACCGGCAGGCCGGCACACCGGGCAGACATTGGGATCACCGGCGACCGTATTACGGTAATAGGCGACCTCCAGACCGCAGAATCACAGGTCGTCATTCAAGCCGAAGGCCAGATGGTATGTCCCGGGTTTATTGATACCCATTCTCATTCCGATGCCTATCTATTAATTGAACCGGACTCGCCGAGTAAGGTATATCAAGGGGTGACCACCGAGGTGGTGGGGAATTGCGGGGCTTCCGCTGCGCCCTGTCTGGGTTCGGCCCATCTGGCCTCCGACTGGCAGCTCCACACCTATCCCGGACAATGGAAGACGATGGCTGAATACCGTCAGGTTTTGGAGAAGGTAAAGCCGGCGGTAAATGTAGTTCCTTTGGTTGGTCATAATGTCCTCCGGGCTTCAATCATGGGATATGAAGGACGCGCCGCTACCCGCGATGAGTGCCGCGCGATGGAGCGATTGCTGGAGCAGAGCCTTGATGCAGGAGGCCGCGGCCTCAGCTCTGGTCTGATTTATCCGCCGGGAATGTATGCCACAAGGGAGGAAGTTATCGGGCTTGCCCGCGTGGTAAAGCGCAAGGGAGGTATTTATACCTCGCACATGCGAAGTGAGAGCAACCAGCTAATCGAAGCGCTCAACGAAACCATTGAAGTAGGACGGGAGACAGGGGTTCGGATTCAGGTTTCACACCTCAAGACCTCCGGGCAGGGGAATTGGCATTTACTGGATGCCGCACTGGAAACCCTCGAATCGGCGCGACAGACAGGCATTGAAGTAGCAGCGGATCGTTATCCCTACATTTCATCCTGCACCGAATTGGATGTGATTTTCCCGGACTGGGCCACCGAAGGGGGCCGGGAGGCGGAGATGGCACGTCTGAAAGATCCCGGAACCCGGGCCCGTTTGAGGGCCGAACTGCTTGAAAATCGGGCTGAGCGATCCTGGGGCAACATTACCATTGGATCAACAACGGAAATCAATCGACGGTACCGGGGGCTGCCATTGGCCGAAGTCGCGGAGCGTTTGAACCTGGAGCCGGTAGATGCCGCCTTGTATTTGATCGAGACGGACCAATTGATGACCAGTGCGTTTTTTCAGGGGATGAGTGAGGAAAACCTTTGGCGGATCCTGGCCCAACCCTGGGTGATGATCGGGTCGGATGCATCCTTGCGGGCTCCATGGGGACCTCTGAGCAAAGATTATCCACATCCGCGCGCCTATGGAAGTTTTCCGAAATTTCTGCGAGCCGCGCTGGATGGAAAAACAGTGTCCTTGCCGGAAGCGGTACGCAAAATGACTTCCCTGCCGGCGGCCCAATTCGCTTTATCGTCACGGGGTGAACTGAAGGTTGGCTATCGGGCCGATGTGACCGTGTTTGATCCCGTCGCCATCCGGGATCGTGCTTCCTATAGTGCTCCGCATTGTTTCGCCAACGGAATTACCCAGCTCATCGTAAATGGGGTGCGGGTGTTGGCGGAGAGGCAACTGACAGGTGCGCGCCCGGGGTATTGGCTGTAATAGATTATGAATCCAGTGCGTTGCGGATGGACTCGGCTAGTTGTCGCAAAATAAGGGGTTTCAAGATGACCTCTTTTACACCGGCCTGAAGAAGATCCCGGTCATCAAGGGTCTTACTGAACCCGGTACAGATCAGGGAAGGGATATTGGGACGGATGGCATGGATCTCGTGAATCAAGTCCATACCGGTAAGTCCCGGCATGATTTGGTCGGTAATGATCAGATCAAAACGGCTGGGATCTTCCCTGAAAATGGTGACCGCTTCAAATGGTCGCATGCACGTCACCACCTTGTAACCCAGTGAGGTCAGCATCTGACTGGCCATATTGGTAATTCCCATTTCATCATCAACAAAGAGAATACGTTCCGTACCACGGGGAATTTCCGTCGTTTTGGTATCCGTCTGGTCTGCCGCCTGTTCAAGGAGGGGCAGCACAACATGGAAAACGGTTCCCTTACCGACGTCGCTTTCAACGGTGACGGTCCCGCGGAGGGCGGTAACGATGCCGTGGACGACCGCCAGTCCCATACCAGTTCCCTCGCCGCTTCGTTTGGTGGTAAAGAACGGTTCAAAGATACGGTCGAGAATGGCGCGATCCATACCATGCCCGCTGTCACGGACAGTGATTTCAACGTAGGCCCCGAAACGCAAGCGGGTAAGGGGCCCATGCGTGCGGCTGTCAATGAGCAGTTGTTTGACGTTAATCTCAAGAATGCCACCCTTATCCTTCATGGCGTGAACGGCATTAGTACAGAGATTCATGATGACCTGATGCATTTGCGTGGGATCGGCCTTCACAATATCCCGTTCCGTCTGGATATTAAGACGTAATTCAATACTGGAGAGCAGGGAGCCCCGCAGTAACTGGGTCACTTCTTTGACGAGAGGGATCAGCCGGATGGGTTTAATTTCAAGTTCAGTCTGGCGACTGAAGGCGAGGATCTGTTTGACCAGTTCCTTGGCACGGTGGCTGGCCTTCAAGACTTCCTCAAGGTTGGCTTGGATGGGATCATTCGGAGGAAGTGTCATCATGGCCATTTCGGTATAACCGATAATCGGGGTGAGGATGTTGTTGAAGTCATGGGCAATCCCCCCTGCAAGTGTCCCGATGGCTTCCATCTTCTGGGCCTGACGAAGGATTTTTTCGTTTTGCCGGAGGGCATCTTCCGCGCGGCGGCGATCCGTGATATCCTGAATTTGGAACATGAACCCTTTCGGATTGAACTCATCGTCCAATCCAAGATTGGTGATGAGCATATCAAAGTTACCTTTCCCGGTTCGGGTTGACTTGAATTTTTCCTCTTTCTGGACAAGATCAAAATCCATAATTGTCTCGTACCGGATGGTGCCGCCCTTCATCAAGGTTTTAAGACTTTGTTCTTCGAGGGCATTCAAATCAAATAACTTGGCCTCATTGAAATGGCTCCGCTCGCTGATCCCAAACATTGCCAGCGCGGCCTGATTGACATCGGTCATGCGTTGCGCCGGATCGAATAGGGCCACACCGACAGGGGCACGGGCGAAAAAGTCAGAGAAGCGCCGTTCCCTTTCCTGCAGGGCCAAGCGGGTTTTATGGCGCTGGGTAATGTCATGAATGGTGTAATAAATGACAGGTTGTCCCTTATGCTCAAGTATGCGAACCGTGGCTTCTGCCGGAAATTCCGTTCCGGATTTTGTACGATAGGAGGATTCGACTGTCATAAACCCTTCTTTTTTGTCCTCTTCAGTAGCGTCAGGAAGACGGGCATTGCGCCAGGCTGAAAGAAGTTTGGCGTAGCGAGGGGTGGATCCGCTGTCGGGGTTGATTTCAATCTGGGAGGGGCTGAGCGCCAATAATTCCTGGCGGGTATAGCCAAGACGGAGGCAGGCCGTGGTGTTGGCGTCAATAAATTTCCCCGCCCCGCTTTTTTCATCTACTCCATGGACCAGGATGATATCGGGCGTATAATTAAGCAGGGTTTGATACCAATTTTTTAGATCATTTGCGGCAGCTTCCCCATCAAGCAAGTCTTCCGTACTTTTAAGGAGTTGACGGTTGGCGACTGCCAGCTTTTGTGTCTGGTTGCGGAAGGAATTCCGGGTCAGGAGAACGATCAGGGTGACCACAGCTCCAATCGCCAGAATGATCACGAGGGCCAGTCCGGCGATCGTGAGGAGCGACAAGGGAGTGTGATATCCCGTCCATTGGTCCAGAGACTTATAGTAAATAGAGTCGGGATTGTTTTTCAGGGTAATCAGATCCCGGTCGAGAGTTCGCCGCAGATCCCAGTTTCGGTCCCGGTTGAAAGCACACCGGAAATCGGTGGGACAGGTGGCCGTTGGGGTGACCGCAAGACCGTAACGCCGACCATTAAGATTCCCGAACAGGTGATCAACGAGACCTGCGTCCACGCGGCCGGCGGAAAGAGCGAAAAAGACCTCTTGATAGGAATGCATTTCAATGAGTTCACAGCGGACACCAGAGTTCTTCAGAAAATCAAGGAAAGGTTGCGAATAGACATCTTCATGAACTACGGCGAGCGTTTTTCCCTGGATCTCTTGAAAGGAAGGCAGCAGGGTGTTTTGAGGGACATAGAGGGTGGCATAGGAGGCCAGGAAACTGGAGGAATAGTCGAATTTATCCGAACTATTATTGTAGATGACCGATATGGGCATCAGGAAATCGATTTCCTGTCGGGCAAGCTTATTGATAAGATTCGCGCGCGAATCCACCGTGTATGACAAAGTCCAGCCATTCCGGCTGGCAATATCATTAAGGATATCTATGAAAAATCCCTGCGGCGGCTTGTCGGCTTCCTCTTGGAGCGTCAGCGGGGGTTGCAGGCAGACGCCCACTTTAACAGTGATGGCGCTGAGCGGAAGCACCGCTGATAACAGACAGACGAGGATCAATACCGCAATTTTTTTCATTATTCTTTTTGCTGCTGCACCCCAACCCTGAACCCTTATTCAGGAGCATAGCAGACGGAAGAAAATGCGACAAAACTATTTATGCGTACCTTCAAGCTGGGTAACGGCACGTTTCAGGCAATTTTTGTCGATACACCAGGTTCCCGCCACATATCCGGCAAGCAGGGCATTGTCACAAACGGAATTAATGAGCCGGGGAATGCCTCCGGAGTACCGATAGACAAGATGGATGGCCCTGGCATCGAAGGTTAACCGCCCGTCCCCGCCGGCGGTGGACAACCGGTGGGCAATATAACTTCCGATTTCGTTTTCGTCCAATGGGCCGAGATGGTAGCGGACGGTGATCCTTTGCCGGAGCTGACGAAGAGCGGGATCATTCAGCTTGTCGCCCAGCTCAGGCTGACCGATGAGCACAATTTGGATCAGCTTTTGCTGGGTGGTTTCAAGGTTTGAGAGCAGACGGATCTGCTCCATAAGTTTGGATGACAAAATCTGGGACTCATCAATCAAAAGCGCCACATTTTCTTTCGCCTCCAGTTTTTGTAGCAGGAATACATTCAGGGTTTCGATGAGTTTCAACATGTCCTTGCCTGTGGTTTTAAGACCGAAATCCTGAAGGATGGCGCGGATGAGTTGAGCTTCAGTGAGGCAGGGATTAAGAATCAGGGCGGTTTTTACATTCTGGCCGAGTTCGGCAAGAACGGCGCGACAGAGCGTGGTTTTTCCGGAACCCACTTCGCCGGTAAGCTGAATGAACCCCTTCCGTTCGCGAATCCCGTACATCACGTGATTGTAAGCCTCACGGTGTTGTCGGGACATGAACAGGTAATGCGGATCCGGCGTGATGTTGAACGGCGGTTCCTTCAGTTTATAGAAATCAAGATACATGCTGTTTTAAGGATTTAATGAAGCAAGATTGCCATCTTTTAACCTGATAATCCATGCTAGAATTGGACGACGACTGAGACCCGAAACCAGCGGACAGATTTCACCGAAAAGGAGATGTTATCAAGGGGTTGCAAACAGGCCTAGGGACAGAAGAACAAGCTTGACGCCCCCGCCGGGGTTTTAGCATCCTTCATGGGTCAAATGGTGTATGAACCATTTTTTTCCTCCTGCCGGATTGTGTAATGGTAGCACAGCAGACTCTGACTCTGCTTGTCTAGGTTCGAATCCTAGTCCGGCAACCATCAGAAGGATCATAAATTCAGTTTGAACTCCTCCCCCATAAGCGTATTTTAATTCGCAGTCATCAATAAGAACCCACACGGAGGGAGCATGGATTATGATACGTCACACCGTTGTATTTAAGTTGAAACATGGCAAAGGGTCACAGGCTGAACGTGATTTTATTCAGGCCATTCGGAAACTCATGGAAATTTCCACAGTAAAGAAATTTGAGTGCCTCCGCCAAATCAGCAAGAAGAACCCTTACGAGTTCGGTGTTTCTATGGAATTTTCTAACATGCAGGACTATCAAACTTACAACACCCATCCTGCCCATGTACTTTTCGTCAAGAGCCGCTGGATTCCAGAAGTACAAGATTACATGGAGATCGATTACGAGCCCCTTGACTAAGGAGGGGAGCCCATACGGGTTCCTTCCAACCTTGACAGGTTCGCTTTCCTTACGAGATGCGCATGGGCATCAGAACGTAGACGAACGGCACATCACATTTAATCACGCCGGGACTGAGTTCATCCGTCAACTCAACGTAGATCTCGTCATTGGCAATGTTGCGCAGGGGCTCCATGATATAATCAGGATTGAAGGCCACCTGAATATCTTTGGCATTGTACTTGATGGCCACCGATTCGTGAGCTTCACCAACATCAGGGGAAGAGGCGCTGATTTTCAGTTTATTTTTACCGAAGGTCAGTTTGATTGAACTCGATTTGTCGCTGGTCAATAACGCCACACGTTTTAGCGCCGTCAAAAACACTTCCCGATCAACCGCAATCCGCTGCTCGCATTGTCCGGGAATCACCTGACGGAAGTTGGGATACGTTCCTTCTATCAACTTGGTGGTAAGGGTAACATCATCAAATTCAAACGTTGCCTGATTCTTACCAATGAAGATTTTAACCGTTCCCTCGTCCTTCAGGATGCGAATAAGCTCATTAACCGCTTTGGTAGGCACAATGGCTTCACATTCCGCTTCTTTCGGAAACTCAATTTCATTTTCCGTCAGCGCAAGCCGACGCCCATCCGTCGCCACAAGGGTGAGCTTATTCCCCTTGAAACTCATTAATGTCCCATTCAAAATAAACCGGGTCTCATCTGTGGATGCGGCATAAAAGGTTTTTTGTAGCATTTGCTTCAAGGCTTTTTGATCAACGGTAAATGTATGCCCGCCTTCACTGGGAGAAATGGTGGGAAACTCATCATCCGGCAATCCATTGATTTTGAAAAAAGCGGACCCACAGGTAATGGCGGCTGCATTTTTATCGTCCACTTCAATTTCAATATTGTCAGCGGGCAGTTCACGGATGATGCTGAACAGGCGCCGGGCCGGAACAGTGGTAGCCCCGGCTTTTACAATTTTGGCATCCACCGCACATCGCATGGTCACATCCATGTCGGTCGTCGTTAGCCAAAGCCTGTCATTTTTTGCCTCCATCAAAACATTTGAGAGCACGGGGAGAGTAGGGCGTACACTAACCACACCATGCACCATTTGAAGTCCCGACATGACGGCATCTTTGGCAATAACAAGTTTCATTTAGCCTCCCAGTTCACACTATCAACAATTGAAGAATAGTATTATTTATATAATCAATTAAATATCAGTAGTATTATACCCTGTTCACAACATCAATAACATCAAAACCACTCCGATCCACCATTAAAACAGATGTAAAACAAGCGTCTTCACCTGTTAATGGCACCCCTCGATTTGGTGTGAGTAATTTGTGATAACATGGTTTGAGCCACTTACCAACAATATTTCTCCCTGTTATGAACATAGTTGTCAACTCTTCTTCTCCAAAAGACGGCTGAGGTGAGAAACATTCTGGCGAAGTTCAGAATCGGTTTCCATTTTACGGACCACTTCCCGGTAAGCATGCAGGATGGTGGCATGGGTTTTACCAAAAGCAACGGCAATTTCAGGAAGGGAGGACGGAGTGAGCGAGCGGCATAGGTACATCGCAATTTGACGGGGCATTGTAATGGCCGCCGGCCGCCGCTTGCTGGTCATGTCCACCAACCGGATGTCATAATGATCAGCAACGGCCTTCATGATGTGTTCAAAGGTGAGGTCGTCCTGCTTTTCCTGGTCAATCGTATCTCTCAACAGGGTCTCAAGATCCTGAATGGTCAGGGGGCGGTTCATCAATGACGCATAAGAGGTGGCACGGATCAGTGCCCCTTCAAGCCGGCGGATGTTGGACCGGATCGTTTTGGCAATGAAAAGAATGACCTCATCAGAATGCTTGTAACCACACTGGGCTTGCTTGTTCCGAAGAATGGCGATCCGGGTTTCAAGATCCGGGGGTTGAAGTTCAGTGACCAATCCCCATTCAAATCGGGTGACCAGCCTTTGTTCCAGTCCTTGAATCTCACTGGCAGGACGATCACTCGTCAGAACAATTTGTTTATGGGCGTCGAACAACGCGTTGAAGGTATGGAAAAATTCCTCCTGCATGCGCTCTTTGCCGGCGAGGAAGTGAATGTCGTCAATTAAGAGCAGATCCATGCTCCGGTACTTTTTGCGGAATTGAACCAGGCTCTTATTCTGAAGGCCCTCGATATATTCATTGGTAAAACTTTCGGACGACAAATAGGCGATCTTCGCGTTCGAGTTTTTCAAAACGTGATGTCCAACGGCTTGCATTAAATGGGTTTTCCCCAACCCGGATCCCCCGTAAATGAAAAGCGGGTTGTAAGCGCGGGCGGGTGACTGGGCCACCGCGAGAGCCGCCGCATGGCCAAAATTATTGGAGGGCCCCACCACGAAGGCATCAAACGTGAAATTCGCATTGAACACGGGGCCACCAGGTTGACGAACAGTACTATGGCGACGAGGCGCCACAGGCTCCGTTACAGGCGACGAAGGAGCGGAGACCGGATCCAGCATCCTCTTGGCAACCTGGAATACGATGTCATAAGATTCGCCCGACACTGATGATACCGCCGATTTGATCAGATGCAGGTAATTTTCCTCTAGCCAGGTCTGATAAAAATTATTCCCCACCCGCAAGGACATCGTTTGCCCCTCGATGGTTCCCGGTTCAATTACGGCTATCCAGCGCGAAAAAATATCAGGATGCAAAAGCTTGCGAAGATGCTCGCACGCCTCACTCCACACAACCGACGCATTATTTCCAGACACGCTAAATCTCCCTTCGGTCATCCACACACAACCGGATGCCAATATTCCGAAGCTCACTCATAAAAAATTAACAATTGCCTAATAAAGAGGCGCTTGCACCCAGTTATTAACAGGTTATTAACATATCGCTTTTAGTCTTCTCTTGTACCCGCTGACGCAGGACAATAGGTGAGAAAATATAAGCAGGCAAGGGCTTTTATTGATTTTATGCAAAATAATTTTTACCCACGACAGGTTGACTTTAATAAACTAAACGCCACAATATGTAGTGGTGATGTGCAGATTCTAAATAATGACAATGACTCAAATGTGGATGGTTCAAGTCTATTAAAAAAAGGGTTCTGTGAGCTGAAATATTGTAACCTATTAGTTTTGAATGGCATAGGAAGGCAAAGAAATTAACAGCTTCATTACGGATCGCAAAAAACACAGATTTTTGGGCGTTTTTGTAATGATTTGATTAGACCGCATGCGAGGCATGGAGAAATATTGCAATAAGTAACAGCTCTTCTTCGTTCTGTATAGTGTGATACGACAAACTTGGAGAAAGGGAATAAAATGAAACGAATGGCAATACTGCTGGGTTGGGCTATGAGTGTGGCGACGATGGCATTTGCAAACGAACCTGCCGAACAAGGTGTGCGGCCTGCTCAGCCTGTGCGAATGGGCCGGGGCGAAAGGATGGAGGGTGGTGGCGAGATGCTGCTGCGCCCCATGGTGATCAAGCAACTGGCGTTGTCCAGCGAACAGCAAAGTCAAATTGCGGCGATCGTAGGGGCGGCTTCCAACGAGACCAGTACGCTGCGGTCCAAGATGCAGTCATTGGCCCAAAAGCAGGCCGAGTTGATGGGGCCGGAAACCGTTGATGAAGCGGCGGTGCTCCAACTGGCGGATGAGATCGGCAAAGTACGATCAGACCTTGCTAAAATTCAAATCAAGCAAATGTTGGCGGCCCGCAAAATATTGACCTCGGATCAGCGTCTCAAGATGCGCGAGATGATGAAAAATTTCATGGCGAAAAATGAAAGCAGGCGACCGGGGGGGGGCAAAATACAAAAGGGTGAAAACAAACATGCGGGCGCCCCTCCGCCCAATGCCGCCCCGGATACTCCCGCGCCTCCGCCACCACTGCCTAAAGCCGAGTAATGAGTAAACCCAACGTGGAATAAAAAACGCCCCGGATTTAATTCCGGGGCGTTTCTATTTCCTCGCTCGATCAGGCGGGTCAGCCCTTGAGCGCCGCATGAGCCGCCGCAAGGCGCGCGATCGGCACGCGATACGGACTGCAGCTGACGTAGTTCAGGCCGGTCTTGAAACAGAATCTTACGGATTCCGGATCGCCACCCTGTTCCCCACAGATGCCCACCTTCAGATGCTTCTTGGTCTGACGGCCTTTCTCCACGGAGATCTTGATCAACTGGCCCACCCCATCCTGGTCAATGGTCTGGAAGGGATCTGCGGCAATGATCTTCTTGTCCAGATAGTCGCCCATGAATCCGCCGATATCATCCCGGCTGAATCCGAACGTCATCTGACTCAGGTCATTGGTCCCGAAGGAGAAGAAGTCGGCCTCCTGCGCCATCCGGTCGGAAAGGAGTGCGGCCCGCGGAATTTCGATCATCGTCCCAAATAAATAGGGGATGGCGTCGATCTTCTTGCGAGCAATCACGTCCTCGTAGACGGTTTTGACGATGGCCTTCTGGTGCTTCAACTCGTTGATATCACAGGTCACCGGCACCATGATCTCCGGCACACATTGCTTGCCGCTCTTGATGAGTTCCGCCGCCGCCTCGAAAATGGCGCGGATCTGCATCTCTGTGATTTCCGGATAGGTGATGCCCAGACGCACACCACGGTGGCCCATCATGGGGTTGGACTCATGGAGTGAATCCCCGCGAGCTTTGACTTCCTTGGGCGAAATCCCGAGGCTCACGGCCAATTCCTTCTGCTTGATCGGGCTCTGCGGCACGAATTCATGCAAAGGCGGGTCCAGCAGACGCACCGTGACGGGCATCCCGTCCATGGCCGCCAGTGTGGCCTTGATGTCGCTCTTCACAAAGCGGAAGAGTTTTTTCAGCACGTTGACCCGCTCTTCGGCCGACTTGCTCAGGATCATTTTCCGGAGCAGGAAGAGAGGCTCATCGCTTCCCTTGCCGTAGAACATGTGCTCGGTGCGGAACAAGCCGATCCCCTCGGCCCCGAAGGCGCGGGCTTTGCGGGCATCCTCGGCGGTGTCGGCATTGGCGCGGACACCCATGGTGCGGAACTTGTCGACCAGTGCCATGAATTTCTGGAAACGGGGATTCTCGGAATTATCGACCAGCGCCACCTTGCCATTGTAGACATTGCCACGGCTACCGTTCAGGGTAATCACGGCGCCTTCCTTGAGCACCACATTGCCAACCGTCAGTTTTTTCTGGTGGGCATCCGCATGCAGGCCACCGGCACCGACAATACAGCATTTGCCCCAGCCGCGCGCGACGAGCGCCGCATGACTGGTCATTCCCCCGCGGGCGGTCAGAATACCTGCCGCGACACGCATCCCTTCGACGTCTTCAGGATTGGTTTCTTCGCGAACCAGGATGACGGTCTTCCCGGCCTTCGCCCATTTCACGGCGTCAGCGGCGGTGAACACGATCTGGCCACAGGCGCCACCGGGGCCGGCCGGCAAGCCCTTACAGAGGGCCTTGAGGGTCGCCTCGGCTTTGGGATCCACCACCGGGTGCAGCAGCTCGTCCAATTGCTGGGGCTCCAAACGCAGAACGGCGGTTTTTTCGTCGATCAACTTTTCAGCCAGCATATCCATGGCCATGTTCAAGGCGGCGGTGCCGGTGCGTTTCCCGCTACGGCACTGGAGCATAAACAATTTGCCTTCCTGGATCGTGAACTCAATGTCCTGCATGTCCTTGTAATGCTTTTCCAGTGTTGCGCGGATCTGGCAGAGTTGCTTGTAGATGGGCGGCATGCAGTCTTCGAGGGAATGCAGATGCTTGTTCTGGTCATTCTTGGTGTCGTCATTCAACGGACTGGGCGTACGGATACCCGCCACAACGTCTTCACCCTGGGCGTTGACCAGCCACTCGCCATAGAACTTGTTCTCGCCGGTGGCGGGATTGCGGGTGAAGGCCACGCCGGTGGCGGAAGTATCACCCATGTTGCCGAACACCATGGCCTGGACATTGACAGCGGTGCCCCACTCATCAGGAATGCCTTCGATGCGGCGGTAGGAAATGGCGCGCTTGCCGTTCCAACTCTTGAACACGGCGCCAATGCCGCCCCACATCTGGTCCATCGGATCATCCGGGAACGCTTTACCCAGAACCTTTTTGACGCGCTCTTTGAATTTTTCGCACAACCCCTTCAAGTCTTCGGTGGTCATGTCGGTGTCGGACTTATAGCTCTTCTTGGATTTGAGCTCGTGCATGATGCCTTCAAGCTGTACGCGGATGCCCTTGCCCTCGGCGGGTTCGGCGCCTTCCGCCTTCTCCATCACCACATCAGAATACATCATGATCAACCGGCGGTAGGAGTCGTACACAAAACGTTCATTCCCGGTTTTGGCGATCAATCCGGGAATGGTCTTGGTGCAAAGTCCGACGTTTAAAACGGTTTCCATCATGCCCGGCATGGATTTGCGGGCGCCTGAACGGCAGGAGAGCAACAGGGGATCCTTGGGATCGCCGAACTTCATTCCCATTTCCGTTTCCACCTGGCGGAGGGCCACTTCGACCTCCGCGGTCAAGCTCTTGGGAAAACGGGCTTTATTCTCAAAGAAATCGACACAACATTCGGTCGACACGGTAAAACCGGCCGGAACGGGAAGACCCAGAATACACATTTCCGCAAGGTTTGCGCCTTTGCCTCCCAACAGGTTCTTATCACTGGCTCCGCCCTCGGTTTTGCCTCGGCCGAAACTATACACATACTTTTTCTGACTCGTCGCTGACATGACCATTACTCCTCTTTATTTTGACTCGCACCGCAACCTTGCGACGCGAAACTGAATCCTCAATTTCCTGCTAAAAA
>Ga0118677_10000353_pt1 | contig 100976 bp, 112 predicted proteins | sample AliMusrvi5mmetaG_FD_86154 | JGI IMG/M metagenome (GOLD analysis project Ga0118677, IMG submission 86154) | reverse complement strand
AAAAGCGTGCGGGGAAAACAAAGAATCTTTGACTGAAATCGAAAACTCCATCAAGACTCGTTTGACGGATTGCGATCTGCGAGGATTTCAGGTGATAGGCAGGGAAAAACATCTTTATAGCCTTTACGAAAAGATGCGTCTGAAACGCTTGCCGTTTGACGAAGTGTTCGATGTTTATGCTTTTCGGATCATCACCAGTAGCGTGGACGAGTGTTACCGGGCGCTGGGCGTGGCCCACAACCTGTTTAAACCTGTGCCAGGCCGCTTCAAGGACTACATCGCGGTACCCAAGGCCAACGGCTACCAATCCCTGCACACCGTGCTGGTCGGCCCTCGCGGACAGCCATTGGAAATGCAGATTCGCACCAAAGCCATGCACCACTTGGCCGAATGCGGCATCGCCGCCCACTGGCTTTACAAATCTGAAAGCGGGCAAGTTTCCAATTCGCAAACCCGCGCCAACGAATGGCTACGCGACTTGGTGGAAATCCAGAAACACGCCGGCGATTCGATGGAGTTTCTAGATAATCTCAAGGTCGAGTTGTTCCAGCATGAGGTTTATGTGCTGACCCCGAAGGGCAAAATCATTAAATTGCCAAGAGGGTCGACCATTGTCGATTTCGCCTATGCGGTGCATACCGATGTCGGCAATGCCTGTGTATCCGCCCGTGTTGATCGAGTGCTCTCACCCTTGCAAACCCAATTGGTGAACGGCCAGACGGTGGAGGTCATCACCGCGCCTTGGGCTAGGCCAAATCCAGTATGGCTTAATTTTGTTGTAACTGCCAAGGCCAGATCGGCCATTCGCGGCTACTTACGCAATTTCAAGAAACAGGAAGCTATCAATTTGGGGCTCAAGCTATTGGAAAAGGAACTCGCTGCCCGTGGCATGAGGCTTGACGACATACCTGATGCGCGTATCAAAGAATTGCTGAAAACGCTGGATTTGCCTACACCCGAATCATTGCATGAGGATATCGGTCTCGGCAACCGTTTGCCGTTCTTGATGGTGCGGCTTTTGATGCAAGAAGAAATCGGCCCTCATACGCCTCGGCAGGAGGGCGGCGACAAAGCAGTGCGCAACCCGCTCATCATCAAAGGTTCGGAAGGCATGGTGGTGAGCCTGGCTAAGTGCTGCCGCCCAATACCGGGGGATGAAATTGCCGGTTTCTTCAATCCCGGCAAGGGTATAGTGGTGCATTCCAGCGAATGCAAAAACGTCATCGATTTGCGTAAGAAGCAGTTCACCGGGTTGGACGTGGAATGGGACCGGCAGGTGAGCGGCGACTTTCCCGTGGAAATTCGCCTGGAATTGCTCAACAAACTGGGCACACTAGCCAAAGTCGCCTCCGCCATATCCAAGATGAAAGCCAACATCGAGAACGTGCAGATTACCAATCAAGACAGCGAGCTTTCCACCGATGTCATCACCTTGAGGGTTAAGGATCGCCTACACTTAGCCAATGTCATGCGCGAATTACGGAAGCTCTCCGTGGTCTTGAATATTTCCCGTGTCAAATCCGAAACTAAAAACAAGAGAACATGAGCAAACAAATCATCCATTCCCATCATGCTCCGGTTGCCATTGGTGCCTACTCGCAAGCGGTTAAAGTCGGTAACACCGTTTATCTTTCCGGTCAAATCCCCCTTGATGCGGCAACCATGACCCTTGTCGAAGGATCCATGGATGCGCAAATCCGCCGCGTATTCGACAATTTAAGTGCCGTCGCCGAAGCTGCCGACGGTTCCTTGAACGATATCGTCAAATTAAATGTATTCTTGACCGACTTGTCCCATTTCGCATTGGTCAATGAAATCATGGCTGGTTATTTTAACGATCCCTTCCCCGCCCGTGCGGTCATTGGCGTTGCCTCCCTTCCGCGTGGCGCAAGCGTTGAAATAGATGCTGTGATGGTATTGGGTTAGCCTAGACAGGCTCTTTGTATGTCCCTTTCCGAGCCTCCGGGCAACATGAAGATCGCTTCCTTGAAAGGTGTAGGGGCAAAGACTCTGGAACGCCTTGGCAAGCTGGGTTTGCATAAAATCCAAGATCTGCTTTTCCATCTCCCAGCCCGCTATGAAGACCGGACATCCCTAGTACCCATAGGAAGAATAAAACAAGGCGATCATGCATTGGTTGAAGGCCATGTGGAGGTGGCGGATGTTATTGCCAAAGGTCGGCGTTCATTGGTTTGCCGGATCAGCGATGGAACCGGTGTTTTGTACTTGCGGTTTTTCCATTTTACCGGCGATCAACTATCCCGCCTGAAGCCTGGTGCTATCTTGCGATGTTATGGCGAAGCAAGGGAAGGCTATTACGGTACGGAAATGGTCCATCCCGACTACGAGCACATTAGTGGCGGGGAAGTAGGCAGCGCCAATCAATGCCTGACACCGGTTTACCCGTCAACGGAGGGTTTGCACCAGAAATCCCTACGCTCATTGGTGGGCCGGGCTTTGGAGTTATGCAATGAGGACGAGGGTATATTGCACGAATGGCTTCCTGGCGAACTGTTGTCCACATTGGCCATCCCCCCACTGTCAGAGGCTGTGCGATTGTTGCATGGGCCTCCCGTTGAGGCTGGGCTTAAACGTTTAGAACTGGCAAAGCAGCGTCTGGCGTTTGAGGAATTGTTGGCCCATCACCTCAGTGTGAGCCGCTTTCGTGAACATATGAGGCAGCAGCCTGCCCCCATCCTGCGTCTAGGCGAAACTGTTTCCAGGCAATTCCTAGCTTCCCTTCCGTTCGCTTTGACAGCAGCACAAAACCGGGTAATCCATGAAATTGCAGACGACATAGGCACTGCAAAACCGATGATGCGCCTAGTGCAGGGCGACGTCGGCTCTGGCAAAACCGTCGTCGCGGCTTGGGCTGCGCTTGCGGCTTTGTCTTCCGACTGCCAAGTCGCTTTCATGGCTCCGACTGAGTTACTGGCGGAGCAACACTTCCGCAGCTTCAGCCAATGGCTGGAGCCACTTGGTGTGCAGGTTGCCTACTTGGCCGGCAAGCACAAGGGCCAGGTTCGCCGGGATACATTGGAATCCATAGCCGAAGGCCGCGCCGGTGCAGTGCTGGGCACCCATGCGTTGTTTCAGGAGGAAGTAAAATTCCAACGCCTAGGGCTGGTCGTCATCGACGAGCAACACCGTTTCGGCGTCCATCAACGCTTGGCGTTGCGGGAAAAAGGGGCACGCGACGGACTCTACCCCCACCAGTTGATTATGACCGCCACCCCAATTCCCCGCACTTTGGCGATGTTGGGCTACGCAGACTTGGACGTGTCGGTGATCGACGAATTGCCGCCCGGGCGCAGCCCGGTCAAAACTTCCGTGATTCCCTCGACACGCAGGGAAGAAGTCATCGCCCGCATTAGCGACTGGGTGAAGAGAGGAAGTCAGGTTTATTGGGTCTGCACCCTCATTGAAGAGTCTGAGGCAATGGAGTGCGAGGCGGCGGAGAACACCGCAGCCGCCTTGACGGGGGCGTTGCTGGAAGTGCGGGTCGGCCTGGTCCATGGGCGCATGAAACAAGGCGAGAAGGAAGAAGTCATGGCCCGGTTCAAGTCAGGATCGGTCGATTTGTTGGTAGCCACCACCGTTATTGAAGTCGGGGTGGACGTGCCCAATGCCGGTTTGATGGTCATCGAGAACCCGGAACGCCTTGGGCTGGCGCAGATACACCAGTTGCGGGGGAGGGTTGGGCGAGGGCCGGGCGACAGCTTTTGTGTGTTGATGTACCAGCCGCCATTGACGCAGTCCGCCAAAGAGCGTCTGGGGATATTGCGTGAAACTAGCGATGGCTTTGTGATTGCTGAAAAGGATTTGCAATTGCGGGGTCCGGGCGAATTGTTGGGCATCCGACAAACCGGCCAAGTCCAGTTCCGCATCGCTGATTTTGCCCGCGACGGAGGAATGCTGGATCAAGTCAAATCGACCGCCGAGGCATTGCTGAAGCACCACCCGGAAGCAGTGGTGCCATTGCTAAGCCGCTGGTTGGCGGATGGAACAAGGTATGCGGAAGTGTAGGTGGATGCGATTAAAAGCCATGCAACCATCAGCCCCCCCTTTGCCAAAAGGGAGTAGGGGGTTTTCATGGGGCTTGGTTGCATGGCATGATGATGAATGATGGGGCTACCGCATGATTTTTAATTGAACCCACCCCTAATTTTTTAAATCGGAGACAATGACAATGAACACATTCAAAACTTCACGTCTTTTCCTGATGGTAATATTCGCCATCGCTTTATTCGGTTTGCTGGCTTGTAGCAAAGTCAATAAGGAAAATTATGACAAGTTGAAAATAGGCATGGGCTATGACGAAGCCACTGCACTGCTTGGCGAACCCGACCAATGCGAAACCTTGCTGGCGTTTAAAAGCTGCACTTGGGGGAAAGGCCCGAAAACCATCACGATACGGCTGGCTGCGGATAAAGTGATTCTGTTTGAAAACCAAGGGTTGTAATACAGGTTTATCAACATCCGCGATTGATTGCTTGGCGGTCATAAAACCTCAGCCAATTATTGTCATCCCACCCATATAAGGCAGCAAAGCTTCCGGCACTCGGATGCGGCCTTGTTCGTCCTGATAGTTTTCCATTACCGCGATCATGGTCCGTCCCACGGCGAGTCCCGATCCGTTCAGGGTATGGACTAATTCCGGTTTGTTGGTGGCTGGATTGCGCCAGCGGGCACGAAGGCGGCGTGCTTGGAAGTCACGGAAATTGCTGCATGAGGAAATCTCGCGGTAAGTGTCCTGCCCTGGGAGCCAAACCTCCAGATCGTAGGTTTTGGCAGATGAAAACCCCGTATCGCCTGCGCAAAGTACCATGCGGCGGTAGGGAAGCCCCAATTTTTCCAGAATGGTTTCGGCATGGCGGGTCAGTTCCTCGTGGGCGGAGACGGAATCCTCGGGCTTTTCGATGCGTACAAGCTCAACTTTCTCGAACTGGTGTTGGCGGATCATGCCCTTGGTATCCTTGCCCGCCGAACCCGCCTCACTGCGGAAACAGGGTGTGTGGCAGACATATTTCAATGGCAGGCTTTCTTGGATTTCATCCCGCACCAGATTGGTGACCGGCACTTCGGCGGTGGGGATCAAATAGAACGGCGGTTCGCGGACGATCTTGAACAAATCTTCTTCGAACTTGGGCAATTGGCCCGTGCCCCTCATGCTATCGGCGTTTACCATGAACGGCACATACGTTTCGGTGTAGCCATGCTCGTCGGTATGGACATCCAGCATCAACTGGGTGATCGCCCGTTGCAGCCGCGCCAATGGGCCTTGTAGCACGACGAAACGCGCACCGGTCAGCTTCGCGGCGGCCTCGAAATCCATCCCTAAGCTTGCGCCAAGTTCAGTGTGGTCCTTTGGTTGAAAATCGAACCGGGGCGGCTCGCCCCAGCGCTTGATTTCGACATTGGCCTCTTCGCTCTTACCATCCGGCACGTCGGCGTCGAGAATGTTGGGGATGTCCAGCAACAGTTCTTCTAAACTGGCTTGAATGGCCTCCAATTCCTGTTCGTTGTTTTTCAGATCGTCGCCAAGATGCGCCACCTCGTCCAGCAGAGGCTGGATGTCATCGCCACGCGCCTTGGCCTGGCCTATGGATTTGGACCGTGTGTTGCGCTGGTTTTGCAGCGTCTGGGTCAACACTTGGATGTCTTTGCGGCGGTTTTCCAGTGCGGCAAAGGCGGGTTTGTCGACGGTCAAGCCTCGACGGGCCAATTGCGTTGCGACTTCGTCCAGATTAGTGCGGAATAAACGGGGGTCTAGCATGTCATTACCGTAAATAGAAAATAAAGTTTAAACATTTGAAAAAAGGATTCTGCTGGTTCCCAAGCTCTAGCTTGGGAACCGCTGTCTTAGCTCCAGTTTAAATTGCCTAAAGAAGCAGGAGCTTCAAAGACCGCGTTCCCAAGCTGGAGCTTGGGAACGAGCAAAATGTTTGTTGATTGGAAAGAAGTGACATCTGTTCCGTCATTCTGGCAGATACCGAAGACCAGATTGCAGGGATGCCCCTTCCCCTCCGTCCATGGAGCCTAGATTCCGACGATCCCTGCCGGAATGATGGTGTCTAGGCATCAACACCAAGAATTAAAACCGGGATATCAATATTCGACTCTCCCCGGTGGTGCAAATCCCAGGCAAACTGTTCAAAGTAGGATACGCCGGTACTCATTTCGTCGGCAAATCTCTTCACTGGGACAATTTCAATGCCTGTGTCTATAATGCCCATCTTACTAAAAATGGTCATTTTGAGTTTGTATTACATTGCCTCCGCTATTATTGCGATAGGTTTCCCAAGAAATAGAATATTCGTCGGCCTGATTGCCCCATCCCTGCCAACCAGGACGAGTTCCACGGGCAAACAACTCCAGATATGGCCCAGGGCTACATGCTTCAATGATTTCGTACAATTCATCAGGCTTGCGACTGTGTTCCTGCTCCTGTGACCGGATGATATTAACTTGTTTCCGGCCAGGGGCAAGTGTACGCATCTTACCGCGAATGCCAAATAAAATGATTTCCGTGGTATTGCGGAAATAAAACCCCACTCCTCGCCCGTCTGGCCCACCATCCTTCCGTACTTTATGCCAGATAATATTACTCTTATAATCAAAACCCCAAGCCCGCATGACCTCCAATCCCTGTGGAAGCATGGCATTGGGAACCCATAAGTACAAATGTGCGGGATTATCGGCGATTGATTGAACGGGGATTGCGCAAATTTCCGACTGTGGCAGGGTTGCGTAACGATTCAACCGTTTGTGTTCCGGTGCCATTTTCCCCGTCCGGTTGGTAAATTGCCAGGGCGGGTCGGCCAAAATGGTTGTGAACTTTTGGTTTCCAAAATTTTCAAGAAAATTCCCATTCGTCATTATATATTCTCAATGTAAAGTTTTTTTGTGATCCCAATCACAATCAACGGACAACCCGCGCCACTGCCACCCTCAATTCTAGGTAATAGCTTAGACATGTGTGTAGTGGAATTCCCATAAGAAGAACCTCGACCTAAAGAATTAAATATTTCCTGCAATTCGTCACACCTAGTGAAAATTATCCCAACACTGATAGCCCTAAGATCGAAGAGTAGGCGAAAGTTATTCAAGTCTCTGTCAAAAAATGGGTCTTTGTTATTCCGCTCAAGCTCTAAGGCTATTCTGTTTTTATAACAATCGACCTTATGGGTTGGCGATTCAAGTTTGGATTCATCAACAATAACAGCAGTGGAAAATTGTTTCTCAATCCATCCTTTCTCACCCAGAAAACTATCCACCCATTTTGCAAGTTCGGATTTGTTGCCTCCTCCTTTGGCAATGAAGGGCAGATCAGATAGGGCATTCCAGACGGTTGTTTGCGGTTTGAGATGTTGATAAAACAACGGCGGTGTTGGAATACACAGTTCTTGTGCTCCGGTGAAATTTGCAACAGCCTTGGCATCGTACACGGGTTCAGGGAAAGTAATTTCTCCGGTATAGTCTTTGATGCCAATAAACACCGTCCGAAAGCGCATTTGTGGAATGCCGTAATGCCCAGCGAACAGGATTTTATGTTTGACCTTGTAGCCCATGGCCTCAAGTTCCCGGTAAGTCTATGGTTTTCATCGAATCCAAATGTTTATAAACTTCTCCCCAACAACATCCCAACCCACACAGCCAACGCCGTGCCTAGGGCGTTGAATGCGAACAGCCCCGGCAAACCACCGCGCCAGCCGAGTCCGACGGAGGCCATTTTCTGGGCTAAAATCAGCGTCGTGGCAGTGGCGACCACGCCTAACACAACAATCAGCGATTGAAGTTGCGCCTGTTCACTCCAATCCAAGCGACGCAGCACCCAGTTGGAACCACAACCCAAGGCCATGGCGGCGACAAAACCCAAAAAGACTAAACCCCAAGGCATCCCATCGCCCAACCAAGGCATTAAACCACTGCCGAAAACCTTACGTCCCCACACTAGGCCAAACCAGACGGCGGCCAGGCACAATGCGACACTCAAAAATATGTTGAGCAGCGCCTTAAGCGATTCGCCTTGCTCGAAAAGATAAAGCGTTTCAATGGCGAAGGTGGAAAACGTGGTATACGCACCAAGGAACCCCACCAGCACGGCGGCGCGAAATTCCGCCGTCATGGCGAAGCGTTGCAGCATCAATTCGGTCAGCAAGCCCATCAGAAAACAACCGGACACGTTGACTAACAGGGTGCCATGGGGGAACCCACGACCCAACCAGTCGTAAACTAGGTTGGCAATCCAGAAGCGGGCTAATGCGCCAACCGAGCCACCGGCAACAATGGCGATAATCTGGTTCACGGTGAAATGGAAATGTCTTTGAGTGCCATCATTTTTTCAGTCGTCGGGTTTAGGACGATCCCCTGTTCAGTGACAATGGCATCAATCAGGTTTGCCGGAGTCACGTCGAACACCGGATTCCAAGCATCAATGACGCTGTCAGCGTGATGAAAATAATCGCTCAACAGTTCTTTGCTGTCTCGCTCCTCAATATTGATGTGTTCGCCTGTGGCGGTATTCCAGTCGATGGTGGAGGTCGGCGCAACCACCATGAATTTAACCCCATGATGGCGGGCGTTGACAGCATGGGAGTAGGTGCCAATTTTGTTGGCGGCATCGCCGTTGGCAGTGATGCGGTCCGCCCCAACAATTACCCATTGCACGGCACCCGACTTCATCAGCCAAGCGGCAGCAGAATCGGCTATCAAGGTGGCGGGGATTCTATCTTGGTCCAACTCCCAAACGGTCAAGCGCGCACCTTGCAACCAAGGACGTGTTTCGCAGGCATAAATTTTCTGAGTGCCTAATAGGTAGGCACTACGGATAACCCCCAAAGCAGTGCCGTAGCCCCCAGTGGCAAGCGAGCCGGTGTTACAGTGAGTCAGAACGCCGCTTGCCCCCTTTAGCAAGACCGCACCTAACTCACCCATCCGGCGGTTGGCGGCAATATCGTCTTCGTGTATGGATTGAGCAACGGACAGTAACGAATCAGGATGGTTTCCACCAGTGGCAATCGCTACACGCATTTTGTCCAAGGCCCAAAATAAGTTTACGGCCGTCGGGCGGGAGGCCGCTAAAACTTGAAAATCCTGCAAGATCAATTCTTGCCATTCGCCGGGGTTTTCAACATGGTGGGCCTGTGCGGCCAGCACGATGCCATAGGCAGCCGCAATGCCGATGGCCGGCGCACCGCGCACCCGCATGGATTTTATGGCCTCGGCCACACCGGCTGCGGTATGGAAATCTTGATATTCGACGGAACCGGGCAATTTGCGCTGATCCAGAACGCGCAAAGCATTTCCGGTCCATTGCAAAGCGCGGACACTGTCAATGATGGGGGGATTATTAAGATTGTCTAGCATGAATGGCTACAGAGGGTTGTAATGAAGGTTTCCTATTATAATGGAATATTCTATTATGCTAGGCACTGAAACCAAGCACGGATTGAATTTTCATCGGTATTTTTGCATGTCATCATGGAATACTTTGCACAACCCGGCTAAAACCTACCAGAGCTAACAACAATGGTCATCATGACTAAATCACGCATTTTTCTTCCTGCCATCCTGCTTTTGGCTATGACCGCATGCACCCCGCCCACGGCCACCAAACTCTATAATCCTGATGTTGCCACCCGACCGAAAAGTGCCGGAACAAACGTTGACGCACCGCCGGTGGTTTTTGACGAATCCCAGCCTAGCCGAGGACAAACTCACGGGAATAGCGGCGGACATACAGCGAAAATCATCACACCGACGGCATCGTCCGAATCGCCCGCCGTTTTGGCCTTGATGCAGGAAGCCGATGCCAGTACAGCAAGTGGCCGCTTGGACAACGCTGCCGCCACTCTGGAGAGGGCCATTCGCATCCAGCCACGCAATGCGCAACTTTGGCATAAGTTGGCCGTGGTCCGCCTGCAACAGCATCAACCGGGGTTGGCGGAAGACTTGGCGAAGAAGTCAAATATCCTGGCAAAGGACAACAAGTCTTTAGTCCGTAAGAACTGGTCCATTATAGCCGATGCCCGCCGTCAAAAGGGCGATGGACCAGGGGCAAGCGAGGCGGATGCCAAGGCCAAACGCTAAGTGAACAATCTGGAAAGAGTTTTTGGCCCAGACGGCCTGTTGTCGGAACATCTGGCGGGGTTCCGCCCCCGGCCAGCGCAACTGGCCATGGCGTTGGCCGTGCAACATGCGATTAAAACCAAATCCAGCCTGATTGCCGAAGCTGGCACTGGCACCGGCAAAACCTTTGCCTATCTGATCCCCGCCATACTATCGGGCAAGCGCGTGATTGTTTCCACTGGCACCAAGAATTTGCAAGACCAACTCTTCGGCAAAGATTTGCAAGTTGTTCGTGATGCTTTGGCGGTTCCGTTCCAGGCCGCGCTGCTTAAAGGCCGAAGCAACTATCTTTGCCTTTATCGCTTGGAAAATACGCCGACATTCCGATCCAGTCATAATAGGCAAGACATTGCCGCGATGGAGAGCATCAAACGCTGGGCGAAAAACACGCAGTCGGGCGACATTGCCGAAGTCGCCGAGGTGACTGAATCCTCGCCACTGTGGCCGCAAGTCACCTCTTCGGTCGAAAATTGCCTAGGGCAAGAATGCCCTAACTTAGCCGAGTGCCATTTGGTCAAGGCCCGCCACAAAGCCCAAGATGCCGAAATTTTGGTCGTCAACCACCATTTATTATGGGCGGACTGGGCTTTGAAAACTGACGGCTTTGGCGAATTGCTGCCTGAGTCCGAGGTCATCGTGGTGGACGAGGCCCATCAGTTCGCCGAGACCGCCGCGCAATTTTTAGGGCTTTCCATAGGCTCACGGCAATTGAACGAACTGGCCAATGATATCGTTATGGAACAGTTGAAAGATGCCCGAGACCAGCCCGAACTGGCGAGCGAGGCCGAAAAATTGGAAAACGCTGTGGCTGATTTAAGGCTGGCTTTTGGTGTCGATGGCAGGCGGGATGCTTGGAATGTGGTCGCACTTGAAGAGGACGTTGCCAAGCAGATGGAACGGGTGAAGAAGCAATTGACCGCGCTAAGCGATTTGTTAAAGCAGGCCAGTATACGCGGCAAAGGTTTGGAATCGTGCTGGAAACGCACGTTGGAGCTTGGCTCCCGGCTGGCTGAATTTTTAGGCAACACGTCAGGCAATAGTGTGCGCTGGTTTGAAACCTACAAGCGCAGCTTTACCTTGAACTGCACCCCGCTGGAAATATCCGGCGAATTTGCCAAATTCCACCACAATAGTAATGCGGCTTGGATATTCACCTCTGCCACCCTCAGCGTCGCCCAAGAGTTCGGGCATTTTTCGGCCTCGCTGGGCCTTACCGGAGCCACCGCCCAGTCTTGGGAAAGCCCCTTCGACTACCGTAACCAAAGCATGCTGTATGTGCCGGTGGACATGCCCGAACCCTCGGACCGGCAGTACACCGCAGCCGTGGTCAAAGCGGCAGTACCCGTCTTGCAGGCCAGCAGGGGACGTGCATTTATGCTGTTCACCAGCCACCAAGCCCTGCAAAACGCCGCTGCCTTGCTCCCCCAGGAAGTCGATTTTCCGTTGTTCATTCAAGGCAGCCAACCCAAAGCCGCGTTGTTGGAAGCCTTCAAACAAGCCGGCAACGGCGTATTATTGGGCACCGCCAGCTTTTGGGAAGGTGTGGATGTGCGCGGCGAAGCGTTGTCCTGCGTCATCATCGACAAGCTTCCCTTTGCCTCCCCCGGCGACCCGGTCCTCAGTGCCCGTCTGGAAGCCATCAAAAAACAGGGCCATAGCCCTTTCAACAGCTACCAACTCCCCGCCGCCGTCATCGCGTTGAAGCAAGGCGCGGGCCGGTTGATCCGTTCCAGCGACGACCGGGGGGTATTGATGCTGTGCGACCCGCGCTTGTTGAGCAAACCCTACGGCAAAGTTTTCCTAAACAGCCTGCCGCCGATGAAACGGACCCGGATGCTGAATCGCGTGGAGGAGTTTTTTAGGGTGGGGTTGGAGCAGACTGATTGATATAAAGACATGAGGCTATCTTTTGTTTGGTGGAATACTAGTTTGTCGCCAGCAGGAAAAGACCGGGCAACCGATGCGCAAAGGCAAGTCGTTTGTTCGATGGTTAATATTATTCTGAACCAGATGCAGGTTGACTTCTTGGCATTGGGAGAAATTTCCGAAAAGGATGTCAAAGTAATTTTGGAGAATTGCCAACTTGCTAACATTGGAAATGGTTTCGACTTTGCAAAAGTAGGCCGGTCTCGTTTTGACACTGGCTTTTTATATAGACGGGATAAACTGGTTTTAATTGATCCACTTCGTCCGATAATAACGAATAAAGGCAACCGTACCTTAAAACTTGCTCAACGAGCTGACTTTACGATTCGAGGCTGCGACAAGTCACTGCACGTTTTCATCTCACATTGGCCTAGCTTGTTATGGTGTCCTGAGAGTTCTGCTGACCGCCATTTGTTAAGCATCAAGTTACGCGAAATGGTTGAGGAAGTAAGCCCCGAACATGGCAAGATTGGGAACGTGATTTTGCTGGGAGATTATAATGCTGAACCCTACAATGATTCATTCGCAGAACAATTGATGGCAACTAGAGATAGGGTGCTAGCAAGGAAGATGCCGAATTTACTATACAATCCATTTTGGCGACACTTGGGCTTTTCCAAGCCGTATTCATCTGACATGACTGATGAAGGCAGTGGAGGTACTTACTTTCATAAAAACGGTAAAATCACCCGTTGGCGGACCTTCGACCAAATCATATTTTCTTCTGCCTTTTTGGGGCATACCGAATGGCATCTGAATGAAGACTTGACTGGCATTTTGGATATTGAAAAGGATTTGAAAATATTTGACCACTTTCCTGTATATGGCGTTATTGAAAAGGTGCAATCACATGGTTAACTTTATGGAAGCCTACAAATCAGGCTTGAACTCTGCCGATTTGGCAAAAAAAAATAAAAAAGAAATAGACTCGGTCTTTGTAGAACTTCAAGAGCAGATTTTACAGGCAACTGAGCGGAAAATCACTGTTACTCGAAAAAAGTTGCCAGATCAAGACTCGGAACAAGACATGGAAACATTTGACTTCGCAATGGTAGGACGACAATTTAAATCATTCCAAGAGTTGAATAAAGGCACAAAGAGCCATGAAAAGCAGATTCTTCATTGGGCAATTGCCGCTGAAAATGTACAAGCAAATAACGTTAGCGGAGGGAGTCGTTGGCCAGAAGTAACAAATGAAGAAATTCGTGTACGCAAACTAAAACGTGGCATCCTAAAAGAACTTGCAAGATGGACACCACATCCTGCTGGCTACCCTTGTCAGATAACTATAGGGTCAAAGATTATTTATTGCGAAGATAAACGTGGACTGGAACGTGCGTTACTTGAAATGTTACGTGACCCAGTCGTTGGGGCAACCTTACAGGAATTACAAAATCTTCCTATACCTGAGCAAGTCGGTACGGAAGTCTCAGCCGATTCGATTAACCCTGATGCTACGGATCATGCAGAGTCAGATGGATAGATTTTACCATGATTTATTCAGTACAGCGTTTTCATGTTTAAAAATTAACTAAAAATGAATATTCAAACAAGCTCTGGTTGAAAAATCATCTAGCACAACCATAAGCCTTATCAAGTAACCATTTGATGTTGAAAACGCTGGATGCCTAATTTGCCCTACCTAGCCCATTACCCCGAAGAACTGAAAGCCCAAGTACGGCAACTTCTCACCGAAGACCGCTTGGGCGAGATGCTAGACAAAAAATACCCCACCCGCCATGACATCCGCACTGACAAGGCACTTTACGATTATGTGTCGGATGTCAAAACCCGCTTCATGCGCAGCACCGAACCACTGAGCAAAGTGGTTTTTGATAATTCCTTGCAAATCATCAAAAAAGCCTTGGGTACGCATACCACCGTGTCTAGGGTGCAAGGCGGCAAGCTGAAGTCCAAGCGTGAAATCCGGGTCGCCAGCCTGTTCAAAACTGCGCCGCTGGAATTTTTGCACATGATTGTCGTGCATGAACTCGCCCATTTGAAAGAGCGGGAGCATGACAAGGCTTTTTACCAATTATGCCTGCATATGGAACCCAATTATCACCAATTGGAATTTGATTTGCGGTTGTATTTGACTCAAATGGAAATGGATGTCGGTTCCCCTTGAAACAGTAATTCTCACTTTGGGTAAAACGCCGACAATTTGCATCTCGCTTTATCCGAAACGGACGAAGCACTGGGATATTACGAACAAGCCTTGCTGATTGTTCAAGTCATCGGTGATCGACTGGGTAAGGCCAATTGCCTTAAGTCGTTCGGCGACTATCATCGGCAACAGGAAGACTACAAAACGGCTTTTAGTCAATACGAAGCAGCGGCAGTTCTCTTTGGAAAAATAGGTAATCGGGAAGGGCAAGCGGAGTGCCTGGAAGGTTTTGCCAAGTTCCATGAAGCCAAAGGAGAGGCAGATAAGGCGGCGGAAACTTGGGAGAAAGCAGCCGAACTTTATAATACATTGGGAATGCCAAAACGCGCACTGCCTTGCGCCGAGGCGGCTGAACGCTTGCGAGGCAATGGCTTATGAGTCATCTATACGTCGTCATTCCAGCATGGACCGCCGGCAAATCGGCAGGATTGCCGATTTGCACAGCTATGCTGCCCGAAGGGTGAGGGACAAGGATGTCCCACATGAATCTAGGCTACAGGGATGTCCCTAGGCCCACGCCATCCATGGAATCTGGATTCCGGCAATCCCTGCCGGAATGACGGGCTTCGGTCTACTTCTGTATGACGGCGAGAGTTCCCGCCAGGGAACCCCGACCCGAACGTTATGCGCAAGTAATGAAGGCCGGAAAAAACCCGTTTATGGGCGCTTCAGGCATAAACGCCGTGGTGTGTGGCTCGCTTCGCCCCATCTTTGCCGGAAACGCCCACCGGGGTGGGCTTCTACCGGCCTACTCCACTAGGATAAACGACCTCATGCCAAAGCTGTATGAATATTTCGGTCTAATCGTGATGTTTTATGCCAATGAACATGAGCCGGTACATGTACATGGCAAATGCCAGGGTCGTGAGTCAAAAGCGGAGATTATTATTTTGGAGGGTGCTGTGGTCGAGATTCGCTATCTGCCGGTGGCTGGACGGGAACCTTTAGAATTGCGTGAAATGCAATATTTTCAGGAACTCGTCGGTTTTCGTGCCAGCGAGATTGTGCAAAAATGGATTGACTTCTTTGTTTTGCATAAATCCATAAAACCTGAACGTATCACCCGGAGGCTGAAATGAATCGGGATGTTATCAACATTGTAACTGTTTACCCAGTCGGCGATTATCGTCTATGCTTGACATTCGATGATGGCACTGTGCAAACGGTTGATTTCAAGCCGTTTCTCACCCGATCTAGCCACCTAGACATTCGCGCCTATCTTGATCCTGCCCGTTTTTTGGCTTTTCGTATCGAATACGGCGAACTGGTGTGGGGGGATTACGATCTCTGCTTTCCAATGATGGATTTATACAGAAATGACTTGGATCATCATGTCTGTAGTGCGGTCGCAGCGTGACTAATGGCAATCGCTTCTATCTGCCTGTCATTTTGCTTGCCGATGGGGGGACTGTGCATAATGCGTTTTTTGACAGGTCATTCAAACCATGAAAATCAGATACTTCCATGACACCGATACCTTGTATATCGAATTCCGCACTGTCGGGGTTGCCGAAACTAGACCTTGATGAAAACACCCTCTTTGATCTCGACGCCTACGGTAATATTTGCGGCATCACCGTTGAACATGCAAAAGAACGGGCGGAAAAACCATCGTTTTCTTACGAGCAAATAGCGGCATAAACAGCCGATTTTGCGCGGTGCTCCCAATCTGGAGATTGGGAACGAGCGCAACTCCCCGCACCCACGGGGGAAAGAGCGAAGCGAAAGGGGTTCTGGGATGGGAGCGATCAAAAGGCGGCGAAGCCTCTGATTTAACTCGCCCCACCCTAGCCCTCAATGCCATTAACTTAAGATGCATTAAGCGTGAAATCAGCCTTTGACGGAACGCCAAGCTCCAGCTTGGCGCGGTACACCCTGATGCCAAGCTGGGGCTTGGCGTTCCGATTAAACGCTTAACTTATTGGCATTGACCCTAGCCCTCCCCCGTGGGGGGAGGGAACTTTCGAGCTTAATTCAAGCCTCTTGAATAGCATGCCGAAAAGCCCCATTATCCGCCCATCCCCGGCTTAGGTGTGTCCGTGTTGGCAGGAACCTTGCCGCTTATTTTCAATAACCTTATCGCCAAGCCGCCAGCCATTAATAATAAGTGGAATGTGGCCTTTTGACGAATCCTAGCCAAACAGTCGAAAACAGCAATGAAGCACACACTTTATCAACCTGACGTTTCTTCCAACTCCCATGAACATTTGCTGACAAAGTTCACCGCCGGTTTCAACAAGGATGAAGCAGAGCGGATCGAGGTGGCTTTAAGGTTTGCAGAGGAGGCACGCGATCAGGATGCGCTGATCCGTCCGCGTGGGATTGATGTCGCCCATACCTTGTTGGCTCTTAAAGTGGATGCCCAGACCTTGCAGGCCGCACTGCTAGCCGACCCGTGGCTGCGTGAGAATAACAAGGATGCCGTTATCGGTTCCTTTTTTGGTGAAACGGTCCTCAAAATGGTGCGGGGGGTGAATTGGCTCAACACCTTCAATGAGTTCTCCCGTGAAATTCAGGAACCCGCCCAGGCTGAATTGCTGCGGAGAATGTTACTGGCGGTGGTGGATGATGTGCGGGCGGTGCTTATCAAACTGGCTTATCGCTTGCAGCGCCTGCGCATGCTCAAGCAGGAGGAAGAATCCTTCCGTTACAAAATTGCCCGCGAGACCTTGGATATTTTTGCCCCCTTGGCTAACCGGCTGGGCATAGGACAACTCAAGTGGGAGTTGGAAGATCTGGCTTTTCGCTATTTAGAGCCGCTGGAATACAAGAATTTGGCACAATCGCTAGATGCCAACCGAGCCGAACGCGAGCTTTATATCCACCGGTTTATCGAACAACTAGAGGAAGAACTACGGGAAAACGGCATCGAAGCCAAGATCTATGGCCGCCCCAAGCATCTTTATAGCATCTGGAAAAAGATGAAGCGAAAACACCTTAGCCTGGACGATCTCTACGATCTGTTGGCAGTGCGGGTGATGGTGGACAAAGTTTCCGACTGTTATGCGGTTCTGGGGTTGGTGCATGGGCTATGGCTGCACATCCCCAAAGAATTTGACGATTACATTGCCAATCCTAAAGATAACGGTTATCAATCGCTGCACACTGTCGTGGTTGGAACCGAAGGAAAACCGGTGGAGGTCCAAATTAGGACAAAGGAAATGCATGCCTTCGCCGAATTCGGTGTCGCAGCACACTGGCGTTACAAGGAAGGCGGCAAGCATGACGAGGCGTTGGATCGCAACATTGACTCCTTGCGACGCCTGCTGGAAAGCAAAGAGGATGACCGGGAACTTCTAGACGATTTCCGCTCTGAACTGTTCGCCGACCAAATTTTTGTGCTAACGCCCAAGGGTCAAGTCGTTCGGCTGAAAAAGGGGGCGACACCAGTGGATTTTGCCTACGCCATCCACACCGAGGTGGGCCACCGCTGCCGGGGTGCCAAGGTCAATGGCCGCATTGTGCCTTTGACCTATCAGCTCAATTCCGCAGAGAAAGTGGAAATACTCACCGCCAAGCAGGGTTCACCCAATTTGGGGTGGCTGGACACGCACATGGGTTATGTTGCCACCTCCCACGCACGGGGCAAAATCCGGCAATGGTTCAAACAGCAAGACCACGAAAGACATATGCGAGAAGGCAGGGCAATACTGGAACGCGAGCGCCACAAGCTCGGCATGGCGGCTTTAAAGGAAGCGGAAATGAACGATTTAGTTCGCCATTTCCACATGCCACGGGTGGACGACCTGTTATTGGGCATCGGGCGTGGCGACATCACGTCCACCCAACTCGCATCGACATTGAAGATACCCGGTTTCCAACCACCGCCAGTGCAGCCCCCACCCAAACACGGGCCTGTCGTCGAACAGGGGCCGGAAACAGTGACCGTGCAAGGCATCCGCAATATGTTGATGCACTTCGCCCACTGTTGTAGCCCCACACCGGGAACTCCCATTGTTGGCTATGTCACTAAAGGGCATGGAGTTGCTATCCACGCCCAGGATTGCGCCAACATCATCCAACTGCCATCCCATAAGCTAGGCCGCTTGATCGACGTGGAGTGGGGGGAGGATCAAGAATACTTCGCCGTGGAAATCGAGGTCAACGCCATCGACCGCAAGGGTTTATTAAAAGATGTGGTGCAAATTCTGTCCCAGGAGTACATCAATATTTTGCGAAGCAATACTCATACGAATACCAAAAACCAATCGGTGACTATGGATATTACTATAGAGATTCAAGACCTTGGCCAGCTTAGCCAAGCCTTGGACAAGATTGGTGAAATACATAACGTGTTGCGGGCGCGGAGGAAGGGGGTGAGTTTGTAAATCAAGCCGCGAAAAAATAGCCTGCCGCTAGCAGAAAATGCCCGGACAGCACCAGCCCGACATTGGCGGCTTGGGCTAGTGTGAAGTTACCGCCGAAATCCGCTAGGCGAGACAAACTAACCGCCCTGACCGCAAAGGGCAATGACAGAAAAGCCAACAGGCATTGCAACGGCATCGCGCCGGTCATGACACACCCGGCTATCCACAGAAAAGACAAGGCACTTAATCCGCAATACAGCCAGTGCGCCTTGCGAAAGCCCAATTCAATCACTAGGGTTTTCCGTCCGCCTATCCTATCCGGCTGTTCGTCTGGAAACTCGTTCAGAAATAGCAGATTCGCCACCCATAGACCTGAAGGGACGGAGGCAAAGAGGAAGTAGCCCTCTGGTTGCCCATGGATAATCCAAGCCGTGCCGAAAACCGGCAAGGCACCCAGGCCCAAACCGGCGCATAGTTCTCCCAACCCGTAACCTAGGCGGGTGATGTGGCTGGAATTAAACATGACAAAAACCGCACCCAGCAGAAACAAAGGTAGCAGGGTCCAGCCAATCTGCGCCACTAGATATCCGCCTATGGGAATGGCGAGTACGAAACTGGAAAGTCCGAATAGTAGCGCCTGCCCTGGAGTCAGCAAACCTTGGTTCAATAACCCGCTGCCGCCATTAAACGGCGTGCGCTGGGTTGAAAGGTCGATACCAGAGGAATAATCAAAATAGTCGTTTAGCACATTGGTGCTGATATGCAGCAATATCAAACCGGCTAGGCAAAGTCCAAACCGGTCCCATGCGACTGACCCGTAATAGTCGGCTATGCCTGCACCTAACACAACTAGCAGGATGGACAATAATAGATACTGGGGGCGGGTTTCGAGGAATAGAGTTTTGAGGGAGGGCATACAGCGTTTTTAATTTCTTATTGTCCGCCAAAATACGACTATATTTTCAATCAAGGTTTCAACAGTGTATTCCGGCAACACCCGCCACGCCGCATAGGCCGCGAAGCCTAGAAACAACACGCCGCTGAGCCGATGCAGCCAGTGTACGGGAATGCGCTGTAGCAAGGCCCGCCCGACCCAAACACCGAGCATGGCGCCCGCCGCCAGTGCCAATGTCCCACCCAGCCAAACCGGGGTGGGCGGCAAGGTTGCGCCCAGGCCGACCAAGATCACTTGGGATATATCACCAAATTCGGCGACTAAAATCAGCAGGAAAGTCGTCGCAAACACGCCATGCCCACTTTTCTCCACCGGCTCGACATCTTCCTCTTGCTCTTTGGTCAGCAGGGCGCGAAGGCCAAAACCGGCGAACAGCACAGCCACCACCGTTCCCATAGCCCACTCCGGTAGCCAGTGCGCCACCGCCGTGCCAAACAGCACGGCGGCAAGGGCTTGTAACGCGAATGCGGCGGTTGCCCCAAGGACGATAGGCAGGGCTTTGTGCCGCGCAGCCAAAGTCATGCAGACAAATAGGGTCTTATCGCCAAGCTCGCTAATGAAGACCAAGCCAAAGGTGGTGGCAAAGACCGTCACCCAACGGATTATTTCTTCGGTAGGCTTGGCCTTATGCAACAAACCGGGCCAATCTATCGAAAGTAGGCAGGACATGGGGATTTTATGTTTCGTCTGTAATGTAGGGAATAAGCCCTTTCTCATAAGCCATTTGCTGCACTTCCCTAGGCATGCTTCTGGCATCGACGATCAAGCCGTTGAACATTATCAGCCAAGCCGTTGGGCTTTTCTCCAGCTTACTTGGCAGCGTCCATTCCGGGTCAAAATAGGACATGCGCAAGATATCGCGCACCAGCTTAGATTTGCCTTGCGCCGTGCTTGAAGCGATGTCGAATGCCTTGGCCAAATCAGCAGCACTGATATAAGTGTCTTGGCTTTTGTCGAAAAGAAAATTCACCATGCCCAACGCATGGACGATGCCGCATGCCCAGGTGTTAGGCTTGCCCGAAACTAGCGGCGAGGGCCGTTTTCTGCATAACGCAGCCGTGGCATGGCGTATGATCTGTGCATATTCTTCGTTCAGTTGTCGCTTTGCGAAGCTGTCGGTGAGCTTGATGATGGCAGTGTAGATTTCACGCATTTCCTTGGGGACGTTTTCGGATTTGCTTTTTTTCATTACTGAACCCCCTTAAAACTTAGAATTTGTTCAAATACGACTTCCCGAAAGAAGCCAAATGTAGGACGGAATAAGACTGCCCCGGTGTGCGTTCCTGGCAAAGACACGCCGACCGAACATGTCGGGGTTATGCCGGAAACGCCCGTGAACGGGCTTATTCTGGCCTTCTACTGTGCAAGGAAGTTGATATCCTTACTGCCTGTCGCCCGACGAAACGGCTTGAACCGGTGTCGATGCCGGAAGCACATTGCTGCCGGTTGACTGACCTCCGCCGAACATATTGTCCAATATCATCATGATGACGAATCCGATCATTACCGCGAAAGTGGCTGAGCGGGCCTTACCCTTGGACTGGGTTTCGGGAATGATGTCATCGGTGATGACAAACAACATCGCCCCGGCGGCAAAGGCCATTCCGATGGGCAACAGCGGGTAGAATAGCGTGACTGACGCGACACCCAAGAAACCACCGATAGGTTCGACCAAACCAGTCAAGGTGGCGATCAACAATGCTTGCTTGCGGCTATAGCCCAAACCCACCAAGGGCAAAGCGACCGCCAGACCTTCCGGCATGTTTTGCAGACCGACGGCGATTGCGATGGCCAAGCCGTTGTGCCAGTCGCCTGAGCCAAAGCTCACCCCCACCGCCATGCCTTCGGGGAAGTTGTGCAACGTAATCGCCGTGATGAACAGCCAAATTTTGCGCAAGGAACCGACCAGTTCAGGGCTTTCCACCGTGAAATGTCCGTGGGGCAAGTAGCGGTCGGCCATTTCCAAGAATAGCGCGCCGATCATCATGCCAAAAGCGACCACGAATATGCCCTTCCCAGGCCATATCTGGTTGCCGTACTGAATGCCTGGCACCAACAGTGAAAATGCCGTCGCCGCCAGCATGACACCCGCCGCCCCGCCTAGCATGATGTAAAGGGTGCGTTGTTTGACTTCCTTGAAGAATAGCGCAGGCAAGGCACCCACGCCTGTGGCCAAACCAGCCAAAATACTTGCCAAAGAACCGTAGGCAACGATGGGGTTGACGAAGAAGTACAAAAAAGCCAAGATGACTGTCGTCCACGATGCGAGCGAGGCAACAACTATCAATCTCTGCGCCAAAAGCGACTGGTTTTGAAACTGCTTATAAAAGGGCCACGCCAGAATCTTCTTGGCCCAGGTTTCCAAGGTATCGAGTGTGTTCACATTCATAGTCGTAATTATCCACACCCGGCCCCTTCCGCCGAGCGACAAAAAACAACCGACGGAAGGGGTCGGTACTCCGCATTGTCAAGATTAGACCGACTCGGTTTTAAAAACCGAGTCGGTCTTATTGCGCGAATCACGAAGCAATACATAAATCGCACCGGTGCCGCCTTCTGCGGGCTTGGCCGTACAGAAAGCCAGCACGTCGGGGTGTTGTCTGAGCCAGAGGTTGATGCGGTTTTTCAGGATGGGGTAATCCCCTTCTGAACGGTAACCCTTGCCATGGATAAGATGTAGGCATCGGTATCCGTCAGCAAGGCAACCCCTTAAGAAACCCGCCAACCGCCTTTTTGCCTCGTCCACGGTCAATCCGTGCAAATCCAGTTCGACATCCACGCCGAACTTTCCCGAACGCAACCGTTGCAACACACGCTTTTGTATGCCGGGTGCCATAAAGCTCATAATGTCACCTGTTGCCAGCAGGGGAATCTCTGTTGGCGAGATGTCTGACCAACCCGCTTCATAGGCTTGGCTGCGGGGTTTGGGTTGTTTGAATTCTAGCAAGACACGGTCGCTAACCATTGGACGCACGGTCCCTACGGTTTCGCGAAACAAACGGCCATCCTCTTCGGATAAGACGAAGTCAGCTTTGGCTTTTTTGGGAAGATGGGAAGGTTTACGCATAGGAGTATATTATATCCTTAGAACCCTCATCGCCCCATCGAAATACACGCATTCAAAGCGATAATGGTAAAATCAAGCACTACAACGCGAAATCGAAAGGCACGATGCACATTCTCCTCAGCAACGATGATGGCTATTCCGCCCAAGGGCTCATCGCCTTGGCCGAAGCGCTAAAGCACTACGCGGATGTCACCGTAGTGGCGCCGGAACGCAACCGCAGTGGCGCGAGCAATTCACTGACACTGGATAGGCCTCTCCATGCCATCACAACCAGCAATGGTTTCATCAAGGTGGACGGGACGCCTACGGATTGCGTACACTTGGCCATTACCGGACTGTTGGAACGCGAACCTGACATGGTCTTCGCCGGCATCAATCACGGTGCCAACCTAGGCGACGATGTGATCTATTCAGGCACTGTCGCAGCCGCCACCGAGGGCCGCTTTCTCGGCCTTCCCGCAGTAGCCATATCCTTGTGCGGCATTAACCCGGCCCACTACGAGACTGCGGCGCAGGTTGCCGTGCAACTCTTGCAAAACATTCGCCGCCATCCCCTACCCACCGACACCATTCTTAACGTCAACGTCCCTAACTTGCCGTTGGCTGGCATCAAAGGAATCCGTGCCACCCGCTTGGGCCACCGCCACAAAGCCGAGCCAGTGGTAAGAAGCCAAGATCCCAGAGGCAGGGAAATTTTTTGGGTGGGTGCGGCAGGCCCAGAACAGGATGCCGGCCCGGGAACAGACTTTCATGCCGTCCGTGAAGGCTACGTCTCTGTCACGCCTTTGCAGATCGACCTGACCCGCTATGATAGCCTGGAAAGGTTGGCCGACTGGCTACCAAGGGGAGTTGTAGCTGAATGAACCAGCGCTTGGAGGGAATAGGCATGACTTCGCGCCGGACAAGGGAACGCATGGTCGCCCGTTTGCGCGAACAGGGCATAAAAAACCAGGCCGTACTGGATGTGATGCAGGTGACGCCCCGCCACATTTTTGTCGAGGAAGCCCTAACCACCCGCGCCTACGACGACATGCCCTTGCCGATTGGCTTCAACCAGACCATCTCCCAGCCTTACATCGTCGCTCGAATGACCGAGCTTCTCCTGGCCAAAGGCCCATTGAAAAAGGTGCTGGAAATTGGCACTGGATCAGGCTACCAAACCGCCATACTGACCCAGTTGGTCAAGATGGTCTACACGGTGGAACGTATTTACCCTTTGCAGCGGCGCGCCCGCCGGTGTCTGAGGGAGCTTCACTTGCGCAATGTACGCATGAAACACAGCGATGGTGGCTGGGGTTGGGAAGACTATGCACCCTACGACGGCATAATCGTCACCGCCGCCCCGTCCGAAGTCCCGCAGGCCCTGTTCGACCAACTCGCTCCCGGCGGCATCATGATCATTCCCGTTGGGGATGGCCGCACCCAAACCCTGCAACGCATTATGCGCACCGAAACCGGCAGTCAGGTGGAAAATATTTCACCCGTGGTTTTCGTGCCGTTACTAACTGGAGTGAGCGAAGGTTGAAGGTATGCAACTAAATTCGCCCCTACAATAATTCTCATGCAACGATACGGCGGAGAATTGATTTACCATGCCCGCGATGAACACGGGGTGCTTGAAGTGGTCGAAGCGCATGGTGTACGATCCCTGCATTTCGGCACTTCGCCCAAGCAAAGCGCATTGCACCTCCGTCAAGCAGACAGGCTTGAACTACCCTATGTCCGTGCGATGTTAAGCGCATTGCTGTTCATCGGCGACCCTGGAAAAGTGTTGCTGATTGGCTTGGGAGGAGGTTCGTTAGCCCGGTTTTTGCTTGAACAATTTCCCGGTAGCCGGGTGGACGCGATAGAACGGCGTTCTTCGGTGGTTAAAATTGCCCATGACTATTTCGGCTTGCCGCGCTCTACAAGGCTGGTCGTTCATATTGGCGAAGCCAATCAACTGGTTGAAAACTTAGGGCAGCATCAAGGGAATGCATACGATTTGATATTAATCGATGCCTTCGATGATGTGGGAATGGACCCATCAATCAATGCATTGGATTTCATCGCTGCATGTGCCGCCCTTCTGCATCCAAAGGGTGTGCTTGACATCAATCTATGGGGGAGCCACCCGATTTCGCTAAAACAGTCCGTCGCATTACTGAAGACGTGCTTTCCCGGCAAGTCATTGCGGCTGGCGGTACCCAACCGGGGCAATGTGATTGGGTTTGGGCTGGGTCCAGAGTCCCCCACCGTCAAACTGAAACAACTTGAACCCCACGCACGCGAATTGGAATTCAGGACCGGGCTGGAAATGCCCTATTTTTTGCGCAACCTGCGCGGCATTAGTAGTTGATTACCAAAAAATGAACTCCCAGGAACATCCAATAAAAAGACCCATCCGCAGTTATGTCCTACGCCAAGGCCGCACGACCATGGCGCAGAATGCAGCGCTGGAAAACCTTTGGCCGGTTTACGGTTTGGAGTTGGAACAAGGCTTCAATGCCATGGAAATATTTGGCCGCGATGCACCGTTGATATTGGAAATTGGCTTCGGCAACGGGGAAAGCTTGGCGCAGATGGCCGTCCAGTCGCCTGACAAGGATTTCCTAGGCATTGAAGTGCATCGGCCTGGCGTGGGGCATTTGTTGCTCAAAGCACAGGAACTCGGTTTGGGGAATGTCAGGGTTTATTGTGCCGATGCGGTGGAAGTGCTGCGCGAGAAAATTCCGGCAAACAGCATCAGTGGTGTGCAGGTGTTTTTTCCCGATCCCTGGCATAAAAAACGCCATCACAAGAGGCGCCTAGTCAATGCCGGTTTCTTGTCCTTGCTGGTGGAAAGGCTCAAACCGACGGGCTTTCTGCATTGCGCCACCGATTGGGAAGATTACGCCAAACAGATGCTAGATATCTTGGAAGCGTCACCGATGTTGCGCAATCAAGCAGGCAAGGGAAACTACGCCGAACGGCCCGCATCACGGCCCCTGACGAAATTCGAAGTTCGCGGTCAGCTTTTGGGGCATGGCGTATGGGATTTATTGTTTGAGAAAACCTTATGCTGAAGGGACCGCTGCTGTCACTATTTGCAGGATTTCCTGTATTTCATAAAGTTTTTTGTTCAACATTACTAGCCTTTTTTCCAACTCGGCGATTTCTGCTTCTAGGGTTTCGTTGGACCCGGTCACTTTGCGCAACACCCCAAGCCTATTATCAATCATCAGCTTGCGGTCTTTAATGCGATGCGCCAAGGGTGTCAAAGCATTTGAACCCCATTCATTGGTATTCTGATGAGCCTTGGCGAACAAGTCTCGGGCCTCGGCAATTACTGTGCTGTACAGCCTATGAACTGCGGTACTTTGTTCCATCAAAGTGGTATATGTGCTTTGCCTAAACTCCTCGCCTTCCTCGAATATCCTCTCCAACTCAATTTGATAGTCCTCTAGTGAAAAAACTTGGGGCTTATTAAGATCAGCGAATTTATATTCGTCTTCAAAACGGCCATAGATAACTTGAATAAGGTTTTCTGCTTCATCAGCCCTAACCATAGACTGATCCATGGCCGAGCGCAAACTCTGCAAAACACCCTTCATTGCCTTTTTCATTCCAGGGGTGGTCAGACTCGACAGCATCTGTCTTCGGGCATTTCTGACTATGGGATCAATGTTGGCGGCAGAGAGGACTTTCCCCAAATGGACAAGCTGCTGGACAAAAGCCCTATGGCAGGATTGGAAAATCTCCACAGATGCCAAATAATCCATTTGATCTTTTTTCGTCTCCTCCATCAAACGCCGGGTCATGTCATGATTACTGGTATCGATCTGCCGCATTTCTTGAAGATGGCGGTTAGCCTCGCCGATTTCGATTACAAGATGGTTTACGGATTCATTGACTAGTTGCCCCATTGAAGCTACCACAACCTCTCGTAAAATATGCTGGCGGTTACATATGACAGTATTGGTCAGGTAGTCCTCAATCCCTCTCAACCCGCTCTTTGCCAATAGGATATCATCGCGCCTAACCTTTGCCATCAGCCCCTTTTTTGCCGAAACTGGAAAAATCAAAGACTCGTCCACGCCAAGGGCATTGGATATCGCTTTAACTTGGGAGCGAATTGATCTATCCACTACCTCTTCGCCTTGCAAATCATCGTCCCAAAGGGTGTCGATTTTATTCATGGCCACAGCCAATCGGTTCTTGCCGGTAAGACTCGGACCCCGAACATAATGGTTCCAAATCTCCAAATCGCTATTGGTGACGCCCGTGTCTGCTGCCAACAAGAAAATGATGGCCTGCGCACTAGGCAGCATTCGCAGTGTCAATTCAGGTTCAGTGCCCAAGGCGTTTAAGCCGGGGGTATCGAGAATGGCAAGCCCCTCTTTCAGCAAAGTATGCGGAAAGCTGATGAGGGCGTGGCGCCAACAGGGAATTTCCACGGCATCCAGCAACCCAGTCGAGCCTTGCATGGGAACGTCAGGGTTGAAAAGGCCGAGCTTTACCGCGTCTGCCTGGGATACTTTCTTGACCGCCGCCAATTCCTGAAATGCCTCCTGCATTTGCAGGGGAAAATTGTGGTCCAAGTCAATGTGCAACCATTTATAAGGGTTTTGCTTATACTCGTTTAACGTCATATCGCTCAATCGAGATTCAATTGGCAACAAGCGAATATAACTGCCTTGAGAAGGATCGTGAAATATTTCGGTTGGACACATTGTCGTCCGTCCCGGCAGGGAGGGGAGTAAGCGCAGACCGGTATCAGCAAAGAAAAGGGCGTTGATTAATTCTGTCTTGCCGCGGGAAAATTCGGCAACAAAAGCCACCATCAAGCGCTCATTGACCAATGTATCCATTACTCTTCGTATGGCCTCCTGGCTCCCTTCGCTGGCGATATCCAGTGAATCCATCCAATGAGTGTATCGCTCTGTCGCCCGAATCAACTCATCGCGCCATTGCCCATAACCGTGGAGCTTTTCTTGAAGCTGAATCGTGCTCATTTCGGCCTTGGTTGTATTCCTAGTTTAACGCGCTGATCATTTGCTGAAGCAGCGGCATAATAGCCATTTTAGCGAACTGAAGAGCGACCAATGCCAATAGTGGGGAAATATCAATTCCGCCCATAGGCGGCAAAAAACGCCGAAAAAAGGCAAGCAGCGGGTCAGTCAGATCGTACAGCAATTTCATCGCAGGATTGTAGCCGCGGGGTGCAACCCAGCTTAACACCACGGAAATCAGTATGGAATAAAAGAGTATGTTATACAACAACTCCAGTAACTGTCCCAAAGCCACCAGCAACAAGCTTGCCGGACTTGCACTGATTTGCTGGAGTGTGAAAACCAGATAATCAGACAAAATTTGCACTGCCAGCATCAGAACCAGAGAGGCCGAATCGATCCTCCTGACGGAGGGTATGAACCGGCGCAAATAGCGCAAGGGTGGATGAGTCAGTTTGACCAAAAATTGCGAAATGGGATTGTAAAAATCAGCCTCCGCCCACTGTAGCAAAAACCGCAACATCAAGGCAAACAGATAGAGGCTGACCAACGTGTCGATCAGAAAAACCCCCAAGCCGGAAAAATAACTGTCGCTCACTTTTCCTCTCCCAGTTCTGCGGACAGACTAGCCGCACGCTTTTCGGCGGCCCGTATCGCCTCCAATACCAGACTCCTAAATCCTGCGTTTTCAAACACGCCAATGGCAGCCTCCGTGGTTCCGCCGGGTGAAGTGACCCTGCCTCGCAGAGTAGCGGGGGATTCATCCGACTCCATGGCAAGTCGTGCCGAACCAAGGGCTGTCTGCTGGGTTAACAGCCTCGCCGTGGCCGGTTCCAGACCCAAACGCACAGCCGTCTCCTCCATCGCCTCCATTAACAGGAAGAAATAAGCCGGTCCGCTCCCGGAAAGTGCAGTGACCGTGTCTAGCAACTCTTCCCGATCCACCCATACGGCCAAACCAACAGCCCTCATGATAGCCTCTGCACGGCTGCGCTGCTCGGCGCTGATGTTGTCGTTACCATGCAGGGCCGTAGCGCCGGTTTTCACCAAGGCAGGGGTATTTGGCATGCAACGGACAATATCGTTACCGCCCCCCAACCAGCGATCTATGTCAGCTTCAGTCACGCCGGCAGCCAATGAGATGATTAACGGCCTGCAACGCTGGACAGTTGCGGCTATTCCTAGAGCGACTTCGCGTAGCGACTGGGGTTTCACCGCCAAAACCAGGATTTGCGATTTCTCCGCCACGGCTTGGTTGTTAGAGGAAGTCTTGATGCCAAAACGGCTTGCAAGTGAGTCCAATTTTTCAGCATCAAGATCGGATGCGCAGATTTTATCTGGGTCGTATCCATCCGCGCAAAGGCCGGCAATCAAACTACTCGCCATATTGCCCGCACCGACAAAACCAAGGTTAAGTTGTTTCATGGTATTCCGGGATATTTGTTAAATGGAGACTATTCTAACCCAGAGGACACCAATATCGGAACCGCACCATGCAAGGGCATGGTCGTCTGTGTTCACAGTTTGATGCCAAGCTGAATTTTCAGAACTTTTTCAATCGCCAGCATATCATTGCGAGACAATAGACCAAGCCTGCCTTTTAGACGCTCCTTGGCGGCGGTAGTAATCTGGTCGGCCATGGCCTTAGATGGTTTTCCGTCAATCATAACTACTGCTTCACTTGGATATAACCTTCCGGCATTACTGCTTAACGGTATCACTTGAAGCCGATTCAGGGCCGCATTTGCCACGTCATTGCTAACGATCACTGCCGGTCGCGTCTTGCGGATTTCGCCCCCTACAGCCGGATCAAAGTCCACCCACCATACTTCACCTCGCAACATTGACAGCGTCGCCGATCAAGGCATTGCTCCATTCCAGTGCCTCGAGTTCGCGTTCAGTATCCGCAGCCATGGCTTGATAGCCAGAGACAAGGTCATCGTTAACCACATGTGATCGTGCCAGATCCTCAAGAAACTGGCTAATTTTGCGACGGCCAATGACTCTAAGCAAGCCATCATAAACCGCTTCGTCAATTGAGATCGTCATTCGCTTACGCATGGGTCATGCCCTCTCTGTTGTGTGCATATATGCAATATAGCAGGGATACGATATTAGGGCAACGATTGCTACATTTTCATCATTTAGTCATTAAAATGTAACCGTTTCATCATTTTGTTCAAGTATCTTGCGAACCATGCGAATATTCAACAGGGGTTTTCATGCCAGCACAAGAGAAAGAAGCGAATCGTGTCCGCCGTTATGTAACGGAAGTCGCCCATGACGAGGCCACTGTCCGTGCGACCCAGCAATTGCGTTATCGGATATTTGCCGGGGAAATGGGTGCTAACTTGCATACCCGCATCGACGGCTTGGATTATGACGAGATTGATGATTTTTGCGACCATTTGCTGGTGCGCGAAACCGAAACAGGCAATATCGTCGCCTGCACCCGTCTGTTAAGCGACACCCAGGCAGCCAAGCTTGGGCATTTTTACTCCGAAGGTGAATTTGACTTGAGCGGCGTTTTGGCGCTGCCGGGCCGTTTCTTGGAGATCGGGCGGACTTGTGTGGATCCGTCCCATCGTGGCAGTATCGTCATATCGACCTTGTGGAACGGCTTGGCCGAATATGTTTACCAAGGCCGCTTCAACTACCTGATGGGTTGCGCCAGTATCACACCGGGGCCGCATGGTTTTGCCGTTGATGCGGTATACCGCCAAATAGAACCCCGGCATTTCGGCCCCAAGGAACTGGCGGTAAAGTCGAAAAACCCGATTCCCTCTTGGAAACGTTGCCAACATGACGAAAGCGGCATCCCGCCGCTGTTGCAGGCGTATTTGCGCCTAGGTGCCCAAGTGTGCGGCGACCCTTACTGGGATGAGGATTTTAACGTCATGGATGTATTCATCTTAGTGGATTTGTCACGTTTGCAGAATCGCTACGAAAAGCGCTTTATTGCCACTAAAGTCACTACTAATGCCCATGCGACAATCTCGGCTTTGGCTTAAGGCCGCGCTCATAATCCTGATGTTCCTGTGGGGCTTGGTCGCGACTGGCTTATTGTGGCCCTTCCTGGAGCTTGTGTTGGGCCGTAAGGCTGGGTTTTTCCAAGAAGCTATCAGGAGCCATTGGTGCGCAATGGTTTGCCGCATACTCAATGTCGAGGTGGAGACCATTGGAACCCCGAGCCATGAAACACGCCTTTGGGTCGCCAATCATATTTCCTGGCTCGACATTATCGCCTTGGGAGCCCGGCATCCGTTGCTTTTCGTCGCTAAGGAGGAGGTGGCGGACTGGCCGGTCATGGGTTATCTGGCGCGCCGTTTAGGCACTTTATTCGTGCGTCGGGGCGATGCGGAACAGACTGGCAGTATCGCCGAAAAGATGGCTTGGCAATTGCGCCAAGGCAGGCAAATCATGTTGTTTCCCGAAGGCACCACAACTACTGGGGAACGTGTCCTGCGTTTCCATGCCAAATTGTTCCAACCGGCGCAACTGGCCCAAGTCCAGGTGCAAGCCATCGGAATTGAATACCGGGGCGAGGCTAAAACCTTCGCGCCATTTATAGGCGAAGATAATTTCCTTACCCACCTGTTGCAAATACTTGATCGCGACAGGGTCCGCCTTCGCGTCCATTACTGCCAGCCCCTGCCCCCTGGCATGCATCGCGACATCCTCGCGCAAACCACACGTAAGCAAGTCGTCACGGCACTTTCCTCAAAGCCAGAGGCTGACGAAGGCAAAGTTGCATCCGTTACCCGACTTCAGTTTCAAAGCCATTAAGTTACCCGATCATTGATGTAAGGTATGGGATAAGGCAGCTTTGACAGTGCAAGCCCTATTCCGCCAGTAGTTTGGAAAACGGCCTCGCCCCCTTCCAGCAAACTGGTACTGACAACCGCCAACAGTTCAAATCCACCTTCTTCGTCAGGGGCAGAACACACAGACATGCCAGGGCTTGGCCCGTCATGACCCTCGGCTTGGAGGCTATCCCCCGCTTTTGGGATCGGTTCCCCAATGCCGGTTAGGCGAACCATCCGCCTTTTCAAGCTGCCAAGGTAATGCGCACGGGCAATGATCTCTTGCCCGGTGTAACAGCCTTTTTTGAAGCTGATTCCGCCCACTAAATCAAGGTTCAACATTTGCGGCACAAATTCTTCCACCGTCGCAGCACTAATTGAGGGCAGGCCGGCACGGATGTCTTCCAAAGTCCAACGGGAAGGCCCGCAGCGGAAAAGCCCATGCACATCCAAAAAACGACACATCCCGGCGGTTTTCTCGGCATCGACCAATGTCAGAAAGCGTGGGTTGCTCGCATCGGGAATGCGAATTGCGTAAAATTGAGTATAAAAACTTTCTTGTCCCTCCGCCTCATTTTCTTGGGTCAACAATGGCAAACCCAAAATCTGAAGGGCTTCGGCAGATTTCTCCCCGAATAGGCCAAAGATAGTCCAACCCCAAGTTTCGTCATCAATTTTCACATCGTCCCGAAGGATGTACATACGCAGCCGCTTTTTGACAGTTTCCAAGATTTCTGTCGGAAGCAGCAGATATATCTTGTCTTCGGCCCTTAACACGCGAAATACGGCAATTGCACGTCCCTTTGCGGTGCATAGGGCACCCAAAGAGGTTTGACCAGGCGGTAGCCCTAAGATGTCGCAGGTAGCCTGCCCTTGAAGAAATTTGGCCGCATCTTTGCCACTGACGGCTAGGATGCCCATTTCGGGCAGTGGGGAATACCAGTTTTCAATGCTCATAATTTTTGCAATGCGGCGATGCGCTCCTCCAAGGGCGGGTGGCTCATGAACAAGCGGCTTGCGCCACCGCTGTTTATGCAGAGGGCCGCCATTTCGTCCGGCAGGGGTTCAGGGTCGTGGGCGCGCTGCAATGCGCGCAAGGCACCGATCATTTTTTGCCGACCAGCCAGATGTGCCCCGCCAGCATCGGCGCGGAATTCGCGGTAACGTGAAAACCACATGACGATCATACTGGCCAGAATGGACAACACGATTTGCGCCACCATCTGGGTTATGAAATAACCCATCCCATAGCCGCGTTCGTTGCGCAACAAGACACGGTCCACGAAAAAACCGATGATCCTGGCGAAGAAGATCACGAAGGTGTTGACTACCCCTTGCAACAACCCTAAAGTCACCATATCCCCGTTTGCAACATGGCTGATTTCATGGCCCAGTACAGCTTCAACTTCGTCGGCGCTCATATGCTGCATCAAGCCAGTACTGACCGCCACCAAGGCGTTGTTTTTGCTGAAGCCTGTGGCAAATGCATTGGGGTCGGGAGATTCAAAGATGCCCACCTCCGGCATGCCAATGCCCGCCCCTAGTGCAAGCCTTCGCACACTTTCCAACAGCCATTGTTCGGTGGCGTTGGAAGGTTGCTCAATGACATAAACCCCCATCGAACTTTTCGCCATCCACTTCGACATCAGTAGGGAAATGAACGAGCCTGACATGCCGATGGCGGCAGAAAAGAGCAGTAGTGAATCCAGATTCAGGTTGACACCGTTCTGGTTCAGCATATCCCCCAGTCCGAGAAAACGGAATATGATGCTAATCAACAGCAATACCGCCGCGTTGGTGAGTAGGAACAATAAAATTCTCATGGATGCTTTTCCGTTTGTAATGGCATAATTGCTAACATATTGGCGATATAAATTTAAAAATCAAGTGGGGGAGATAAAAACCGACACGGTTTTAAAAACCGAGTCGGTTTGGCCCTGCAACATGAAGGAAAGCTTATGAAAAATTTTTATTTATTGGTGTTGTTGTCCAGCTTTGCAATTTCCGCCTGCGCAGACAAAGCTCCGGTGCAGTTGGATCAAATCAAACTGCCGCCAGGGTTTCATATCACTGTTTTTACCGATCAGACACCCGATGCCCGGTCGCTGGCCTTGGGCGATGATGGCACGGTCTATGTCGGCACCCAAGAGGACAAGGTATACGCCGTGCGTGACACGAACCACGATGGCAAGGCAGATTCAGTCCAGACTATCGCATCCAAGCTCAATTCGCCCAACGGCGTAGCGATCCTGCATGGCGACCTGTTCATTGCGGAAATCAACCGAATCGTGAGGCTCAAAGACATTTCCGCCCATTTGGATAGTCCACCTAAGCCGGAAGTTGTCTTTGACGGATACCCGGAAGACACGCACCACGGCTGGAAGTATCTACGGGTAGGGCCGGACGGCAAACTGTACGCAGCAGTTGGTGCGCCTTGCAATAGCTGTATCAGCGACAAGGAAATATACGCCAGCTTGACGCGACTAGACCCGGATGGCACGAATTTCGAGATTTTCGCCCGTGGCATACGCAACACCGTTGGTTTCGATTGGAATCCGCAAACCGGCGAACTTTTCTTCACCGACAATGGCCGAGACATGCTCGGCGACGATGTTCCACCGGAAGAGTTGAACAGCGCCCCCAAAGCCGGGATGCACTTCGGCTATCCCTACTGCCATGCAGGGGATATAGCTGACCCTGAATTCGGCAAGTTGAAAGACTGTTCCACATTTACCCCGCCGACTTGGAAATTTCCCGCCCATGTGACACCCTTGGGCTTGCGCTTCTACCGGGGCAAGCAGTTTCCCCCTGGCTACCAAGGTCAATTGTTTGTCGCCCAGCATGGTTCATGGAACCGTTCCAAGCCACAAGGCTACCGTGTGGCACTTGTCAAATTCAAGGACGGCAAACCGGTTGCCGACGAGGTGTTCGCCGACGGCTGGCTGCAAGCCAATGGCGACGTACTGGGCAGACCCGTGGATGTTCTTGAATTGGCGGATGGGTCTTTGTTAGTGTCCGACGATCTGCAAGGTGCGATTTACCGGATAACTTACCGGCCTTGAGTGAACAGCAATTCTCAGTTTGGCTAAAAACGCCGACATTTCAGCAGGGATGCAAGAATGAAACCACCAACACTGAAATGAATTATCCACAAAATCACGAACAATCACCTCGCCAAGCTGGTGCTTGGCGCTCCCAGAAGGAACGCCAAACACCAGCTTGGCCTTTGATGGGATGTTCTTTTTTGGATATCACCTAAGAAACTTGTTTGGGTGTTCGTGATTATTTTTTAGTGACCCTTAGGATGCGCAATCAATGCACAAACGCTTTTTAATGTACTCTGCCGTGGCCGCTTGTCTTGCAGTGGCCCTCGGTGCCTTCGCCGCGCATGGCCTCCGGGGTCGATTGGACGAACACTTGATGGAAGTCTTTCAGACGGGTGTCCGCTACCATTTCTTCCACGCCTTGGGGCTAGGATTGATTTCCTCGCTTGCCAAACAATACCCGCATTCGAGTAAGTTGTGCAGGGCTGGCTGGCTGATGCTGGCGGGGATTGTGGTTTTCTCCGGTAGCCTTTACCTTTTATGCCTTACCGGCCTGACATGGTTAGGCATGATCACCCCACTGGGGGGCTTGGCATTCATGGCGGCTTGGTTGCAGTTGGCTGCCTTCGCTTACTGGGATGCGGACTAGCGAGACCGACTCGGTTTTAAAAACCGAGTCGGTCTGTTTCATTTACAGCAATACCATTGTCACATTTTCATCATCTAGCCGTCATCGAAATGTAATCCCTTATACTTAAGCTTGTAACTCCGTAACCAAAAGGAGTCGCGCCATGAATCTCATGCAGACCATACAAAGTTTTGACGTATCCATTTTTACTTGGGTCATGCAACGCAAATCGCAAAAATTTCTCGTCCGTTGCGCCCGTGGCATCTCCGCCACAGGCAACGGGCCTTTATATTTACTTGTGGCGTGTATCCTGTTTTGGATGGGAGGGCCAGATGAAATGCGCTTGTTGACTTGCATGGCTTTGGCCTTGCTGATCGAGCGCCCTTTATATGTCATTATCAAAAATGCCTGTAAGCGGGACCGGCCCCCGGTTGCGTTGAATATCAAAAGTTTTATCATACCGTCTGACCGTTTCAGCTTCCCTTCCGGCCATACCTCCGCTGCTTTCTTAATGGCGACCCTTTGGGGCTGGTATTTTCCCTTCCTGCTACCGACCTTATTGACTTGGGCTGTGATGGTGGGCATGGCGCGGGTGATACTTGGTGTACATTTCCCCACCGATACCTTGATAGGGGCGCTAATGGGTGTTTGCTCCGCACTGGCGGGCATGTGGATGGTGTTAGCGTGAAGGTTTTTTATGGCGTTCAGGCTACAGGCAACGGACACATCACACGCGCCCGTGCGATGGCACCAAAACTTAAACAGGCGGGCATTGATGTTACATGGATGTTTACCGGACGCCCTTGGGAACAACTTTTTGAGATGGAAGTTTTTGGCGACTATGAGTGGCGTACAGGGCTGACATTCGCCACCAAAGCCGGACATGTCCAATACCTCCAAACGGTTTTGGAAAACCCTCTCGCAAGATTCGTCCGCGATGTAAAAAACTTGGACTTAAGCGGGTACGACCTAGTCGTGTGCGATTTTGAGCCGGTCACTGCTTGGGCCGCCAAGCTGCAAGGCATCAAAACGATAGGCATAGGCCATCAATATGCATTTTGTTACGACATCCCGAAAGCAGGTGCGGACTTTCTAGGTGAAAAAGTGCTTCACTATTTTGCACCTGTCAGTGTGGGCTTGGGTGTGCATTGGAATCATTTCCACCATCCAATCCTGCCCCCGATTATTGAGCAGGAAATGATAAGTTCACCAGTCGAGCCCGATAAGGTGATCGTCTATCTTCCGTTTGAGGATGTGAACCAAGTCATCCGCCTGCTAAAGCAGTTTGAAAGCCATCAATTTTACGTCTATAGCCCGACACCCCCGACAAAAACCCACGAACATCCCGCCAATGTCCATGTCAGGCAGCTTTCCCGCGCCGGTTTCCAGAAGGATTTTGCAGATTCTTCCGCCGTGATCTGCAACGCCGGTTTTGAGTTAGCCAGTGAGGCGCTGCAAACCGGCAAGAAAATCCTTGTCAAACCCCTGCGCGGTCAGATGGAGCAAGTATCCAATGCCTTGGCGTTGGAGCTACTGCAACTGGGTCAAGTGATGCAATCCCTGGACTCGGCTTCCATCACCACTTGGCTGGAGCAAAGCCGCGCCATCCAAGTGCGATACCCAGATTCGGCACAGGCAATTGTCGATTGGCTGCTGCAAGGCGATTTGCGGCTCGACCAGGCTTGGGTGGATGGAATTTGGGCTGAAACCGTCCAAATCACACTTTAATTCCCTTCATAATCTATTTTTACTAACATTGCTAAATTTATGGCCGGTCAAAATCTCAAGGGTTTGCCTCGTATCAATGCCGCTTTTTTCAATTCGTTGAAAGGGTTCAAAGCCACTTGGGTACATGAAGAGGCATTCCGCCAGGAAGTATTGCTTAGCATCGTCGCTGCCCCTTTGGGATTCTGGCTAGGCCAAACCGGTGTGGAAAAGGCGCTGCTATTGGGAAGTCTGCTGTTGGTACTGATTGTCGAACTGATCAACACAGGCATTGAAGTGGCGATTGATCGCATCAGTTTTGAACGTCACGAACTCTCCGGACGAGCCAAAGACATCGGTTCCGCTGCCGTTTTAACCTCGTTAATGTTGGCTGTGGTGGTTTGGGTCCTAGTCTTGCTGCCGCATTATTTTTAATCCCTAGGCATGCAGACCGGCTCGGTTTTTAAAGCCGAGTCGGTTTTTTTTGGGTTCGGCCTATTTGGGAATCTCCGCCTAATTTGCTATTATCCGCAGTTATCCATAGCCTGTTTATCCTATATGACCGGAGCGTTCCCCTGGCGTGAAAACAACCTACGCATTGCTGGTTGCCCTGTGTTCATTTTTTCTGGCCTGGTCCATCACCTATGCCGGACCTAATGCCGATGAATTGGCAAAAACCCTTAATGATGAATGGGAGGTGATTTTCTATACACTGCCCAGCGACCAGCAAGCGGAGCGTTTCAAGGCACTTTTGCCGCGTATCAGGGAATTCAAGGCAAAATACCCCTACCGCGCCGAACCGCTAGTCATTGAGGCCGTCACTCAATGTACCTTGGTGGCTGCCGAATGGAGCTTTGGCGCTTTAAGCGATATTGAAAATGCCAAGGACTTGTTATTAAAAGCCATCGACATCGACCCCAAAGCCATGGAAGCGGCGGCCTATATCGCCTTGGGTAACTTGTATTACCGCCTACCCGGCTGGCCTATTTCGTTCGGCGACGAAGACTTGGCCAGGCAATACTTGGAATCGGCAGTAAAGCTATACCCTGACGAGGTTGATACCAATTATTTCTTAGGTGACTACTGGCTGGGCGAGGAGGAGTATGACAAGGCGCTGCTTTATCTGGAAAAAGCGGAAAAGGCTAAGATTCGCCCAGAACATGAATTATCTGACAGGCACACTATGGCAGAAACACTCAAAGCCCTTGATTCCGCAAGAAAAAGGGAAAATGGCAGGGACAGTTTCTTCGCAGATATTGTGCCTTCGTTTTTCAAACAATAGACTTTATCAGAAACCTTCCACAGTAGGGGCGGGTTCCAAACCCGCCCATCAAACCATAAGGCAACAAGGGCAGGATTGGAACCCACCCCTACGATGATTGTACAATTGCAGTGGAGTAGTGTTATGCATCCATACTGCCACTGCCTTTCTTCCCTCCCATCCGCTTGCCGAAAATGCCAAACAACGCGGCGGCGGCAATGGCGATGATTTTGCCGAATTTGGCGATGAAAACCGAAACCAGTGCAAACAATCCGAACTTTTTGGCAACCAAAGCCCCGCCCACCAAGGCCGCCAGGCCAAATCCGGCGGCAGGGTCGGTATCTGCATTAAAGTCTTCGTAACGCTTGCCTTGGTTGAATTCCAGCGATGCCAACAGACTTTTTGCAATGGGTTTACGCTGTTCCAACTCTTTACTGCCGGTCACCAAGTTAAAGTTGACAAAGCCCTCGCGTCCCAAGGCATACGTGTTGTAGTTGACGCTTAGCGGATCGTCTGCGGGCGCGCCATGGCTGCTGACGGTCAATGCCCATACTAGGCGATGATTGATGTCATCGTAATTGGGTGGCTCGGCCCAACCCACTACATCCAGTTCAGGTATGCCACGGCTGGCGCGGGACTTATTGGTTTCATCCGCGCCTTCTTTGATGCTCTTGAGCATATCATCGACATTCCAGCTTTTCGCATCGTTATCTCTGATATACCCGGATTTCTGAAAGGCGAGCGCAGCAGCCCAGTTCGCATCGACCCCTTCGGGTAAGATCAACCCCAAAAAGTTTTCATCCACCCGGTTACCCATGGCTGTCATGAACTTTGCCGCCGCAGGATTGGGAACATAGGCGTAACCATTTGGCAAATGCAAAACAGCTTGGTCCAGAAGAGGGATATCCAAAGGGCCTTTCTGCTGCGCATCCTTCATGCCTTGGGAGGCGGCCTCAAGCTCGCGCTGAAAAACTTCCTCGCTGTTGATGCTATCATTGGCTATGCCTTCAGCAGTGACAATAGGCGACGACAAGATAATCAGGACAGGCAAAAACAAAATTCGTAAAATGGTTAAGAGCATATTTTTATCCTTAAAGTTTGCTTTTCACTGCCGTATAAATTTCTGCAGTGGAAATTTCGTTGTCGACCAAAAGTGTGTTAATTTGGTCCAGTCGCTCTTGGGCGAAGGTCTCGTCTTTGATGGCTCCGATATTGACGTAGACATTCAAAGCCGCACTTTTCAGTGAGGCGTAACCGGCCAGAGCAGCCACACCCGCATCGCTGGCAACATTTTTGTTGCCTTTTTCAGCGACAATCCGGCTCAGTTCGATCACCTCCGAACTGGCTTTGGCACAGCTTAGTGGGATGTCAGTGGCGGTTTTCAAAGCAAGCTGAATCGCGTTGTCTCGTGTCTGCTTGTCTTCTTCGGTGATTTTTGGCATTCCATAGGCTTCCATGACTTGATTAAATGCGTCCACATCGGCGCGGATCATATCGGTCAACTGTGTCCTAAGCGATTCGGATTTTTCCAAAACAGCTTTGATTTCATCCTCCACCGACACGTAATTTTTTTTGCCCAAGGTTAGATTGCACACCATGCTGACTAGGGCCGCCCCCATGGCACCTATGATGGCTGCGGCACTTCCGCCGCCCGGCGTCGGTGCCTTGCTGGCGAGTTCATCAAGAAACTGTTGTATCGGCTTGTCTTTTATCATGCTTTGGTTCTCCTGATTGGCCTGCAAATGCATTAAAATAGCCGTATGATTATAAAGCACCCTTCAAACGAGAGCCAAAACTTCTCAATGACAGGAAAAACGATGAAAAAGCTATTATTCCAGTTCGATACCGACCCCCATCCATCGGTGTTTGACAGCGTGGTTGCCTATGACGGCGGCGCTGACCATGTCATCGGCCACGGCGGATTGACACCGGAAAATGTCGGGGCGATGATCGAGGGGGCCATTTTCACCCGCGCTCCCAAGGACAAAAAAAATACTGCCATTTTCGTCGGCGGCAGCAATATGGCAGCGGGGCAGGCGCTGTTAGTTTCCATCCAGAGTCGGTTTTTTGCCAATTTCCGTGTCTCCGTGATGCTAGACAGCAATGGCAGCAATACCACGGCAGCGGCGGCTGTCGCCAAACTGGCAGCAAGCAGGGCCATCGCCGGAAAAAAAGCCGTGGTATTGGCCGGTACGGGTCCGGTGGGGCAGCGAGCAGCGATTTTACTGGCCATGGAAGGCGCATCCGAAGTCATCGTCACCTCGCGCCAGTTAGCCCAAGCCGAAAAGGCATGTGCCGACATGAAAGCACGGTTTGGCATCGAATTGACACCCGCCGCCGCTGCCGATTTGGAGGCACGAGCCAAGATCATCGAAGGGGCTAACATCGTCTTTTCCACCGGTGCGGCAGGGATAGAGTTGCTAAAAGAAGAGCATTGGCGGGACAACCCGTCACTGGAATTGATCGCTGATGCCAACACTACCCCACCCCTAGGAATAGGAGGCATAGACTTGATGGACCGTGGAACCATTCGCCACGGCAAGATTGTCTGGGGGGCTTTGGGTTTCGGCAACCTCAAGCTGGCACTGCAACGTGCCTGCATCGCCCGCTTGTTTGAGCAGAACGATTTGATACTTGATGTCGAAGAAATTTTTAAAACTGCCAAAGAAATGGCCTAAACCGTTGGAGAACTTCATGTCCGAATACAAGAAATACTTTTGTGTCATCTGTGGTTATATCTATGACGAAGAATCGGGCGACCCCGATTCCAATTTGCCTCCTGGAACCCGTTGGGAAGACATCCCTGACAATTGGGTTTGCCCGGATTGCGGTGCCAGCAAGGAAGATTTCGATTTGCTCGCCGATTAATAAGGCCAATCCATGACCATGCAGATTGCCATTGTTGGATCAGGAATCGCAGGCGTTACCTTTGCCGAAGAAATCCACAAACTTGACCGGCAACTGCATGTCACCCTGCTAACACGGGAAACCTGCGGCTATTATTCTAGGCCCTTGCTTTCCCATTGCTTCAGCCGGACCGACATCGAAACCAAAATCGTGCTTAAATCATTCGATGCCTTGGCCGCCAGTGGCATCGCAGTGGAAAGCGGGGCCGAAGTTTCGCAATTGGACCGTTCTGCGAAAACCTTGCGATTTCACAAGGGCGGGGAAGAAAAATCTTTGGGCTACGACAAGCTGGTATTGGCGACAGGGTCGGATGCCTTAGTCCCTCCACCCTTCCATTCCCAAGCAGGTCTATTCCATGTGTTGAATAGCTTTGACGACCTTGTCGCCCTGCGCCGCTTGCGTGAAAAAATTATCACCCAACATTCGCGCCCACGCTGGGCGGTAATAGGCGGCGGATTGATCGGCTGCGAAGTCTCTGCGGATTTGGCCAAGGCCGGGGACAGCGTTGTATTGTTTCATGCCTTGCCCCGCTTGATGGAAAGGCAATTGACCGAGGAGGATTCCGCCACTTTGCTCGCCTTGTTGTGGGAAACGAATGGGGTTGAAGTTTTACTGGATCAAGCCGTGCAAGGCTTCTCAGGCGTGGAAACGGACCTGTCTGTCAGCCTAGCCAGTGACACCATGCAAGGCTTTCATGGCATTATTGTCGCCTGTGGTTTCCGTCCCCGGACTGAACTCGCGCAGGCGGCGGGTTTGCAAACCCGGCGGGGCATCTTAGTTGATGAATACCTCGCCACCTCCGACCCGGATATTTTTGCCATCGGTGATTCCGCCGAATTGCCGGACGGCAAACTCTACGCCTATGTCACCCCGGTACGCAGCCAAGCCCTATGGCTGGCGAAACATTTGTCCGGGCAGGGGGCGGGTGCTTGGCAAATTCCGGTTTTCAAGCCGAAAGCCAAGGTGCCGGGGTTTGAGGCGGCAATGCCTTATTTGTTTTAAAACAGAGTACGAACTCTTCACGGAGACACCCATGAACCAACCCGCACTCGCCCAAACCCTGCTTTCTCATGAGGACTACTTGGCTATGGAATTGACTAGCCAAGTCAAGCATGAATATGTCGCTGGCAATATTTATGCAATGACCGGGACTAGCGATATCCACAATATCATCAGCCTGAACATCGCTTCGATATTGCGCAACCATCTGAAAGGCTCGCCTTGCCGGGTATTCATGGCCGACGTTAAAGTCAAGTTGGATCAATCCGATGCCTACTATTACCCGGATGTGATGGTTTCTTGCGAAAAATCACCCAACCCGTATTTCCGCGAGCAGCCGAGTTTGATTGTCGAAGTCTTGTCTCCCACCACCGCCAAATTCGATGCCGGAGACAAACGGCGCGATTACCAGTCCTTACCGAGTTTGCAGGAATATGTGCTGGCTGCAACTGATTGCATGGACGTGCGGGTCTGGCGGCGGGAAGAATCCGATTGGAAAGTGACGATATACACCGATGGCATGATGATTCCGTTGTCTTCCGTTGGGTTGGAGATTCCGATAGAGCAGATATATGAAGATATTTGGGTTTAGACTTTATCGGAAACCCTCCACCAATGCAGCAACGGCAGGGTCATTCAGTGGGTTTCCGATAAAGTCTAATGCGTAGCATGCGTTGAGCTTGTGAAGGGCATCAATGTAGCTTAACTTCCGCAGCCCTCTATAATAGACCTGCTACAGCATTTTTAATATCAGAGAGTTACTTTTAGGTCATATTATTTTGCAAGGCACATGCACGCAAGATGGTTTGATTGAGCGTCCTTTATTATTACCCTTTGTTAAGAAAAAATGCTGTACATAAATACAAACCGGGACTCATTGCGATGTATTAGCATCTAGGCCGTCCAGATTAGGAAGATGTTTCAGCAAAACCCAGAACGTCGTCGTTCCGGCATGGATCGCCGGAACCTAGGCTCCATGGACGGCGGGGCTTTGGGCATTCATGCAATCTGAATTCCATCGGTCCATGCCGGAATAGCTGAAGAATCTTCCTAATCAGGTACATTTATGAAAAGGGTATGTGAGTGTGGAGAAATCATTATGTACAGCGTTTTCATCTTTAAAATATCCCTAATAAAGGATATTCAGTTAACGCTTCAAGTTAACTGAATGTCTTGCCCTTTCATGCAAGTTATCAAGTAACTCTTTGATGTTGAAAACGCTGTATTTCCTTTTCATTACGCATTGAAAATATCTGCAACCTCAATTTACTGCCTTTCCAATAATAGCGCGACAGAGCATATATTGTCCCCAGGTCGCCGCCTTTATCGGCTGTTGTGCTTATGTGCTGCCCGAACCTTTTCCCTGTAGGTTCTTTTGTTCTGCCTGTTTTACCAATGTAAACAACCTTACCTTCCTTGTTTGGATAGTTTACAGATTCGTCAACTAACGAATAAATGTAAACAAATTTTGTTCCCACTCCAAGAGATGAATCACCGCTGAGAGCTAATAAATACTGTCTATTAAAAGTTTCGTCAGATTGTTGAATGCAAATGTCTTTATTTAATATCATGTTAGGCAAACGCGTCCCAAAAGGATGCAGTGATTTATGTCTCTTTATTTCTACGGATAGCCTTATGCCAAAGACGGCGATGGACCAGACAAGGAGCCATCGCCGCATTGGCACTAAACACTATTCACTAGCCACTTTATCTCAAATTGACTTTCGGCATCCAGCCAGTTTTTCCATTACATTCACCGCTTTCCAGGGTAACCTTGGCAAAGGGGATGTAGTTCACTACGGTTTCTTCATTGAGCGTCGCTGTCGTTCCTGACAACACTTGTTTACAGACGATCATGTCGTCTTTGTCGTTATCGCTATCGGCCAAACCCACCGGGCCGGGTGCCGCCAACAAAATGGTGTTGCCCTTGTCAGTGTTGGGGTTTTGGATGGAGACCTTTTGGCCTATGCTAATCGCTGTAACCTTGGCGGGAGTGACACCTTGGTCGCTTCCCCCTTTGACTAGGAGAAACAGCGCGAGTGCGATTGCGCCGACTAGGATGGCCAATGCCTTGGGATTGGATTTCAAGTTTGCAATAACGCCGGCCAGGCCGCTATTTGTGTTATTTTCGCTGGACATTTTTTATTCTACCTCTTCTTGGATTTATACCGGGGTTTTCAAACAGGCGCGTAGCACTCCGGGGAAAGTTACCACGTTGTCGGTTATATGCAAACCGGAAAGTACGCGTCCTCGGCGTTTTTTTTAAAATTGCCACTGAAGACTGGCCCGAAACCTTGTAAGCTCGGGGTAAGCTTTCAGCCCCCCCTACCTTTTTCTGGGAACGAGGGACATCTTGGCCGCCATTTCTTTGGGCAAGATGCCCACGCTCCCGGGGGATTGAACCGTTGCACCCCTTGGTGTTGGCATCGGTCAAAGGCTCAGTCTTACCGTGTTGAATCAAAAGGTTTAGTTTGTTCGCAGTCACAATAGTTCCCTGATTAAGTTAGAATACATCCAACCGGTTACAATTAAAAGTGATGGACACGAACAGGGTAGAATTTGAAATTACGCCAGTAGAGCAAGGCCTGCCTCGCAAGGCAAGACTTTCACTCCCTCTCCACTTTTAATAGCACCTCATCCAACCCGTCAACCCCCAATCTCTTAATACCATTGATGCAGTTCTTACTTTTAGGCATTCTTGTTCTGATAGTCATACTCAGTATCCGCCGATGGTTGCCCGAGATGACCACACAAGGTCGGGCAAGAATGCGCAAGGCCCTTGTTTTAATCGGATTACTAGCCTTTTTGTTGTTTGCCGCCAGGGCAAATTGGGTGTTGCCATTGATCGGCGCAATCATTGTTGCAGTGCTTAGGCTTGCTCCTGCCCTTCTGCCTTTGATACCCGCACTACTGAGGCTCTTTCGCCGTTCGACCCAAGGCGATGGCGGGACAACAGATGCCCCGCCGCCTGGAGGCGGACGCATGAGTCGACAGGAGGCTTATGAAATCCTCGGGCTTAACCCTAATGCCACGAAAGAGGAAATCGTCATTGCCCATCGCAGACTCATGCAAAAAATGCATCCAGACCGAGGGGGGTCCGATTACTTGGCGGTAAAGATCAATCAGGCCCGCGACAAGCTTCTTGGCAATTGATCCAGACGGTTACGAGCAAGCCAGCATCCCAGAAATTGCGGTTGCAATGGAGTTGCCTAAAGAGCGTATCAGGCAACTACAGACTGAATCCATTACACTATTGCGCAAGATGGCAGCAAGCGACGGGCTATCGATTGATATGATTTTTTTATGAAGGAGCACCACCCATGTCTAATGATAAAATTTATGGCATAAAACCTGAAGTAGCAGCTACAGCCCATATAGGCGAGGCGGAATACCACGAACTATATGAGCAATCTGTAAAAGACCCAGAACACTTCTGGGGTCGTCAGGCGGAACGTTTCTTGGAATGGATGGAACCTTGGCAAAAAGTCACCGAATACGATTTCACAACGGCTAACATACGCTGGTTTATAGGCGCCAAGTTGAATGTCAGTTTGAATTGCCTAGACCGTCATCTGGAAAAGCGCGGTGAGCAAACCGCCATTCTCTGGGAAAGCGATGACCCTAATATCAACAGGAAAATCACTTACCGTGAACTTCACCGCTTAGTGTGCCGTTTTGCCAACGCATTAAAAGCCAAAGGGGCCGGCAAAGGGGACCGCATATGCATCTATTTGCCCAACATCCCGGAGGCAGCTATCGCCATGCTGGCATGCGCCCGCATCGGGGCCATCCATTCAATAGTGTTTGGCGGCTTTTCATCAGAGGCTTTGAAAGACCGCATCCTAGACTGCGATTGCCACTATGTCATCACCGCTGACGAGGGTCGCCGCGGCGGCAAGAAAATCCCCCTGAAAGACAATGTGGACGAAGCCTTGGCCTCTTGCCCTAATGTGAAGACCCTCTTTGTGGTGAAGAACACCGGGGCCGCCATTCCCTGGGTGGAGGGGCGCGATGTTTGGTATCACGAGGCGATAGCGCAAGAGGCGGAGGAATGCCCTGCCGAACCCATGGACGCGGAAGATCCGCTGTTCATCCTCTATACTTCCGGGTCAACTGGAAAACCCAAAGGGGTATTGCACACCACGGGGGGTTATCTGCTCTACGCGGCGATGACCCACCACTATGTTTTTGACTATCACGAAGGCGATGTGTATTGGTGTACCGCCGATGTGGGCTGGGTCACCGGCCACTCCTATGTTGTCTATGGGCCTTTATGCAATGGTGCCATCAGCCTGATGTTCGAGGGCATTCCGACCTACCCAACAGCCGACCGATTCTGGAAAGTCATCGACAAGCATCAGGTCAATATTTTTTACACCGCACCGACTGCCATCCGCATGCTGATGGGCATGGGGGACGACTTGGTGCAACGCACCAGCCGTCAAAGTTTGCGCATACTCGGCTCGGTCGGCGAACCCATCAACCCGGAAGCCTGGGAATGGTATTACCAGATCGTTGGGGATGCACGCTGTCCTGTAGTCGATACTTGGTGGCAGACCGAAACCGGGGGCATACTGATTACACCTCTGCCCGGCGCGACCCCACTTAAGCCTGGATCGGCCACGCTGCCCTTTTTCGGCGTAGTTCCGGCTATCCTCGATTCGCTGGGTGAGGAGAAGGAAGGGGAGGCCGAGGGGGTTCTTGCCATCACCGCTTCTTGGCCTGGGCAAGCACGAACGGTTTACGGCAATCACCAACGCTTTGTTGAAACTTATTTTAGCCTTTACCCAAACAAATATTTCACCGGCGATGGGGCAAAACGCGACGCTGACGGCTATTATTGGATCACCGGCCGCGTCGATGATGTGTTGAATGTGGCTGGACACCGAATGGGTACGGCAGAAATAGAAAGCGCCTTGGTTTTGCATAATGCCGTCGCGGAGGCCGCCGTGGTGGGTTATCCGCACGACCTCAAAGGACAAGGCATTTACGCTTACATCACCTTAAACATTGGCGTAGAGCCGAGCGAGGAGTTAAAGCAAGATTTGATTCATTTGGTCAGAAAGGAAATCGGACCGATAGCAACACCGGATATAATTCAATGGGCACCTTCCCTGCCCAAGACCCGTTCTGGCAAAATCATGCGCAGAATCCTGCGCAAGGTGGCTGCCAATGACCTCGGCAACCTAGGCGATATTTCCACGCTTGCCGACCCCTCGGTGCTTGAAGAAATCATTGAGCACCGGGCCAATAAACACTAAACCTGACATTGCTTAGTTACACTAATACTTTCCCGGAGGAAACCTGAATGAAATTAATCACTGCAATCATCAAACCTTTCAAACTGGACGATGTGCGTGAAGCACTATCGGATATTGGCATCAGCGGCGTGACTGTCACCGAGGTCAAAGGATTTGGCAGGCAGAAGGGGCACACCGAACTCTATCGCGGAGCGGAATATGTGGTGGACTTTTTGCCGAAGGTGAAAATGGAGATTGCCGTAACCGATGCCTTGGTGGAACGGGCTGTCGACTCCATCATAAAAGCCGCCAATACTGGCAAAATCGGGGACGGCAAGATTTTCATCACCCCCTTGGAACAGGTCATCCGTATCAGAACAGGGGAAACCGGGGAGCAAGCGATTTAGCCTCACTATTTACTTAACTGATGTTACGCGCGTTGGCAGGCAGCAATTACCACTAGGCGTAAACCGTAGGACAAGGATGCTCCGAATGCATCCAGCGTCCAAGCTACTTGGAGCTTGTCGAAGGAGAAGGCAAACCTCAGTTTAGGGTGGGCCTTGTAGTTTTTGCTTGGCTCTTAACGTTGCGCCGTTGCGTGAGACAGAAAATCTTCGCCTATTGATTGGCATGCCGCATTGCGAGAAAGGTAAAAGAAGGTCTCACGCAACGGCGCAAAGACGCAACGTAAAAGCGCAAGTGGGGTGATATGGCAATGTCTAGGTTGACATTGACTGGCCAGCAATTCTCATTTTGAACCAAAAATATACTGTGGCCCGTCATTCCGGCAGGGATTGCCGGAATCCAGTCCACAGGGATGTGAAGCTGCGGGCTGGCATATCACCTGAATCAAACATTTGCGAGCGTCGAGTCGCCCTCCATGGCATCTGGATGCATTCGGGACATCCGTGCCCCGAACCCTGCGGGCGGCGAAGCCGGACAAATCGGCTATCCTGCCGATTTGTCCGGCAATGCCTGCCGGAATAACGACGTTCTAGCCAAAATGAGTATTGCTGCATTTTAACGAATACACCAGAGATAAACGATTTTTCCACAGACAACCGGAGAATGCTTGAACATGAACCAACTCATAAAACTGACAATTGCCATCCTCTTTGTACTTATCACAGGGATAGGCACGGCCCAAAGCCGGGAAATACTTTTCACGGCCTCCCCATCCGCCGAATTGACGGCACTGGCAGAAAAAATAAAAAATCTGGATACCCCGAAGATTCCCGATGCGGAATTAACCAGAAATTCAGTCTTTTTTGTCCGCATCGCCCCCCGCAAGAACATTCTTACGGATAACAATCAACTCCAAGACAATGCAATCCTTGGCACCCGGCCTTTTATTTTCGTGACGACTCCCGAAGGCGTGTTCGGAAAAAGTTTGCTGGATATTTACCTGGACATTGGCTATGAGGCCGGCGATATCATCCACTGGCAACGCGACCAGGAAATGGTTGCGATTATTTTCCGCTTCGAGGACGGCATCGCTATTTCTGACGAAAAAAAGGGCCAATTACCCAATGACTGGACAAAATTCGTTTACATCCCCACATGGGATAATATGTTTGCTCTATTCAACCGCCTAGCGACCAATGCGACGGTGGACCCTGGCAAACAGGGTGAATTCGCCCCGGTCAGCCTATTTTTCAAAACCGATGCCGATAAAGCTTTCGCGTTGAATTTTCCAGATGCGGTTAAAAAACACATTAAAGAAACTAGCTACGCCAATCTTCAAGCCGAGGGCGGCGATGCCTGGGTGTATCGCAAGCTTCTGGAAAACAAATTAAGCCTATTCGGGCATTTCAGGGGCACGGGCCGCACCCAAAACGTCATTGTCGATCCCGACGGGACTAAAACCGAAAATGGCCTGCTTGAATTCGTAGGGCCAAACCGGAAACTCAAGGAATTGCCGGAAGTCGCCATCGTCGAGTTAGGCAAGCTGATGATTGAAGATTCCTTCAGCGTCAAATCCACAGCGTTTAAATGTGTGCCTGCCGCTGCCGGACACGCAAAAGCCACGGCACATAAACGAGCACATTAAGTTAAGCCGTCATTCCGGCATGGACCGCCGGAATCCAGCGTCCACGGATGGAAAATTCGGGGGTACGACAGATATCCCTGCAACCGCGAACATGAGACTACGGGATGGCATGTTACCCGAATCAAGCATTTGCACGACAGACTTGTTACCGTCCATGGCCTGGATTTCGGCATCCATGCCGAAATGACGGATTTTCCGATTTGGCTGGACTTGTGTATAACGGCAAGAGCGGGAGCTTGGTTGGGAACGAGCAAACGTTGCGCCTTTGCGTGAGACATTCTTTTTGCTCTTTGCCCTGCAGCTTGGCTATGCTTTGACTATCGATTTTTTTTGACTCACGCACATGAAGGATTTTTTCATTAGCTACACCAAAACAGACGAGGCTTGGGCCGTTTGGATTGCTTGGCAATTGGAAAAGGCAGGCCATTCCACTGTCATTCAAGCATGGGATTTTCATGCGGGTCAAAATTTCGTATTGGCTATGCAAGAAGCAGCAAGCAATTCCAAACAGACCATTGCTATTTTATCTCCCGATTATTTAAGGTCTGATTTTGCGAAATCCGAATGGTCTGCCGCCTTTGCTGCCGATCCCGCCGGGAAAGAAGGCAAGTTAATTCCAATTAAAGTACGCCCGGTTGATGTCAAAGGAATTTTAGGCCCAATCATCCATATCGACTTGATTGGTTTGAGCAGGAAAGAAGCCATCGAGCTATTGCTGACCGAAATCAAATCCAGCGAAGACGGTATAAGGGCTAAGCCAGAGATTGAACCTAACTTTCCAGGCGAATCCAGTCCAAATGCAAACCCCACTGCTATTCCATCGACGCGAGACAATCACAACAAGTCCAACAGTTCAAGCCTTTCATCACAATCTAATGGTTTGGAAAATACGCCCGCGTTTAAAGCTGGACTTGTTGACAAAGATGAGCAGGCTACACACGTTATCGACCATTTGGGAAACATTTGTTTTGTAAAGGAAGAAACCCATAATAACCCATTGGTTTATTTGCTATATGGGGCTTCTACACAATGGCCCGATGCCTTGCTGAATATTCTTTATTATCAAATTAACAAAATTCTAAAACGCCAGCTTCCGCGATTTAATAAGAATTCCTCACCTACTCTAAAATACTTGTCGGGGCGGATATTGAGAGGAAATATTGATCCAGTTGAATATCTTTATGAATTATTAGATGAAGAACTAACATGTGGTTTGAACCGCAAAGCCATAGAGCGTAGGCTTTCCAAAGAAAAAGTCCCTCTTATTTTTTACCGAATCCTAACGGCTGCCGAATCAACAAACCCAGCCCTCGTTCAAGGCATGTTGGTTGCATGGCAGAAGCTCGAACTTTCCATAAACAGCCCACGTCATATTCTGATCTTTTATTATGAATATATAGAAACTCCAAAGCCTAGTTGGAATTTCTTTAGAAAATCTGAAAAAACGCTGATTAATCATTTGAAGGCTTCACTACCAACAGAAATGAGTGAGAAGATTTTTTTGCCTAGATTAAAATCGCCAAATAAGAAACTTGTTCATGACTGGATAAGTATTCATATTAGTCAAAAATTAGAAGAAGCAAAAAAATATGTTGAAGACAAAATTAGAGATGAGTATAAACAGCGAAAAGAAGATAAGAATGCAAAGAAGGATGCCTATCGCATTAGGATTGCTAAAGACGACTATGAAATTCATCATCATGACTTGAAAAATATCCTCATTGATGCATTGAATGAATTCTGCTAGTAGATATTAGGAATTGACACCATGACACTACCCAGTAATCAACTTTACTACACTGGCGAAGGGCAACAATCGGCAGAACAGACATGGCGCGATCTGCCCGATATTGACCACACAGAGGAACTAACCCACCCCGAAGGCTATCTGGCTTCACCCGGCTTAGTGGCGGCGGTGAATGTGGCCTTGGAACTGGGCATGCCATTGCTTTTGACGGGCGAACCGGGCTGCGGCAAGTCGCAACTGGCTTATAGCTTGGCTTGGGAATTGGGGTTTCCCAAAGCCCCACAAGACCCGTGGCCCAAGCCCTTGAGCTTCACGGTCAAATCCGACACGCTAAGCCGCGACCTGTTTTACAACTTCGACACGCTGGGGCGTTTTCGTGCCTCGCGGGTGGAGGGCGATTCAGCCGATGCCCGCCGTTATTTGCGTTTCGAGGCGCTTGGCTTGGCGATCCTGCGATCATTGGGGGCAGATGCCGCCGAGCAGCTTGGCTTGAAGGATTGTGTCGAGGGCGCACCGAAGGAACCGCAACGCTCCGTTGTATTGATAGATGAAATCGACAAAGCCCCCCGCGAAGTGCCTAACGACATCCTCAATGAAATTGAACGGATGAGCTTCGAGATCCCCGAATTATTTGAACCCAAAAAGGGCAGGACAACCGTTGCGTTGAACCGGGGCAAGGGTCAGCCCCAGTTTAGGCCCGTGGTGGTCATCACCAGTAACCGGGAGAAGGAATTACCCGATGCATTCCTGCGTCGTTGCGTGTATTACCATGTGGACTTGCCGCCATTCCGGGCCAAAGACAACGGTGCAAAAGTGACTATCGAGGACATCATCGAAAAACGCTTGAAAATTAAAATCCTCGCAGTGGACAACAAGCCCAACCGAGAAAAACCCGTATGGTCGGCGGGCGTGTCGGTGTTCCAGTTTTTGCGCGAAGAGGCAAGGCTGTTGAAACCGCCTTCTACGGCGGAATTGTTGAATTGGCTGCTGCTCATGCAAAAACGCCTAGGCAATTCCCCGCCCTCTTTGCAGAATGAAGCAACCCGGTCATTGTTTCGCAACAGTGCCTTGGTTACCTTGTTCAAGCATAAGGATGATCAAGAACGCGCCACCGGCTTGTTGAGTGACTGGCTGGGACGAACGGCCTAGCCAACATGATGTCGCTTTTCCAGCCTAAGATTCGGAGCGTCAAAGCAGACGTAGCCCGGATGGAGCCGCTTGCGGCGCAATCCGGGAGAATCTACAACCCGGATTTTCGCTCGCCAAGCGGCTCCATCCGGGCTACGGCTTACACCTCTGCGTAACATCAGTTATTTAAGTGATGTTACGCATCGTGCCGTTGAATCCCAGTGTTGTAGCCCGGATGGAGCCCTCCGGGCGTAATCCGGGTTCGGGCGGTATCTCTGATTGTACCGTATCCCCCGGATTACGCCGCAAGCGGCTCCATCCGGGCTACGGGGTTACACATCTGCGTAACATCAGTTATTTAACTGAACGTAGGACATAGCAGTGGACATCCAAAACCTCTACCAAAGCCTCCACGGCCTAGACGCAAAATTACGGGCCGAGGGCATGAAGTCCGGCCCGGACGTGTGGCTGCTGGTGTTTCGCCTGCTGGAACGCTTGCAACAACAAGGCCGTCTGCCGGACGAACCCGAGGGGCTGGTCCCGTTGCTAGGGCCGCTGTTCTGCCGACATCCCGAAGACCAGGCCCGCTTCCCGAAGCTTTTTGACCAATGGCTCGGTGGGCCGTCGCCGAATTCGTATACCCACATGGCTTCGCCGGAGCAAAAGCCAATCGCCCAGGCGAGGGTCAAAATCCGCAAGGCGGCATGGATGTGGTCTGTCGTGGCTTTGGTATTATCCGGTCTGTTGACGGCTTGGATAATCTCCCAACCGAAAGATACGACAGGCCCATTCATGCAGCCTCCGGTAACTACCCAGCCCGGTCCAGACGAACCGCCAACCCCTCAGCCTTTAGACCAGCCGAAGACCCCCTTGGAAAACCGAGTTCCCCCAAGATTGCTGCCGGAGCCTTTGCCGCAAGCATGGGTAGTCGCAGGGCAAGGGGTTGACCATGGCTTGGATGGGTTGCCTTGGGTACTGGCATTGTTGTGGCTGGCTAGTCGTTACCATCGGCAATGGATATTGCGCACCCAAGCCCCGTCTGGCGGAGAATTGCTGAATCATCTTCACTTCAAACGTTTACTAGCCCCCATTTTTGGCGGGTCCGAAGCCGAGCGGGCCATGCGTGAATTGCGCGCCGCCCACTTGGAACCCACCCGCCGCTTGGATATCGCCGCCACCGTGGAAGCCACAGCCCGCCATGGCGATTATTTTCAGCCGGTTTACCGCAACCGCCGGGTCGCGCCCGAATACCTGCTTTTGGTGCAATCGGCGCATCGCAACGACCAACAAGCCGCATTGGCAGAGGAACTGGCCGAACGTTTCCGCAGCTTAGGGCTTACCGTCCGCGTCTACCGTTTCCGCGACGATCCGCGCTTTCTGGTGCGCTGGCTCGACAATGAACCCAAATATCAGCAACTGGCCCAACTCGCCGCCCGCCATGGCGCGGCGAGGTTGTTGGTCATCGGTGAAGCGCAATTGCTATTCCACCCTTACAGTGGCGAGGTGCGGCCTTGGCTGGACGAACTCGCAGCGTGGCAAAACCCCGTCTGGCTGCACCCCCGCAATGCTGGCGCTGAACATGCCGAATTGTTATCCCGCCACAAATTTCTTCTGCTGCCTTTGTCGCGGGATAGTCTGCCGGTATTGGTGGCACGACTCACCAACAGCCCGCTGCCCACCGGAGAAGCTCAGGCAAGCGTGAATCAAGCCCTGAGTTTGCCCGATATGATCGTCGCCGAACCCGGATCATGGCTAGGCGAAAAGCCGCCTTACGGGTCCGACCTGGCCGGGTTGGTCCGCCAATTGGAGCAATTCCTCGGCACTTACGGCCTGCGCCTGTTGCGGGCCGTGGCGGTGTATCCGCGCCCAAACTGGGATTTGACCTTGGCGCTCGATTTTTTATTGTATGGCAAGCTGGATACCGCCGACCCGCCGCAACGGCGCGAGCAGCGGCTGGCCCGCTTGAGCCGCCTGCCTTGGCTGACCCGCGCCCATCTGCCGGACTGGTTGCGCGAACACCTGTTGCGCGGCATGAATGATGAGGAAAGGCAGCGCATCGTGACGGTTTGGCGGGACTTGTTCGGGCAACTGACCGATAGCGAAAGTTTTGACACCTTGCGCTTGGACATCAAAACGCCGAACAAACGCCAAGTCAAGCTGCGCTTGGCCGACCTGCGCAGTTTGCGACCAACTCAGTTTGACGACCCGATCTTTGTCAATATCTTACTGGGAGGCCGCTTAGGCTTTTTGGATTTTGAACTTCCCCGCGCCGTGGCCCGCTTGCTGCCGGGTGGGCGCTGGCTCATCAGCTTGAAGCCTTTGCTGATGGCCTTGGCATTGGCCGGGCTGTCGGTGTGGGGCGGGAATACGCTGTGGGATGTTTATGGCCGGGATTTTTTGGTGGCGGTTTCGGTCGCCACGGACAACATGCAGAATAAAGGCTGGACCGTGTCTTTGAGTGCTGGTGGCGATGCCCAAGCCTTAATGCAAGCGGTCAAAACCCGGCTGCAAGCCGCCGGATTCACGACCGTGGACGAAGCCAAGATGTCCGATGTCAACAGCCAGAACCTAGATCGTTTGCAGTTTCCGCCCGGCGGGGAAGCCGCCGCCCGCCGTGTGGTCGAAATGGTTTCCCACACGGCTTACGGCGCTGCGGTTGACTCGCAGGCCAAGGCCGACCTTGCCGATCATAGCCTGGTGCTGCAACTGGCCCACACCCACCAACCCGGCGCAAAATTCCATGATGCCATGGCCTACCCTTGGCATCCCGACCCGGCTAAACAACCCCCTGCATTGCCGCCGGAAATGGTTCAAATTCCGGCGGGGGAGTTCATGATGGGCACTGATCCAAGTGAGGCTGGGTCGTCTAAAAACGAACAACCCCGTCACTTGGTGAAGATCAAGGCATTCAGCCTAGGGAAATACGAGGTTACGCAAGGTCAATGGCAAGCGGTGATGGGTTCCAACCCGTCCTATTTCAAGCAATGCGGCGACAACTGCCCGGTGGAAAACGTCAGTTTCAATGATGTGCAGGAATTTATCCGCAAACTGAATTCCAATACCGGGGCGACCTACCGGCTCCCGACCGAGGCGGAATGGGAATACGCGGCAAGGGCCGGAACCACGACCGCCTTTTCCACTGGCGACTGCATCAACACCCAGCAAGCCAATTATGACGGTAATTATGACTACAACGACTGCGGCGCAAAGACTGGCGTGTTTTTGGGCAAGACCGCACCGGTCGGCAGCTACCCGGCGAATCCTTGGGGGCTGTATGATATGCATGGCAATGTGTGGGAACGGACCTGTTCGGCCTATACGGAGCAGTATGATGGTAGCGAACTAATATGCAATAATGATGCCATTGATCGCCGGGTGGTTCGGGGCGGCTCTTGGTTCTTCAACCCGCTGTTCCTGCGTTCGGGCCTCCGTAGCAGGTACGATGTTGCCGACGGCAACCTCGGCTTTCGGCTCGCCAGGGATTTTTGAGCTTTGCTCTTTGTGCTTTGGCTCTTTGCTGCTTTGGCTCTTTGATTTTTTTTTTGTGGGGGCGTAGCCCCGACGCGATTTTTTTTCGGAGATAAGTTTGACAATGGCAGAAAAACAAAACGAAATGCCAAAAGCTGTCGAGGATTGCCATACCCTACTGGCTTGGATCATCCCGCATTTGGATGGATTTTCCCGCGCTCGGCGATTTACCTTGGGCGAGCGGATTGAAACCAGACTGTTGTATCGTTCCCACGCTCTGCGTGGGAATGCCTCCGGCGACGCTCCAGCGTCGGAGGTATCGAACCGCTGGAGCGGTAAAGGCTGCATTCCCACGCAGAGCGTGGGAACGATAAAACTTAAAACTTGCCTATTCAAACGCATACGCGAACGACACATTACCATCCATGGCGCATGATGACGGTAGTCCATGCCGAAATAAGGGCAATAGAATCACAATGAGAATGGCTTTCCACCTTGTCGCTTGGTTGATGGCAATCATAACCATCCTTTACCCGATGGACGTGATCGCAGGAGAATCAGTCGGCACAAATAGTTCACCTCCTGTCACATCTTCCACGCTTAAAGGGCTGCAAAACAGCAAACTCCCTAGCCAGCTTCCACAGGTTCAGCCCATACTAGATGGCAAAGCAAATTCTAATGGGTTTGCCAGTGGCGAACTAATGGATACAATCCTCCCCACCCCCGAACGCGACTCTGCCGCCTGCATTGACCAACATAACGACTTGGCCCCGGCGATGGTCGTGTTGCCGCCGGGGCATTTTCGCATGGGCACCCCAAAAAACGAGCCAAGTCGGTATGATGACGAAGGGCCGCAACACTGGGTCACCCTCCGCAAGCCCTTCGCCATGGGCCGCTGCGAAGTCACCGTCGGGCAGTTCCGCCGCTTTGTCGAGGAAACCGGCTATGTGACCGAGGCGGAAAAACCCGATGCCAAGGGCTGCAAAGTTTGGAATTCATCCTTGAAAAAATTTGAACAGCGCAAGGGTAGCCACTGGCGGCAGCCGGAGTTTCCACAAACCGACCATCACCCGGTCGTTTGCGTCACCCATGCCGATGCCTTGGCCTATGTCCATTGGCTTTCACGACGCACCGGAGCCCATTATCGCTTGCCCACTGAAGCGGAATGGGAATATGCCGTCCGCGCCACCCCGGCTATAGACCGCCATCGCACCACGGCCCGCTATTGGGGGGACGATTCCGAGGGCAAGCAACAGTGCGATTATGCCAATGGGGCAGACCAAACGGCAAAGTCCGAGTTGGGGGCTGATTGGACCTATGCTTCATGCACGGATCATTATGCCTACACCGCACCGGTGGCGAGTTTCCGCCCTACGCTGCTGGGCATTTACGATATGCTAGGCAATGCCTGGGAATGGACGGCGGACTGCTGGCATAAAGATTATACTGGCGCACCGGCGGATGGCTCGGCTTGGTTGGAAGCCAGTCAGGGTGATTGCAAGCTCCGGGTGGTTCGGGGCGGCTCTTGGGTCAACGACCCGCTGCTCCTGCGTTCGGGCAACCGTGACAGGTACGATGGAGCCGACTACTACCTCGGCTTTCGGCTCGCCAGGGATTTTTGAGCTTTGTTCTTTGTGCTTTGGCTCTTTGATGCTTTTGGGGTCCGGGGCGTAGCCCCGGCGCGATTTTTTTGCAACCCCGTCGTTTACGTTTTGTGTGTGCAACCCTGCCTGCCAAACGATAAAACGTTATGGACGGTATGATAAATCCCGTCCGGCTGCGTGAATCAAGCACTTGCGAAATCGACGAGTTACCCTCCATGGCCTGGTTTTCGGCATCCCTGCCGAAACGACGGGCTTCGGTCTACTTAGGGTTATCTATGCGACTCCCTTGGCTTCCATCCCGCCAGCCGGTTCTTTAACCACAGCGGAAGCCAGCCGATAACGCCGGTCAGCCACGGAACACAAGCCACCCGCCATCATGAACAACCCACCTAGCCAAATGCAGCGGATGAAAGGCTTCACATAGACCCGGACACTCCAGGCACCTTTGTCCATGGGTTCTCCCAAAGCGACATACAAATCCCGCAACAGCCCTGGATCAATCGCCGCTTCAGTCATGGTATTGCGCTGGACCTTGTAAATGCGCTTTTGCGGCTTGAGTTCGGCTACTTGCTTTTCGCCCTTGAATACTTGGAAACTGCCCTCTTTGGCGCGGTAGTTGGGTCCAGGCACTTCGGTCACGCCCTCGAATTTGAACCGATAACCGCCAAGTTCAGTGGACTCCCCCGGTGCAAGGCGAACGATGGTTTCCACGCTGTATTGATTGGACAGCACCGCGCCGACCAAAAACACCGCCGCGCCCAGATGGGCCAAGGTCATGCCATAAACGCTAGGTGACTGGCTGCGCAAGCCGTCCCAGAAATTGGCCCGCAGGCTCACGCGAGAATAGAGCGACAATAACGCACCGGCAGCCAGCCAGATCGCCATGCCCAAACCGGCCATGGCTTTAATGTCGTCGGCTTTGAAAAACACTGCAACCAAGCCTATGCCCATCACCCACGAGGCTAGGAAAACCGGCCCGATCCGCTTGAAAATGCGCACTGGGTCGGCTTGCCGCCAAGCGAACATCGGCGCAATGCCGGCCAGCAAAAACATTGGGGCCATGACGGGTGCAAACACGGCGGTGAAATACGGAGAGCCAACTGAAATCTTGCCTAGGCCCAGTGCATCCAGCACCAGAGGGTAAAGCGTCCCCAGTAAAATACTGGCCGAGGCAGTGACCAACAAAATGTTGTTGAGCAATAGCAGATTTTCCTTGGAGACAAAATCATAATGGGCGTTGTCCTTCACCATCGGTGCGCGTAGGGCATAAAGCAATAGCGACCCGCCGACCACCACGCCGAGAAACACTAGGATGAACAATCCGCGGGTAGGGTCGGAGGCGAAGGCATGGACCGAGGTCAACACGCCTGACCGAACCAAGAAGGTGCCCAACAGACTCAAAGAGAAGGCAAACAGGGCAAGCAGCACCGTCCAAACTTTGAACGCACCGCGCTTCTCAGTGACCGCCAAGGAATGCAAAAGGGCGGTTGCCACTAACCAGGGCATGAACGAAGCGTTTTCCACCGGGTCCCAAAACCACCAACCGCCCCAGCCGAGTTCATAATAGGCCCACCAAGAACCTAGCGTGATGCCGAAAGTCAGGAATATCCAAGCCACCAAGGTCCAAGGCCGGGACCAACGCGCCCAAGCCGAATCCAAAGACCCGCCGAGCAAGGCGGCAATGGCAAAACTAAAGGCCACGCTCAGGCCCACATACCCCATATACAGCATCGGCGGGTGTATGGTCATGCCGAAGTCTTGCAACAACGGATTCATGTCATTGCCATCCACCGGGGCAGGCACGATGCGGTCGAATGGGTTGGAGGTGAACAGGATGAACAACTCAATGCCGATGCTTATCAATGCCATCACACCCAAGACCCGTGCCAGCATTTCCTCGCTCAAACTGCGACTGAACAAGGTCACGGCGAAGGTCCACAACCCTAAGATAAAAGCCCACAGCAACATGGAACCCTCATGCGCCCCCCACACCGCCGTGATGCGGTAATACAAGGGCAGCGAACTATTGGAATGCTCGGCCACATACAGCACGGAAAAATCATTGTTGATGAAGGAAACCGTCAGGCACACAAAAGCTGTCAGCAAAAATAAGAACTGTGACTGTGCCAAGGGTCTTGCCATCGCCATCCACAGGGCCACGCCGCGCTGTGCGCCCCACAGCGGGAAAATGGCCTGTAGCAGGGCCATCATCAAGGCCATGACCAAAGAAAAATGTCCAAGTTCGGCGATCATTTGCGGTAATCCTTGTAGGTCGTAGGTGGCATTTTGCCGGTTTTCTTCAGGGCTTCACCCACTTCCGGCGGCATGTAGTTTTCATCATGTTTGGCTAACACCTCCGAGGCTTCAAATACACCCTGGCCGTTCATTTTGCCAATCGAAATAATACCCTGACCCTCGCGGAACAGGTCTGGCAGGATGCCGGTGTAAGTCACCGGCACGGTGGCTGCACCGTCAGTGACATCAAAACGCACAGTGACACCTTCCGAACGTTTTACGCTACCTTGGACGACCAAGCCACCGACGCGGAATGTATAGTCTTTGGGTGCCTCGCCCGCAGCCACTTGGCTGGGCGTGTAAAAATACAGCAGATTCTTTTGGAAGGCGGTGAGGGCTAAAAAGACCGCCCCCGCCACTCCGGCCAAAATCAACCCGACTAAAACCATGCGTTTTTGGCGTGGCGTCATGGTCTGGGCCTCTCTAGCTTAAACAAACGTTCGATGCTTTTGTGCACCTCGGTTTTGCGACGCAGGGGCAGAATTAGGTTGAAAACAAGGACAGCAAAGGCTACAGCGTAAGCGGTCCAAACATAAAAGGCGTAACCGCCCATGGCAAAAAATTGTTCTAGGGACATGGTTTGAAGTGACCTCGTTCCCACGCTCCAGCGTGAGAAAGCTGATTTAGGCGCTTTAGCGCCGCATACCCGCTGGAGCGGGGCAAAGACAGTCTCCCTCCTTAGGGCGAGGGGACAGGAACAAAAAAAGCATTGTATGTTTGAAGGCTTTTTCACGAAATGTCATTTATGTTAGGCATTTTAACGAATTTTGCGGCGCAAGGCACATCATCTCATCACCAGAACAGCAATTCACAGTTTGGATCAAAGACCCGTCATTTCGGCAGGGATGCCGAAATGACGAGTTTACATATATTGTTTCTGGCCCAAACTGAGAATTGCTGACACCAGAAACTACAACCCCGCATCTTCTCCTCCGATCTTGTTAGAATACACCCCTTTCACTAACCTTAGGTATCTAAGCTGTATGGATGTCATTGCACGTATCGCGGAAGAATTGGGTGTACGGGAGCGGCAAGTCCAAGCCGCCGTTGATTTGCTGGACGAGGGGGCGACGGTTCCGTTCATATCCCGCTACCGCAAAGAAGCCACGGAAGGGCTGGACGACACCCAGTTGCGCACCTTGGAACAGCGGCTGGGCTATTTGCGCGAACTAAACGAACGCCGGGACGCTATCCTTGCCAGTATCAGGGAGCAAGGAAAACTGACCCCGGAACTGGAGCAAGACATTCTTGCCGCCGATAGCAAGACCCTGCTGGAAGACCTTTACTTACCCTATAAACCGAAGCGCCGCACCAAAGCGCAAACCGCCCGAGAAGCCGGGTTGGAACCCTTGGCGGACAATCTACTCGCCAATCCCACCCTAGTTCCGCAAACCGAAGCCCTGGCCTTCATCAATGCCGAAAAGGGTGTGCCGGATGTGGCTTCTGCGCTGGAAGGCGCGAAGCAGATACTGATGGAACGTTTTGCCGAAAATGCCGCCGTGCTGGCCGAATTGCGCGAGCGAATTTGGCACGAGGGCATCCTCGCTTCAACAGTGGTCGAAGGCAAGGAAAACGAGGGCGCTAAATTTAGGGATTATTTCGACTTTGCCGAGCCGATTGCAAAAATCCCCTCCCACCGCGCACTGGCTCTGTTGCGGGGCCGCAACGAGGATGTGCTGAACATCCACCTCCACATCGCCAAGGATGAGGAAGCAGGCCATTCGGTCTGCGAGTCCATCATCGCCCGTGCGTTTAGCGTTCAAGACCAAGGCCGTCCGGCGGATCGCTGGCTATTGGACGCAGTGCATTTTTCGTGGAAAGTCAAAACCCTGACCCGCATCGACTTGGATTTGAAACAGCGTCTACGCGAAGCATCCGAGGAAGAAGCCATCCGCGTCTTTGCGAAAAATTTGCAAGATTTGTTGCTGGCAGCGCCTGCCGGGCCTAAAGCAACCATGGGCCTAGACCCCGGCATCCGCACCGGCGTGAAAGCCGCCATCGTCGATGCCACCGGCAAACTGTTAGACACGGCAACGGTCTACCCACACCAGCCGAAAAACCTATGGGACCAGTCCATCGCCATCCTGGCCCATTTCATCAAGTTGCATGGGGTGCAGTTGGTCAGCATCGGCAACGGCACCGCGTCACGGGAAACCGACCAGTTAGTTGCCGATTTGATGAAACGCCATCCCGAACTGGGCATCACCAAGATTACGGTTTCGGAGGCCGGTGCTTCGGTCTATTCGGCTTCAGAACTGGCAGCGAAAGAATTCCCTGATTTGGATGTGTCCTTGCGCGGCGCGGTATCCATTGCCCGCCGCCTGCAAGACCCGTTGGCAGAATTGGTGAAGATAGACCCCAAGTCGATTGGTGTTGGCCAATACCAGCACGACGTCAACCAGTCGCAACTGGCCCGCAGCCTAGACGCGGTGGTGGAGGATTGCGTCAACGCCGTCGGCGTGGACGTGAACACCGCTTCCGTTGCGTTGCTTAAATATATCTCTGGCCTGTCGCAAACCATCGCCAGCAATATCGTTGAATTCCGCAACCAACACGGGTCGTTTAAAAACCGCGAGCAATTAAAAAAGGTCTCCCGGCTTGGCGAGAAGACCTTCGAGCAAGCAGCGGGGTTTTTGCGCGTCATGGACGGCGACAACCCGCTGGATGCCTCCGCCGTCCACCCCGAGGCTTATCCTGTGGTGCTAAAAATTGTCGGCACGATGGGCAAGGATATCCGGGAACTGATCGGCAACGCAGGCTATCTTCGCGGCATCAACGCCTCGAACTTCGTCGATGAGCGTTTCGGCTTGCCTACTGTGACCGACATTTTGAAAGAACTGGAAAAGCCGGGCCGCGACCCGCGCCCCGAGTTCAAATCGGTCAAGTTTATGGAAGGCGTGGAAAAAATCACCGACCTGAAACCTGGCATGATGTTGGAGGGTGTGGTCACCAATGTCGCCAATTTTGGTGCGTTCGTGGACATCGGCGTACATCAAGACGGCTTGGTGCATATCTCGCATCTGGCCGACAAATTCATCAAAGACCCCCGCGAAGTGGTCAAAACCGGCGACATGGTGCGGGTCAAAGTGTTGGAGGTTGATGTGCAGCGCCAACGCATCGCCTTGAGCATGAAGAAAGAAGCCGAAGTGCCGCGCGAAAATACCGCTTCGCCCACTGCTTCCGCTCAAACGCGCACAGTTGGCAGCGGGAAAAAAGACAAACGAGCGGCGGAACAGCCCAAGCCGCAAGGGACTTTTGCCGATGCGTTTGCAAAGGCGATGAAGAAATAGCCGATTTTGGACATACAGCGTTTTTAATGTCAATTGATTACTTTGTTTATCCTTGGCGGCAAAGGGTTGCCGACATGGATGTACATTGAGTGTCGTAGCCCGGATGGAGCCGCTTGCGGCGCAATCCGGGTGGATGCCGACCACAAAACCCGGATTACGCCGCAAGCGGCTCCATCCGGGCTACGGACTCACCCAATCGGGCTGAACGATGACCAAGGCCCGTTTTCATTTTCTAATAGTTACTAAAAATAGAGGTAAGCAATAGCACAAGTCTCTGATCGGATGGAAGTCTTCGCAAACGCATAAGATTTATCCAGTAACTATTTGATGTAGAAAACGCTGTAAGAGGAAAATATGAATTATAAAGACATTATCACCATAGAACCGGATAAGCGCGGCGGTAAGCCATGTATACGGGGTTTGCGGATTACCGTTTATGATATATTGGAATATTTGGCTTCAGGTATGACACCGCAAGAAATCCTTGAAGATTTTGACTATCTGACATTAGAGGATATTCACGCTTGTTTAAGCTACGCCGCAGATCGTGAACGGCACCAACTCATCATCAATGCATGAAACTGCTGTTTGATGAAAATCTGTCGCCTCGGCTAGTGGCTGCGTTGAGCGACATATTTCCCGAATCTGCGCATGTGGATCGGCTAGGCATGGGAGGCGAACCTGATCCAGTGATTTGGGAATATGCCAAAGAACATGGCTTTATACTAGTCAGCAAAGATTCCGATTTTCACGAAAGAAGCCTTTTATACGCACATCCACTCAAAGTTGTTTGGATCAGGCGTGGTAATTGTTCGGTTCGACATATCGAATTGATTTTGAGAAACAAGGTTGCGGAAATACAGAGGTTGAATACTGATGAAGAATTTACTTATCTTATTTTGCTATAGTTTTTCCTGACTAGCAAGTTGTTTCAGCTAAACCCAAAACGCCGTCATTCCGGCATGGATCGCCGGAATCCAGGCTCCATGGACGGCGGGGTTTGGGGGCCATATACGCCAACTTAAGAGCATAAGCCATTGATTGAAAAAGATAAAAAGACTAAACCCGCAAAAAACACGGACTACACGGAAGTAAAGCGTTGTTTTTCCTTGCCTTCCGTGCTTTCCGTGGTTAATGCGTTTTTTAAGTTGGCGTGTATGTATGGGTTTGGCGGCATCCCTGCAATCTGGATTCCGGCGGTCCATGCCGGAATGACGGAATAGCTGAAACATCTTGCTAATCAGGAAGCATTTTACCTTCAAGAGAACACCATGTCCGAACTCGCCTTGCGCTTGATTGAAGAAAACAAGAAAACCCGTGCCACTTTCCTAGACCTTGGAAATTGTGGTCTGACAGAAGTGCCGGAGGAGATTGGGGAGTTGGTTTGGTTGGAGGAGTTGTCATTTACTCAGGTAAGAGGGATATGGCATAACAAACTATGGATCAGTTCAGAAATTAAAAACTTAGGTTCTGCTAATAATATCGAGATCATACCCGCATTTTGGCTGGTTCCCAAGCTCCGGCTTGGGAACCCTTATCTTGCAAGCTCCTGCTTGGCCGTTCTCCGGGAAGCTGGAGCTTCAAGAAACCCATTCCCAAGCGGGAGCTTGGGAACGAGCATACTTACAGCATTTTAAATGCCGTCTGATTACTTTGTTTATCATTGGCGGCAAAGGGTTGCTGCCCTACGGCACTAAAGGCCGAATACACCGTTAAGAGATTATGAAGCAAGGCTATCCAACTTACAGCAAGGCCGCCCGGACAGGCAATGACGGGATTGACCTCGTCTCACGAGTCGTCCACGAGGAACTTGGCTGGCTGTTCAAGAGAAACCACCAGGAGCACGATTTCGGTATCGACGCTCAGGTTGATTTGATTCTTGATGATGGGTCAGTTACGGGCCAAATTATTGCCATGCAGATAAAGTATGGCAAATCTTTTTTCCAGGAAAAGAACCAATGGGGTTATGTCTACCGGGGCGAGCAGAAGCATTTCAACTATTTAGCTAACTACCCAACGCCAGTTCTGATCGTCATATGCAATCCGTCATCACATGTTTGTTACTGGGTAGAATTTGATCCAACGGAGACATCAAGAGCCGGCAAAAATTGGAACATCACCATTCCATATTAGCTTCCACGGGTACGACGATGACTCGCGTGAACTGTATGAAATAGATGAGGTGCGACGTTATGTGCCCATACTCATCTCCGCACTACCTGAACTGTTTTTCTTTGTTTACACAGGAGAACGTTGTCATACACTTAAAACGCTGGCCCTGTGCCTCACAGAGGTTAAGATACCGTCCAAGATGCCAAATAAAAATGGTCAGATACCCGTTGGTTTCTCTACGGACAAGATTGCCGAATTTCTGGAAAGTCATTTCCCTGGCCTTAATAAAATGACCGAGTGGCTTTCAATACCCCTAGAGGAGAACAAGAGGATTTCTTATGAAGTAGCAAATGCTTTGGGGCTGGAAATACAACCAAATGATGCGAAACGCATTAAGGTGCGGTGAGGAACGAACTGCACCGTTCGCGTTCACGGTCTCTGGTGCGGCTCGCTATGAAGCGGACCGGGGTATAACTAAATGGGCACGACGGGGTTTGAAATTCAGCCCGTAGCGCCGCATAAAATTTTCTATTGCGGGATGCCTTAGAAAAGTCGATTCAACCTTGGCTAATAGAAAGCTAAGTAGTTTCGTAAATTTTAAACCATCAAAAGTACCATGAAGCAAGACGCTAAGCCGCTAACTTTTCTCTAAATTCTTCCCTTTTAGACCATTGAATGGGCGATATTTCATAGTTACGAAGAGCATCGTAAACACCTGAAGTAATTTGCTTTTCTCTATCATTTAATATGCTAAATGCAGCCGACTTGGGCGGACGTAGTTCCATTGTATCTATCCAAGCAAAAGCTATAGCCTGTGCATTATCCTTACTTGGATTATTTAATATACGAAGAATCCGATCAGGTTGTGTCTTTGACTTTGGTATGACAAAATCGAACAAATGGTCATATCCGCTTTTCCCTGCGAATTTTACTTTTTGAGTATAACGAATATCACATTCATCAAGCCATAATGCTACATCTTCAAAAAAGAAGCTTTCTACGTTAGATTTAGCCACATAAAATAAATCGTTTACGGCCAAAATCGCTTGAATTAAGTTGTGTGTTTTGACCGGAAAATTGTCTTGGGTCGTTGTAACCTCGATGGATTCATTAGATAGTCGAACCCCAAAACCATTTATTGTAGATTTTAAAAGGGCATTTCGCCTAGGAGAATCTATTGCACATCCAGACTGTATTAAGTCAGTAATAGTATAGCCGTCATCAGTTATAATGAAGTCATCTCCCTTTTTTTTCAAATAGATTTGAATATAGTCATTATGGCGATCAAAATAAGGAGTTGTAATCTCTTCCCAGCCATTGACCTGCTTCAAACTTGTTTTATGCTTAAGCCACTTGTAGTAATTTTCGATTAAGATTGCAGGTTGGACCATGTAAATAACCCCCAGTCTATATAAGGCGCATCAACAATCATGCAGTACTTCATGAAGTCCAGCAAATTTTGCCAAGCATCATGAGGTGTAAGCGTTCACCTCCCCTGCCTTTTCCTGGGAGCGCGGCCATCTTGGCCGCCAATTCAGCAGGCGAGACGCCCGCGCTCCCAGGGGGAGTGAACGCTTACCATGAGGTTTGCTCAATAAACCGTCAGGTATCGGATATGCCCAGCGATCACCGTAACCCTATTTATATAGATGAAGATGTGGTACACCTACTTCGGAATCATCCGGGTTACGATGAGGCGAGTTAAAGTCCAAACGCGCAAGCACTATGGTTTTTCGTGCGCGCGTTTGATATTTTGTTGTGAGGGCGATTCGTTTACGACTAATGTCCAAGAAAAAATGCTCTCGCTGATCATCTGAGCACAATGGGATTTCAATATGACCCCCTAAATCCGGAAAGGGCCATCTATCATTGTTTACCTTGATCTTTTCCATTCTAAACAGTGCATCAGCATCGACCTGTAACAGCGAATCACTCGACATCAGTGTTCCCCTTAAATTGCATTAGCCTAATCGGATTGATCGCTCAATACAATGCTTTCACCAAATAAGACACCAAGTCATTGATAGTAAGAGCGCATGAACAAGTAGTCAGCAAAATAGCAAAATCACCCCACCGGGTCGATCACGCTAATGACTCGGCTGACAATTTCTTCAATCATCGCCACGTCTAGTGTTTCAATATAACGGGCGGTGCCGGCGCGCACCCTGGCATCAATGTCAAAGGAGCGGACTTGATTGCAAACGGCCACGCCGCTGGTGTCGTGGCCGGTGATGGGGACGGTCAAGCCGGTTTCCCTGGCGGCAATTCCGCCACTGGTGACAGGAACCGTCATGGCAACCCCAAGCGCATTGATTTCTTTTGGCGTGATGACCACGAAGCGATGCCGGTCTTTTATCTCCCGTCCAGCGATAGGATTTGGGTCTATCCAGTACACATCGCCTTTTTGCGGCAAATGGCGTTTGCTCATGCCAGTTCGCGCCCGACCGGCCCACCTTCCCGCGCCCAGACGGTTTCGGCGTTAAGTGCTTCCATGGACTCTGGGGTTATGCCCTGCATTAGCTCCGCTAAGGTATAACGCTTGCGGGTTTGCTGGCTTATGGGTCGGGCGGTGAACGCCCCGTTTTCCACTTCTATCTCAAGAACACTGCCAACCTCGGCATTGAGTATCTTGAGCACATCGGCCGGAATGGTCATGATGGCCGCACCGCCTTGTTTGCGAATATTGACGGTAATCATGTTTCACCTTTTTTTATGAGTGAGAATGTGCTATAAAAGTAGCACATTCATGCTGAAAAAGAAATTGAGCTGATATTTAAAAACCTGTATGTCCAAACGCCCAAACCGTAAATCCCTGCCCAAGACCCCAGTCGTCGCTCAAATCGAATCCTTTGCCCACGACTTGCGGGGCGTTGCCCATGTGGATGGCAAAGCGGTGTTTGTCGATGGTGCCTTGCCGGGTGAGGAGGTCGAGTTCATCTATACCGACATCCACCGTGATTACGCCGAAGCCCGGATCGACAGGGTCATCACACCTGCCCCTGAACGGATCGAGGCCAATTGCCCGCACTTTGGTGTCTGCGGCGGTTGTAGCCTGCAACACTTGGACGAAGCCAGGCAGATCGTCGCCAAGCAAAATTTGCTGATGGAGCAGTTCCGCAGGATCGGTAAGGTAGAGCCTGGGGAAATCTGGCCGCCGTTGACGGGCCCACATTGGGGATACCGCCACAAAGCCCGCCTAGGGGTCAAGTGGGTGGCTAAGAAGGGCAAGGTGTTGGTCGGTTTCCGCGAAAAGGCCAGTGCCTTTCTTGCCGAAATCGAATTCTGCCCGGTGCTGCACCCTCGAGTAGGCGAACATCTGCGCGATTTGGCGGAGTTGATTGCCGCATTAAGCATTAAGGAACGGGTTCCGCAAATCGAAGTCGCGGTGGGTGATGAACGCACCGCCTTGGTGTTTAGAGTGTTGCAAACACCAAATCAAGCAGATTTGGAAATGATGTGCAAGTTCGGCCAAAATTTCGGCTTTGACATTTACTTACAACCCCAAGGACCGGATTCAATCTTCGCCGTATGGCCGGAGAACCCTCCGCTATTGGGCTACTCACTGCCGGAAAGCGGGGTTGAGTTCCGCTTCCAGCCCACCGACTTCACTCAAGTGAATGCGGCAATCAACCGTAAAATGGTTCACCGGGTTTTGGAAGCATTGGACCCGCAACCCAATGATGAAATTCTGGATTTGTTCTGCGGCATCGGCAATTTCACACTGCCCTTGGCACGCAAAGCGGCCCATGTGATTGGCATCGAAGGCGGGGCGGCGGCTGTGGCACGGGCGAGGCAAAATGCACTGGACAACGGCTTGGACAATGTGGCTTTTCATGTCGCTGACTTGACCCATCCGCAGGACTCGTCGCCTTGGGCAACTCGCAGATACAACAAGGTATTGCTCGACCCATCCCGTGCGGGTGCCTTGGAAATCCTTGGCCTTGCGGGCCAATGGTCCGCAAGCCGTATCGTTTATGTCTCCTGCAATCCATCGACCTTGGCCCGCGATGCCGGTTTTCTCGTCAACGAACTAGGATACCGTTTGGTGAAAGCCGGTGTCATGGATATGTTCCCCCATACTGCCCATGTGGAATCCATCGCGTTGTTTGAGAAATAGTGCTACAGCAATTCTCATTTGGCTAAAACGCCGTCATACCGGCAGGGATTGCCGGTATCCAGAACACAGGGAGGTGAAACTCCGGGCTGGCAAATTGCTTGGATAAAACACTTGGGGGCTTGTTGCCCTCCATGGCGACTGGATTCCGGCAATCCCTGCCGGAATGACGGGCTATCTTTCACGCTTTGTCTCAAAATGAGAATTGCTGGTAGTGCTAACTTAATTTGGTCAAGAGTATTTTTTTATGGAAACCCCCAATATTTTTCTCCATGTCAGCATCCCCGACCAACGATTGAAGGTAATCAAGAGCGGTGTTGCCATAAAATACTATCCGGTTTCGACGGCCAAAAACGGGCCGGGCGAGCTTAAAAATTCCGGCTGCACCCCACGTGGATGGCACACAATCCGCGCCAAAATCGGCAGGGGCGAGCCATGTGATACCGTGTTCGTGGGCAGGAGGCCCACTGGCGAGATTTACGATACCCATTTGGCTGCGAAAAATCCAGAGCGTGACTGGATATTGACCAGGATACTCTGGCTAAGTGGGATGGAACCGGGTTTCAATCGTTACCGCGAGGTTGACACCGGTAGCCGTTACATTTACATTCATGGCAGCCCCGACCATGGAGTGTCCGGTCTACCTCAGTCACACGGTTGCATTCGCATGAAAAGTTTGGATATCTTGGATTTGTTCGATAGCGTTACAACGGGAACGCGGGTTTTCATCGAAGCTTGAGTCCAAAAAATTATTAGGGGAAAGCCATGAAGAAACTGATAAAACTAACCGCGCTTAGCCTAGTCGCCGTGACCACAAATAGCTTTTCCGTAGAGGATATAACCCCAGGGTTTTGGAAGATCAGCATGGAATCGGGGGTGGCGGCTACGCCTGATTGGAAACCTCAACCTTTTGAATTAAGCCAATGCCTGACCGCATCCGACGCGCAAAATCCCGACCAACTTCTGCTTGGCATGAGTTCTTCCGGGGCCACTGGCTGTGATATTTTGAACCGGCAATATTCGGGCAATACGCTAACGTTTGATGTCTCTTGCGCTGGAACCTTAGGGCTAAAAGGTCACGGCCAAGTAAGCTTCACAGCCACTTCTTTGGATGGAACCCTTGATGTGACGATGGGAGGGGAAGAAAAAATAGATATGCAGAACAAAATTCATGCAAGCTATCTAGGCGTCTGCCCTGCCACGGGAAATACGAAATAAAATTTTTTTATCACCGGGCTTGACGCGCACCGTAACCCACCACTCATCATTAGGCAATAGGAGAAAACAATGGAGAATGCTCAATATTCCATCGATTTTAATGGAACCATTCTGTATTTTGATGGATGCACTCTAGTGAATGCAGTATATGAAGAAGAAACCGAAGAAGTAGAATTTGGAGAGGACTGGTTTATTGATGAAGCCGGAGAACGGATTGACATAGTAATCAAAGAAGATGAAAGACACCCATATGATGAGAGTGACTCTACACTCTACGCGTATGTTAAAATTGAAGACGAAATAGTTAAAAAATTACAGATTTTTAAATACGCGAGCGGAACTTCATACCTGGAGGTTGACGACAATTAACTATTGCAAATTTTGCCAGCCCGGTTAGAGCTTGCGGTATCCGGGGCCATGATGGCGGAAAAGCCTAACAGGGTGTTGCAGCGGAAAACCACACACTTTTACGGTAGATGCGCCGGTTATACCAAAAGGTGAATTGCTTCAGCAATTCACCTTTTGGTGCAGAAAGCTTAGAATTAGGCTATACTCTAGACATATTTCGCCCGTCTGGCCTGTCGGCGTTTTCCTCCCTCGCATTATGCTTCCCCCTTCCGGCGAACTCGCTGCGTCCTCTTTTACCGCCTGGATCGGCCCGGAATTATTCCGGCAGGTGCTGCAATCTTTATTTATTCGACAAGGTGATTAATGTCTTTTTCCCAACTCGGCCTCAGTGCCGAATTGTTGCGCGCCGTTTCTGAACAGGGCTACGAACGCCCCACCCCGGTGCAAAAACAAGCCATCCCCGTTGTTCTTAACGGGAAAGATTTGCTGGCTGGCGCCCAAACCGGCACAGGAAAAACTGCCGGCTTTACACTCCCATTGTTGCAATTGCTCAACGAGACACCTACCGCACCGGGTGCAAAGCGCATGGTTCGGGCACTGGTGCTGACACCTACCCGCGAACTGGCAGCCCAGATCCACGAGAGCGTGACAACTTATGGCAAATACCTTCCCCTTCGTGCCACCGTGGTTTTTGGCGGGGTGGGCATAAGCCCGCAAATCGAGCGTCTGCGTAGAGGTGTGGATATTCTAGTGGCGACTCCGGGCCGGCTTTTGGATCTTGTCAGTCAGAGGGCATTGGATCTTTCCCAGGTTGAGATACTTGTGTTGGATGAGGCTGACCGTATGCTGGACATGGGCTTCATCCACGATGTGCGCAGGATCATCAACCTGCTGCCTCGCAAACGGCAAAACTTATTGTTTTCGGCAACATTTTCCGATGAAATCCGCGCTCTTTCAGGGCAAATTCTCCATGCGCCGGTTACTATCGAAGTTGCCAGACGAAACGCGGCGGCAGAACTTGTCAATCAAGTCGTTTATGCAGTCGAAAAGGAGAAGAAGCGCGAACTGCTTTCGTACCTAGTTGGCAGCGGACGGTGGAAACAGGTTTTGGTGTTTGTGCGCACCAAACACGGCGCGGACCGTTTGGCCCGACAATTGGAGCGCGACGGTATCGACACGGGGGTGTTGCATGGCGATAAAAGCCAAGGGGCAAGAACCTTGGCTTTAGCGGGTTTCAAAAACGGCAAGGTTACTGTGCTAGTGGCCACCGACATTGCGGCGCGCGGACTCGATATCGACCAGTTGCCCCATGTGGTCAACTTTGAACTGCCGAATATCCCAGAGGATTATGTCCATAGGATAGGTAGAACCGGACGTGCCGGGGCAAGTGGGGAGGCGGTTTCGTTGGTTTGCCTGGAGGAGATAAAACTGTTGGCAGCCATTGAGCAAGTTTTGAAAAAAGATTTACCCCGTTTGGTCGCGCCAGGGTTTGAGCCTTCATTTTCCTTGAACACACGCAACCCCAACTTGCCTAGGTCCGCCCTGCCAAGTAGCACCAAACGGACGAATGAAGCGGCTCCCCATCGCAACGCCCGAACGCCCCAGAGCCGTAGGGGCGGGGATGCACTTAGACCAAAGCAAGACGGACCGGGGCGCAGGCGCTAGCTGGCGCATTTTTGCAAGAGGTAGGGCGGAAGGATTTTTCCCTTTGATGCTGTAGAGTTACCCGGATCATTTTGCAGGCTTGGTTATTTCACCTTCGGGCTTGGTTATTTCACCTTCGGGCTTGGTTTTTTCACCTTCGGGCGTGGGCTTTTCACCATCGGGCGTGGCTTTTTCAATTGCCATGCCCATGCAACTCATAATGTAATCAGTCACATTGTTGGCAGCCGCGTAGGTTTCTTTTATACCACCAAAGATATCCTGATATTCCTTTACCGCCTTTTCCAGATCGGTAGGCGATTTTACCGAAGCGAACTTTGTAAATGCCTCAAAGTAGCGCACTCGCTTGGGATCACCGGGGACGGGAGGGGCTTCTTCGGAAATGTTTGCCACTACACAATCGGCTATGTCTTCTGGTTTCAGCTTGTAGTCTTTCAAGTCACTGTCATCCTTGAATTTTTCAGTAAGAACCTGTTTAAGGTCCTGTTGTTGCTTGCTGTTACCGCAGGCAGAAATCAGCAAAACGGCAACAAATACGATCATCATTTTTTTCATCGAATCAACCTAGGTGGATGTGCTTTATCTAAGGAATAGCAGTTAAAAGGGACTATTATGAATGATAACCCACCCGGCTTACTAGTACATGAAGTAAAAAATTGCAGCGCAAGGAACTTGCTTTTCTCCCGCCAGTCATATAGGTGTTCCTCCTCTTGGAGTCTTTGCATAGCTATGCAACTGACCCGTCTTATGGCGGGTCTTTTTTTAATTAACTCAAAAATTGCGATTAATTTGTTGCTCAAGATTATAACTTATCTTAGACTCGCTTTAGCTTATTGTTTAGAACAATCTCTCAATAAAAAAAAAGGTGAATGGGGCTAACATGAGACACCTATCAAAACGCTTACTTTACTGATGTTACGCACCGTACCATTGGATTTGAGCATTGTAGCCCGGATGGAGCCGCTTGCGGCGTAATCCGGGAGAATCTGGCTACAACCCGGATTGCGCCGCAAGCGGCTCCATCCGGGCTACGGCTTACACAACTGCGTAACATCAGTTACTTTATTCAATCATATTGGCGTAAAAGTATATTTATAAGGGGTTTAGGATGAAGCATTTATCAACAAAAATAACCAATAAAATAAAATACTTCCTATTCATTGCCTGTCTAATCCCTTTTGCAAATCTTTTGCTCGCTTATTTAACCAATTCTCTTGGCCCAGACCCCGTAGCGAATATTACTCACACAACGGGCATTTGGGCACTTAATTTATTAATCGCATCACTGGCAATATCACCCGCTCGTAAACTGACCCATTGGAATTGGTTAATACGCTTAAGAAGAACCATTGCGCTCTATGCTTTCTTTTATGCTAGTTTACATATTTTGAACTATTTAATTTTCGACCAATTTTTCGATTGGCCAGAAATAAACAAAGATATTACCCGATATCCATATATGATGGCAGGGCTATTTAGTTTTGTGTTGATGATTCCACTGGCATTCACTTCGACGACGGATATGATGAAGCTGATGGGGGGTCGAAATTGGCAAATGTTGCATCGATTGGCATACCCGGTGGTGGCCGCCGCTGTGGTGCATTATTTTTGGCTGGTAAAGCAAGATATCACCAAACCTTCAATTTATGCCATCCTTCTGCTTAGCTTGTTTTTCGCACGGCTGACCAAAACTAGGCAGCCGTTACCGAATACATTGCAGATAAAAAGCCCTAAGGCGATAGAATCCTGATAATATTATTTGTTGGGTGGCTGAGGCGACTCCGGTTGCCCAGTCTGCTGGGGGAGAGGTGCAGACAGTTCCATTTTTGAACCCGTGAGTTTAAGCTCTAAAACGCTTGTGGCGTGGGGAGGGATTGGAGCAGACACCCGCCAACGAGCTGAACCAAGGCTTCGAAAGCCTGCATAGGCTGCAAAAAATCCAGCGGCATCTTCTGGCTGTAGCAGGAGGTTTTTCTTTTCTCCCGGCCTTAGCATAAACTCCTGCTTGCGCGCTAAATCCGCCCCAAGGGCCGCTTGGTCTTTTTCATTTAGGGCGAAATAATCCGCTGCATTGAACGCAGCAAGCCCCTTTAACTCATAAATCCTCAGCAACACAGGCGACCCCCGCCCTTCCAGATTTGGATTAACGTCCGAAGCAGCTTCGATGTGCAATTCGACTTTGGTTGGCGGCAAAGGTGGCGGCACGGGTGGGGGTTCATCTTTTGCGCCAAAACACCCTGACAACGAACAAGCAACGAAAAGCATCGGCCCAATACGGCTAAGACCCATCACAAACACCCCCTTATAGTTGTTTTGAGAAAAAAATCATTCCCCAGAGCTTGAATAAATCCATTGGCGATAGCATATTACCATGCAATGTTAACCCTAGACGAGGACAAGATCATGGCTACACTTTACGAACCTTGGAACCTTTTGACGCAGTTGCAGAGAGAGTTGGAACGCAAGCAAGAAATACACAACGGCATACCAGAAGGCACATCGGCCACGGCTGAATGGGTGCCTGCCGTAGACATCAAAGAAGAGGCCGAACGCTATGTGCTTTTGGCCGACTTGCCGGGTGTCAGTCCTAGCAGCATTGATGTGAGTATGGAAAATGGCATTCTAACCCTAAGCGGCAAACGGGAAACGGAGGCTAAAACCCAGCGCGAAGGTTATAAACGTATCGAGCGGCTTTACGGCAGCTTCCACCGCCGTTTCTCGTTGCCGGACACTGTCGATTCGGAGGGCATTGAGGCCCGTTGCTCAAACGGTGTGCTAGAAATTACCATTCCAAAAAAATCAGTGCTACAGCCGAAAAAAATTGTTGTGGTTGGCGAGGGCTAAGATTTTAATTCCCATCGATCCCTTTTCGCAACGGGGATGGATGTATTTCCAGTGGGTATTTCTGGCGTAGAGGGGACCGGCAATGCTGTTGACACAGGTTTTCTTCGTCGTTCCGGCAGGGATTGCCGGAACCCAGTCGCCACGGAGGGCAAGCCAGATTCACCTTCCTGTGTTCTGGATACTGGCGAATCCTCGCTTCGCTCTCCCTGCCGGTATGACGGCTGTGTAACAGTATTGGGGGGTCGGCCTGTCAATACTGTTGAATTAAGCACGCTCACGTACCAAATCGTAGGGCGGCAACCCTTTGCCGCCGAGACAAACCGTGTACCCAGTCGGCATAGGGATGCCGACCTACCCCTTAATTTAACAGTATTCGGGCGGCCTGTCCCCCTACGATAGACAGGGTTTGTGCATGACTTCTAATGTAGGAGTTCATAGGTTTTTTATCAACTAGACGGTTTCGTATAAAGTCTCGCGGGAGGGCAAAAGTGAAAGACGAAGACAAGCCGTTTTTTGAACAGGAAATGACCGGGGTGCGTCCGCTGAAGAGCGATGCAGCAAAGCCACCGCAACGACAACGTGGAAAGCCTGAACCCGGCACACTCTATCGCCGCGAGGCGGCGCAACGCCCTGTAAAAACAGATGAAAACTTCCTTACCTCCGGGTTTGTTGAATTTGTTCATCCCCTAGATGTACTCAGCTTCAAGCGGGGAGGCATTCAAAACGGCGTTTTCCAAACCCTGCAACGAGGAGGCTACAGGATAGATGCGACATTAGACTTGCACCTGATGACGGTCGAGGAGGCGCGGGTCGAAGTGTATGACTTCATCCGTGGCTGTGTCCGCTACGAAGTGCGCACGGCCCTAATCAACCACGGTAAAGGCACTAGGAGCAAAGATAACCGGGCGATGATCAAAAGTTACCTCGCCCGTTGGCTACCACAATTTAAAGAGATCATGGCTTTCCACAGTGCACAGGGCTTCCATGGCGGAACGGGCGCGGTTTACGTATTGTTGCGCAAATCCGAAAAAGCCAAGGACCGGGCGCGCGAAAGGCTAGGGCTAAGCTCGGGCAAGCCTGAACCCCAAAGTGATTGATCTGATGGCTTCGGTAAAATCTCAGTGAATACTGTCTTTACCCATTCTGCGCTACCACGGGAACATTTCCTATAGTATACATCTTGTTAAATTCGTTTTGACTTACGCAAAGCCCCCGTTCGTGCTGAGCCTGTCGAAGCATGAAGGGGCTTTGCAAGTGCCGTTCACCCTTCGACAGGCTCAGGGCGAACGGCGTTGGTAGACGTTTTTGCGTAAGTCCTGAGTGATGACGGTCAACGCCACTCCTCTCATTTTTGCAAGATAACTCTATGAAGAACTTTGATCTACCTGACCTAAACCATCGATTCGGCAAAGACGGCCATTTGAGTTTTAAGAAAGGCCCAGGTGGGCTGGCAATCGCCGAGATCAGCAACCACCACGCCAGTGCCACCATTTTCCTACAAGGAGGGCATCTGGCCAGTTGGACGCCGCGCAGCCAGCAGCCAGTTATTTGGTTGTCGCCCATGGCACAGTTTGGCAAAGGCAGGCCGATACGCGGCGGCATACCGATTTGTTGGCCATGGTTTGCATCTCATCCCACCAAGCCTGACTTCCCTTTCCATGGGCCTGCCCGCACTTCACTTTGGGAAGTGGCCGAGACAGCCGTGTTGGATGACGGCGCGACATTTTTGGCTTTGCGCCTGCCTGTCAGCGAAACCATCCAAGCCGTTTGGCCCCATCAAACACCTGTGGAAATTCGTTTTACGGTGGGCAACATTCTGGAGATCGAACTGAGCACTCGCAACGAGGGAACGGAGCCAGTTGTCATCGGTCAGGCTTTACACACCTATTTTCGGGTTGGCGATGTGCGGAAGATTTCCATCCATGGCTTGGACGGCTGCCCCTATATCGACAAACTCGACGACGGACCGCGCAAACAACAGCAGGGAACGGTGGAGATAAGCTCCGAGATTGACCGCATTTACCTGGACTCAGGCGGTGACTGCCAAATCGACGATCCCAGTTTAAAACGCCGTATCTGCATCAACAAAAAAGGCAGCCAATCCACCGTTGTGTGGAATCCCTGGGTTGATAAAGCCGCAGCCATGCCCGACATGGGCGTGGGTTGCCATGCCAATATGGTTTGTGTGGAAACAACCAATGCCGCCGACGATGTGGCGACCATTGCCCCAGCGGCAGAGCATAAGCTATGGGTTCGGTATAGTGTCGAAAAGTCCTTGTAGGCTAATTTCGTTTCCGTTAACAAAGGTCAAATTTGATTTATTAACAGTGGAATTCGTTGAAAATGTTTTTCAAGGATGCCGTATGCTTCGGCATCGTACCCAAAGTCATGCCCCGATTCATGCCAAGCATCCAGTATTGCGTCTATCGCTGTCCGAACACGGTCAACCATGCTGCTTTCGTCATCTCCTATCTTCCGCGCCATGCGACGGAATGATTCAATATTGATATCTTCCCAACGTTTCGATTTGGCGAGATTCAAAGCAAGCCTATCATCTCGCTTGTATTGAATAATTGAAACCAAGTCATAAGCAGGTGAAAGTTCCGCCCTGATGCCGTCGGGATAGAGCAGGCTCCAGTTCTTCAGATGGGCATCGCCATTACCTGAAGCGATAACGAAGACGAGACGGCGGATGAATTCGTCCAGTCCTGCTTCTCCGGTTAGAACCATGATTAGGCGGGCCTGGGTTTCATAGTTCGATTTATCGTATTTTCTATCTGGATAACATCCCAGTATTTGGGCGAAATCCTCCATGTGGACACGCTGACCTGCTACGGCCCGGTCAAAACGACGAATGGCAAGTGCGTTCCGCTCGCGGAAATCAGCCAATGCATGCGGCAAACCCGACACGTCTGCCAAATCGACCAACTCCAATTCGGGTACGCGGATGCCGCTGAGCTTGGCCCATCGCATAGTGGCGCATTCGTTCTCCGGCACCTTGGGATAGCGGGCATCGGGGAGTTTGAGTATCCAGTCGCCTCCACGCCCACTGACTGGAATGGTCAGTCCACGCTCACCGCGCAGAGCGGAAAATTTAAGCTGCACACCGGCCAAGGAAAAGTGCCATTGCTCTATCCCTTCCTTGCATTCCGGTTGAAGACCGTCTTCATCTTCCAGATCGGTCAGGGGTTCGTCGGCAACAATTCGGACCGCGCCGGGCAAGTCTTCGCCTAAATGATGGAGTAGAAAGAACTCCCGCGTAGAACCGATACCTGCCTGTTTTGCCACCAAATCGCGGAGCGGTCCCTCGGGCAGCAGGTTCGAAAACCACGGAGGCACTCGGGCACGGCTGCGATGGACCTGCTCCAAGTCGTCCAAAAATAACTGTCCCAACACCGGGCGGGGGTAGGCCTGTTTGTACGATTCCAGCAGGCGGAATTCGCAGCCGTCGTTCTGGTTCAACGTAAGGGTGCCGACTGCCCTATCGTGAAGTAAAACTTGCAATCGATTAGTGACTCCCATTCAATCCTCCTCATCCGCCACCAATAGCGATGACAACGAAGGCCGGTCCGACTCGCCCCAGCGGGCATGGCGTTCGAAGAAGTCTTGAAAATGGGGACGGAGATATTCCGCCCGCAAGGCGAGAAAACCCTCAGCATGCCCTTCGCGCAGTGCTTGCAGCGCATCTTCGGTTATACCGTGGGAAGCGAGAATTCCTGTATCCGTTACATCCAACAGAAGCCGACGCAACCCTCCCGCACGGTTTGAGTGGACCAGCCGATTAGCGACGGACTGGACGAGACCGTTTTGCTTTCCAGCTATAGGGGCGATTATCATCGGGAATTTACTGTCGGCTTGTTTATTGCCCAGAAATGGGGTTAATCCAATATGCAAGCCAGTTTCAAAATCGCGCGGACCAAGTTCCAACAAAGCGATTATCAACAATTTCCCCGTCGAGTGGCGGGAATTGAACCGAGCAGTCACGTCAGGGTAAGCAGTAGGCCGTTTTTCAACCATCTTCAGCAAGCGCTGCACGGAGTCTTCTTCATTATCCGGCCTAATGCATTTCAAGGCCGCACGGGTAGAAACATTATCACCCAGATGAGTCCCGTTTAGCACCCCGCGCCAGAGCCAGCGTGCGAGTAGATCGTGCGAGCGTGGATTGGGCCTAGGATGTTCGTGGAAAAATTTGCCAAGGATAATAATAGGCTGCTTATAGGGTAACAACTCATAATAGGGTATGCATCCATCTCTCTTCAAAAATTGAATAGCTGACGCCGCCGTTTGCGTAGTTTCCAGGTAAGCAGTTTCCGCCGCTTTATCATCCGCAAGGCGTAGGGGCCGCCCACTTTCACTCACATCCGAGCCCTGCAACACACGCAATAGACGGTAAAGAATTTTTTCTTCAACCCGTCCAAAGCCATAGGTTTCCAATTCGGAGACTATTTGCGGAATCGTCGCTGGCTTAGTCTGGGAACGCGCACCATGTAGCGCATCAAAAATCTCCAGAGCCTCCAGTTTTTTGCCGGACGAGTTGATACGCTCAAATACCTCGCGAAGAATGTTTTCATTTCTGGTGCGCAATAAATAGGCAGGAATGTCATATTCGCGGATACTTTTACCCAACTGTATAGCTCGATCGCGCCGCGTCTTGCTTCCTGGCGCTTGTTCCAGCAGCCACTGAAACAGACGCTCGGAATCCAGCACTTCGGTCATTGGCAGCCAACGTGAGGGGTCTTCACTTCGTTTGGCTGGGGATGGAGCAGGGATGAATTTGGCATCATCCAAGTCAAAATATAAGGCAAACTCGTCGGTGTCCGGTTCGGATGCCAACATAACCCGCGTCAGCGAAACGATGCGTTGCTGTCCGTCCACCACCCACAGGGCATCGTTGCGTTTACTAGCACTGATGGTAACCGACCCGAAATTCATCTCACCCGGCTCGGCAGTAGTCTCCCAGAATAATAAGGTACCCACCGGATAGCCCCGATAAAGACTATCAAAAAGTTTGCACACATCTTCCCGCTCCCAGTTCAGCCTGCGTTGAAAAGAGGGGATACGCATCCGTCCGAGCCGCACCTCAGCAAGTAGGGCCTCTATCTTGAAAGCCCGAGCTTCAGGACGGCGCTCCAAAGGCTCAGTGGATTGATTGTCGCTTGAGGTTGCCATATATAGACGGGTGCATGTCAATGAATAAAACTTCTGTCATCATGAATCCAGGGCAGGATCACAGGATAAACAGAATTTTCCAGTAGTAGTATGAAGCCCCAGCAATTATCAGTTTGGCCCAGATTGGATGGAGCGCATCCTGGGATGCGCGGGCATCTTGCCCGCAATTTACTGTTATGTAAGCCTATTGAAGCTCATTTCACCAGAAAAAGGCAGGCGAGACACCCGCGCTCCCAAGATTGTGCCAAAATGAGAATTGCTGATGAAGCCCCTCTCACACGGCTCCCCTGCCAATTCATGTCCATCCTGTCAGATTCAACAGCAAGCACTTTTCTTTGCGTCTTTGTGTGAAGATTTCTATTGGCTTAAAGTCATAGTTTAAATTGACTCCCCACCCTCCTCCTGTCCCATAGGCGGCTTCCGCAATTTGATGCCCAATTCGCGCAATTGTAAATCAGTGACCGGGGAAGGCGTGTCGAACAATGGGCACCAGGCGGATTGGGTCTTGGGGAAGGCCATGACTTCACGGATGGAAGCCGCGCCAGTCATCAGCATCACCAGCCGGTCCATGCCAAAAGCCAAGCCACCATGCGGAGGTGCGCCGTATTTCAAGGCGGTCAGCAGAAAGCCGAACTTGCGGTTGGCTTCTTCCTCGCCAATGCCGAGCAGATCAAACACTGTGCTTTGCAACTCGGTGCTATGAATACGGATCGACCCGCCGCCCAGTTCGGTGCCGTTGAGGACCATGTCATAGGCGCGGGACAGGGCTTGTCCTGGGTTTGCCAACAGTTCTTCCCGTGAACAGTTGGGGGCGGTGAAGGGGTGGTGGATCGCAAACCAGCGATTGGTCTTGTCGTCCCATTCAAACATGGGAAAATCAGTGATCCATAGCGGCTTCCAGCCTCGCTCGACCAAACCAAAATCGTGCCCGAGCTTGACGCGCAATGCCCCCATGGCTTCGTTAACGATACGTGCCTTGTCGGCACCGAAGAAGATCAGGTCGCCGGTTTTCGCGTCGGTGCGCTCCAATATGACAGCAACGGCTAGCTCGGGCAGGAACTTCAATATGGGCGACTGTAAGCCTTCAATGCCCGCCGCAATGTCATTGACCTTGACGTAGGCAAGACCCTTTGCACCGTAAACGCCGACAAATTGGGTCAACTCGTCGATTTGTTTGCGTGTCAATTCGCAGCCACCTGATAGTTTCAGCGCGACGACGCGGCCTTCCGGGTCGTTGGCGGGTCCAGCGAAAACTTTGAAATCCACCGACTTCAGCACATCGGCCACATCCACTAATTCCAGCGGAATGCGCAGGTCCGGCTTGTCGGAAGCGAAACGGCGGATGGCCTCCGCGTGGGTCAGCCGGGGGAATGGGTTGGGTAGCGGCTCGTGGAGGATGTCATGAAACAGGTTGCGGATCATCTCCTCCATGAGGTTCATGATTTGATCCTCATTCATGAAGGAGGTTTCAATATCAAGCTGGGTGAATTCAGGCTGGCGGTCGGCGCGCAAATCCTCGTCGCGAAAACAACGCACCACTTGGTAATAACGGTCCATACCCGAAATCATCAGCAACTGCTTGTACAATTGCGGCGATTGGGGGAGGGCAAAAAAGGCGTTTTGATGGGTACGGCTAGGCACTAAATAGTCCCTTGCACCTTCCGGGGTGGCCTTGGTTAGAATGGGGGTTTCTATCTCGTAAAAACCCTCCTTATCGAGAAAGCTACGGAGGTGGCGGGTAATGTCCCGACGCATTCGCATGCGCTGCTGCATCAACGGGCGGCGCAAGTCGATGTAGCGATAGCGCAAACGGGTTTCCTCGTTCACTTCAATTTCGCTTTCCACCGGGAACGGAGGGGTCTCCGATTTGTTGAGAACCTCCAACTCAAACGCCAACACCTCCACCGCACCGGTTGACATATTCGGATTGACCGTGCCAACGGGGCGGGGGCGCACTTTTCCATGGACTTTAAGAACGTACTCACTACGCACACTCTCAGCCAATTTGAAAGCGTCCTGCCGGTCGGGGTCGAACACCACTTGCACTAAACCCTCCCTGTCGCGCAAATCAATGAAAATGACCCCGCCGTGGTCGCGTCGGCGGTGTACCCAGCCACAAAGGTCCAATTCCTGATCCAAATGGGTTTCGTTCAACTCTCCACAGTAGTGGCTGCGCATAGGTCGTTCTCTGTTATTTGTTGCGGATAAAACATAGAATATTACGTTCTAGCCGAAATGAGTGCAAGCTTCATGGTTGTTAGGGGTGCGATTAAAAGGGATGCAGGAGTGCAAGGCTTGCCTTGCGAGGGTGCGGCAGAGGCTGGCCTTGCACTCCCAGCGTAATTTCACACACCGCCCGGTTCGTGTGCATCACTTTTAATCACCGCCGGTTACTCAGGAGCATTTACAGATGACTTCGCTGGAGTCGTTGATGCGGATGGCTTGGCTGTCTCGGCCCCCGAAGCCTTCGCCCCCTCGCCTGAAGAAGAGGAAGCGGTCGAATCTGACTTGTCGCCGGCAATATTTTTCTTTTTGTCGCCGCTTTTGAAGTCGGTTTCATACCATCCACCGCCCTTGAGGCGAAACCCGGCGGCCGAAATCAACTTGGTCAATTCGGGTTTTCCACATTCCGGGCAAAATTTCAAAGGCTCCTCGTTGATTTTCTGGATCACTTCCAGTTCGTGGCTACAGGCTTTGCATTGGTATTCGTAAATGGGCATGGTTGGCTCCGCTGCTATATAGGTTATTTTTGAATATATGGAGGGTGAAGGGTGTTTTTTCAAGGGCTTTAGGTTAATGGTGCGCAATGCACACCCTACTTAAGCAGCGTGATCGTCTGCTTGTTGAAATTCCAAACGCTGCGGTAATGCTGTAAGAAACTATATCCCGCCTTCAAGGCATTACTTTTACCCGTTATTACCGACGGCACTTCCGCTGTCAATACAATTGCCTGGTAAGTCAGCCCTTCAATCACGAAGGAGTTGCCGGACGGCCTAAGCCGCCCCGCTTTTACAAGCACCCCACGCGCATCTGGCGTCAGCACTAAATCTCCTAGTGCCCCCGTGTCGAACATAAACACACCGGAACGGTCTTTTACTTTCCCATCTAGGAAGACATAGCCTTTGGTTATCTGGACGGGCAATGTCAGGTGATCGCTCGCCGCAAGCAAAGCATTGGATGATTGCCGGGCATAGAGAGGCAATGGCGGTTTGGTCATTGGCGGGGCAATATCCGCACAAACCTGAAATGCAATGAGGCTGAACCAGAAGGTGAAGCCGATATGAGGGAGAAAGCGAATCATTGGATTAACCTTATAAGTTGAGCTGTAATCATCATTCCGCCCCCTACTTCTAGAGCGCCATCAGTCTTGTCCCTATAACCCCTTCAAATTCGCAAAATCCAACACCAGCCATTTACTCCCCGCTTCCGCAAAATTGACCTGTACCCGTGCTTGCGGCCCTTCGCCCTCGGCTTGCAGGATGATGCCCTCGCCGAATTTGGCATGAGCCACGCGCTGGCCAAGTTTGAAACCGCCTGCCGTGCCAGAACTTAACGAGGCTGACACCGGGGCCTCTTGGAATCTGAGGGGGCGGGTGACACTGGCCCTCATGCGAATTTCCTGCAAGTGTTCCTCTGGAATTTCCCTCAGGAACCGCGAAGATCGGGCTTGTATCTCCTTGCCATACAACCGGCGCGATTCGGCATAGGTCAGGTAAAGTTTTTTCTTCGCACGGGTGATGCCCACATAACAGAGCCTCCGTTCTTCTTCCAATCGTCCGGCATCTTCCAGCGATTGCAAGGAAGGGAACAAGCCTTCTTCCAAGCCGACCACGAAAACCAAGTCGAACTCTAAGCCTTTGGCCGAATGCAGGGTCATCAATTGGACGCAGTCTTCAGATGCATCGCCTTGTGCTTCGCCGGATTCCAACGAGGCATGGGCGAGGAAGAAATCGAGCAAGCTCAAATTTTCGCCTTCCTCTTGCTGTGGTGCCTCAAGCTCAAACTGCCGTCCTGCGGTGACCAATTCCTCCAAGTTTTCCACCCGTGCTTCTCCCTTCTCGCTCTTTTCCTGTTTGTAAAACTCGATTAGGCCGGATTTTTCGACGACCACCTTCACCTGTTCGTGCAGCGGTTTCTCCTTGACTTCCGCCGACAGTGCATCGACCAAATTCAAAAAGCTCGACATCAATCCCTTAGCCCTAGCCGTCGATGGGCCGCCACGGCTCAATGCTTGGGCTGCAATCCATAGCGAACAATCCTCGGCCAGGGCCAGTTCGCGGATGGCATCCAAGCTACGCGCACCGATGCCTCGCGTGGGCGTGTTGATAACCCGCTCGAAAGATGCATCATCACTGCGGTTAGACAATAGCCGCAAATAAGCCAACGCGTCTTTGATCTCCTGTCGTTCAAAGAAACGCAATCCTCCATAAACGCGGTAGGGAATACCCATGGCGATGAGCTTCTCTTCAAACTGGCGTGACTGGGCGTTTGAGCGATACAGAATGGCAGCTTCGGTACGACGATTGCCTTCTTGCGCCCATTGCCGGATGCGATCCACGACAAAATAAGCCTCGTCTTGTTCGTTGAATGCGGCATAGACGGCGATGGCATCGCCAAGTCCGTCATCGGTCCATAAGTTCTTGCCCATCCGCCCCTCGTTCTTGGCGATCAATGCATTGGCGGCATTGAGGATATGCCCGGTGGAACGGTAATTTTGTTCCAGCCTGACTATTTGATGGTTGGGGTTGTCCTTCTGAAATTTGAACAGGTTTTCGATCTTGGCACCGCGCCAGCCATAAATGGACTGATCGTCGTCACCGACGACAAACAGGTTGTCGCGGTCGCGGGTCAGCAGGGTCAGCCAAGCATATTGGATGCTGTTGGTGTCTTGGAATTCGTCCACCAGCACATGGCGGAAGCGGCGTTGGTAATGGGCTAGTTGGTCGGGATTGTCGCGCAGGAATTCATGGGCGCGCAGCAGCAGTTCGGCAAAATCCACCTGACCGGACTTGTCGCAGTGTTGTTCGTAAAGCAAGTAGACCCGCAGCATTTGCCGTTCAAACGGGTCAGCCGCCTGGGGTAGATGTCGGGCACGGATGCCTTCGTCTTTTTGGGCATTGATCCACCATTGCGCTTGGCGCGGCGGCCATTTTTTATCGTCCAGGTTCAAATCTTTGATGATTCGCTTGACGATCCGCAACTGGTCGTCGGAATCAATTATTTGAAAGGTCTCGGGTAGCCCGGCTTCTATGGCATGACGACGCAACAAGCGGTGCGCCAGCCCGTGGAAAGTGCCCATCCACATGCCGCCAGCGGGGAAATTAAGCAGCGTTTCGATGCGCCCACGCATTTCCCGCGCCGCTTTATTGGTGAACGTGACGGCCAGGATACTATTAGGGGAGACCTGCTCCACCTGCATCAACCAAGCAATGCGATGGATTAGCACACGGGTTTTGCCGCTCCCCGCGCCGGCCAGCACCAGCATGGAGGTTGGCGGGGCAGTGACCGCCGAGCGTTGGGCGGGGTTGAGTTTGTCGATAATTCGGGTAATGTCCATAAAGCGTTTTTAATGTCAATTGATTACTTTGTTTATCTTTGGCGACAAAGGGTGTACATCGTTCCCACGGAGACCGTCACTGCCATTAAGTTAGCGGCTCATCATGATGTAGGAACGGGCTTTAGCCCGCGACCAGACACCCATCGCGGCCTAAAGGCCCGCTCCTACGGGGCTTAACTTAATGGCAGCGACGGAGACCGTGGGAACGATAATATATTATTTTGCAAATCAATTCACACACAGGATGGTTTGTTTGAGTGTCCTTTATTATTTTTCTTTGTTAAGATAAAAACGCTGTATCTGTAAAAGGGAACACTTCGGTATCGTTTCAATGTTAGGACTTACGCAAAACTGCACGTCCTAGCCGTTCGCTGTCACCTCCTATTTAAATTGTACAATACAAAATTTATATAACTTAACTAGAGGGGGTAACAAAATCAGTTATATAGCACCGCCTTTTAGAGTAAGTTTTATCTACCCAAAATCCAACTCAAGTTGTTCCGCCTGTGGCTCTTCTGAAATATCATCGTCAAGGTAATAAGAAACATCGCCAGAAAATGATTCACCATTTTTCCAGAAAGTACGCGTTCTTACATGTGGACGAATGTGTGTGATCGTATGGTTGCAGCGATACTTTTTAGCCATACCGTCCTGTTCGATGGTAGTTAATAGTTCCATAATCACTTTTCCAGCGACCCGCCCAAGGCGGGTTGGAACAGCATTACCCACCTGTTTATATTTCGATGCCGTTGTTCCTTTAAATTCCCACGTTGTAGGAAATTCTTGTATTGCCGCCGCTTCGCCAACACTTATGGCCCTTAATTCCTCTGGATGACACATTGATGTACCCGCATGATTTGGCATCGTTACAACGGTTGGGGATGGGAATGCGTATGAAAGTTTTCTCCAGTATGCACTTCTTCCACCCTTTAAGTACCAGCTTTTTCCCATTGATTCCATTTGAATATCTACAGGTAGTGACCGCCAGTTTCCACCAGGCGGAACCATAGAAAGATATTTTAATTTTCTAGGGCTAAAGTTCATAATCTCTGGGCAAGGATCAATAAACCCAGATGATTTTGCTATTGCGTCACCGAGAGTCATGAATGGAGGAAGATTATCATCAGGTCTATTACTATATAAAGGATTACGAAAATCAACTTTATATCCATATCTGTTGCCAATAAAAAGCAATCGTTCCCTTATTTGTGGTGCTCCATAATTAACTGAATTTACGACAAAACAATCTACATGGTATCCAATTTTATTAAATTCTTTGAATAAAAGATTAACTAGCGAACCTTTATTATAATATTCACTTGGAATATCAATTTTTTTATTTTTTGAAGACTTTTCAGGAACAATAGACATTGATAACAGACCACGTACATTTTCCATGAGGAAAACAGCCGGTTTTGTTTCGGTAATTATTCGTAAGAACTCAAATAACATTTGACCTCTTGCATCTTCAAGACCTAATCGGTTTCCAAATACGGAAAAAGCCTGACATGGAGGGCCACCAACAACCAATGGAACTAAACCAAGCTCCAATCCACCAGCTTTAATAAGATCATTCCCTGTTACGTTCACAATAGAAGTATCAAATACAGACAGTCCAAGCTTGTTATGCTTGATCGTTTTTACGGCATCAGCATCATTTTCTACGCAAGTAGCACAGTCAAAACCAGCCATTTCAAGGCCCAAATCAAGACCCATTCCGCCACTAAAAAGAGAAATAAATTTCACTATTAAATCCCCTTCTGGTTTACTTGATAATTGTTAAGACCAATGACTTTAAGCCATTCCGTTAATCTATCCAGCGAGGCCCATTCCCTTTGACTTCCTCTGGTAGAAAGTAGCTTTGATTCGTTTCCATTCACCAAAATCACTGTCACAGTCCAGATGCGTTTGTTTGGAGCAAAGAGAGCCTTGCCCTTTGATGGCAGTCCTTCGGACACGACTACCCCCTGTATCAATCCTTGTGAAAGCAGCTCAGAGAGCGATTCTTGGTTCACTGGTTGTTTTTCCAACATGGCATAAGTTGTATAGCAAAATACATTATATTGCAAAGCATTTCAACAAAAAATGCCGAAATGTTGGGCACTGTTAGATTATGGCGTGGATTTCAGCATTGACCGGCTGGTATAGTGAAACTGCTACCCAGCCCTCATAGAGGGTACGCGGATAAATCTATCAACATAAAAACATACCAAACAAACAGGATCATGGTTAAAAATGAAAACAAAACATGACATTGTAAAGGACGTAAAAAAGTGGGCTAAATGGTGGATTCTACAGAGGAAGAAAAAACTTGAAGAGCAGCTTAATGAAACAATGTCTATAAATCCTTTCATGATGCCATTTTTATTTGATTACCATAACCTTAAAAGTCTCGATGAACTGGTTGATTTAGTAATAGCAAGCCATTTAATGACTGGTCATGCAACAGGGTTTGGAAAGTTGATAGATGAAAAAATTCTTCCCAATGTATTTGGCACAGTAAAGCTTGACTCGAATTATAGGAGAAACACAAAGCCATTTAACAAATCATGCTTTGATGAGATTGATCACTACATTATTAGAAATGACGGGAAAAAGCAGCTTTTATCATTGAAGGCTGGGAGATGGACAATTCAACTAACAATGGCAGTTCAGCTTAATGCTGCCTTCCATGTTATTCTTAATAACCACGCCGATATTGTTGACGAAATAGTTGTTGGTGTTTTTTATGGAAAAAAAGAAGGTTTAACCGATAAATACGATATTTTAAGGGGAATAAATCGAGGCGCAAATCACGATGTAAGTGATGTTACAGACAAGGTATATGTGTATTCAGGAAGAGAGTTTTGGGCTTGGCTAAACTACGGTGAACAAGAAACTCAAGAATGGATATTGACCGGAATCATAGATGCGTTAAAGGAAGAAAAGATTCATCAAACAGCCTCCGTACTACTGAAGGAATTTACAGACGGCGTTGTTGGAAAATATGAAAACGATATAAGAGATGGAAACACACTTGATTGGTATAAATTTCTCAAAAAGATAAATGGATAGCCCGTAGGGCGAAATAGCCGTGTAGGTCCGGCGCATCTCTTTGCATTGCTACGCATGGACGACTGAATCATTAAATAGGAATGAATCACCGCCGCCTTTATGCTTGTTACGCCAACGAAGCACCAGTGCTATCCAATAGTATCTCACCCAAAAATAAGCAGGGGCGCGACGGGGAATAAGTTGGCTGGCATAGGCAGAGTCAACATTAAACGCTTCATTGACGTAATCGGCGACTATTTCAAGAAGCTTGTTTTTAACTTCCTTGGCTGTATCGGCCCGTGCATAAAGATTCAAATCTAAGCATAAAGCAAACCATGACCCGTCATCATCGCGTTCTGCATAGCATCGAAGGTGAAGCTGTTTTCTGTTTGGAAATTCCATGATGTAACCCTCGCAGTGTTGTAATTGCGCTTGGCCGAAATGCCGGAGATCATGTGTGATTAAACTCTAGGCGGTGGCATATTGTCAATTTATGTCGTAATGTGTAAAAACTGACCTGATTCGCAAATCGCATCCAAGCCAATTAATCATAAGACTTTACCAAACCGCCGGTTTAAACGCCCTATCATTGCGGATTTCCAAATGGTCCCCGCTTTGACCAATCACAAACAGCCCTTTACCGATTGCATAACGTGCCACGTTTTCCGGTATCACCATCGCGGCGACTGCCCCCATTAGCTTGACGTTGGCATACTTTGGAGAAAGCCGCTTCAACTTGGCGAGCCGCTCCAAATGTTCGTTGACATCGTCAATCTTCAGGTTGCTCTTGCATTCGACCCCGACGGACTCAATGTCGTTGACTACCATCAAATCGATTTCCAAACTTTCGTCGCCGCGCTGCACGGTCAGTTTTTGAAATACATCATGTACCTCGATGCCCCGCTCGCGAAACAGGCGTACAGCGGCAGGCCGCACTGCGTCCTCAATGAAATCGCCGAGCCGGTTTCCCAATCTGCCAATACTGACCGAAACTTCCTTGATTTTGCGGTCGGTTTCCTTGAATTGACGATCAATTTCCTTGGATCGTTCATTAGATTGTTCGGCAATTTCCTTAAATTTCCGGTCAGTCTCTTGGAATAGCCGCAAAATATCTTCGTAAGTGGGTTGTGTAGTAGACATAAGCGCCTATTAGTTCTGTTGATTCAAAACATTACCTGATTAGGAAAATTCTTCAGCCAAACCGAAATGTACGTCATACCGGCAGGGATTGCCGGTATCCAGAACACAGGGAGGTGAATCTGGATTGCCCTCCATGGCTACTGGATTCCGGGTAAGCGTTCACCCCCCCTGGGAGCGTGGGCGTCTCGCCCGCTGAAATGGAGGCCAAGATGGCCGCGCTGCCGGGAAAAAGCGGGGGGGGGTGAACGCTTACGATTCCGGCAATCCCTGCCGGAATGACGAATACGGCTAGTTGTTATGACTTGGCTGAACAATCTTGCTAATCAGGAAGCATTATATTATCTCATAAAAAACCACACCCACCCGCTCGATATGCTCAATCAAATTGGGATTGTCGATTTGCCTAAATAGGGAAAGGTCGATTTTATACGGCAACAACAAATCATCCAACTCGATTTCAATCTTTGACAATTCTCGGTGGGTCAAGGCATTGCCTTTCAAGGTCAAGTCGATATCCGAGCCATTGCGGAATGTGCCTTTGGCGCGGGAACCATAGAGGATGGCTTGTTCGATTGACGGATAACGGGAAAATACTCCGTTAATTTTCGCTATCGTGGCAATTTTGAGCCCATATTTGGTTTCTTCAATCTGTGTTGTCATGGGCAACCAGCAATGAGTTCATTTTTTTCTTGAGCGCCAGAAATAAATCAAAGTGTTTGCTGATAATTTTAGAATATATTTCTTCGGCAATATCTTGATCGTAAGCATGAGAGGTTCTATTTCTGTCAATGAGCATAGCCATCCAAGCCTCGCCGTCGTCAATCAAATCACGATTGAATGCTTCGCGTATTGTGTCTCTTGAACCAACAATATTTTGTATGCCTTGATAGACACAATAATCTTTGAGTGTATTCCACGCCAATTCGTAGGTAAACTCAAATGCCTGTATCAAGCCCTGCTTTTCTAGGTTGGATAATTGACGATTGCGGGTTAAAACAACTGCGTCTTCCAATTGCACTAGAGCCTTTTGGTAATTATCAAACCGTTGTTGCCAACGAATATCTTCATCGCTCATTATTTAATTCCTCAAGCATAATCCAACACGATATCCGCCCCTTGTAAATATCCAGCTTCTTGTTCCAGGTCGGCCACCGTGAGAGGGTGCTCGTTGAGCCAGTTTTTGGGGAAGCGCAAGATTATCCGATTTTCAGCCATAGCCAAGGTGATGGGCGGCAAGGCGGCGGGTTGGCGGCTGCGGTTTAGCAATACAGCCAGACGCAACAGCAGAGTCATTGGGAACGCAGCCATGTCCCAAGGTTTCACCAACTCCTTAAATGACTTTGGGATCAGTTTGCGCCGGTGAAAACGAACCAAGGTCGCAAGCAGCATTTGGTCTTGGCGGGAAAAACCTGGCAGGTCACCGTTTTCAATGATATAGGCACCGTGCCTGTGATAATTACTATGGGCAATGTCGATGCCGATTTCATGCAGGGCCGCCGCCCAGCTCAGCCATGACTCCCCAACTTCCCGATCCACCCCGCCCAAGAATGCCGTTTGACGGGAAAGTTCCGACAAAGTCCGGCATACGCGGTTGGCATGTTCCTCGTCCACATGGAACCGCGTAGCGAGGGCGGCAACAGACCGGTCTCGCACATCTTCATGGTTAATACGGCCCAACAAGTCATACAGCAAACCTTCCCGCAAAGCACCGTCGGCCACTTTCATGTGCGGGATGTGCAGGCTTTTGAAACTGGCGCAGATAATGGCAACGCCGCCCGGCAAAATGGGTTTGCGGTCAGTGCTGAGTTCCGGCAATTGCAATTTGTCACACTGGCCGGCACTGTACATCGCGTCGATCAACTGGTTGAGACCATCCAAGGTGATGCCTTCTTTGCTCCATCCATTGCTAACTAGCAGTTTTTCAACCGTGCGCATGGTTCCTGACGCGCCGATGGCCTGCTCCCACGCACCGTAGCCAAACGTCTTTTCAAAAGGCTCCAACTCGGCTTGCGCCGCGATGACGGCGCGCTTGAATCGTTTGGGGGTAATTTTTCCATCGTTGAAATGATTCAAACTCATAGACACGCACCCCATGCGCAAGCTTTCCTTTTGTAGAGGTGCATGGTCCATTCCTATAATGTATTCAGTGCTTCCGCCGCCAATGTCCATCACCAACCGACGTTTGCCATTATTGGTAAGGCTATTGGCCACGCCTTGGTAAATGAGGCGGGCCTCTTCAATGCCGGCAATGATTTCGATGGGATGGCCCAGTGCCTGCTCCGCCTTGAGGAGGAATTGCTCCGCGTTGCGTGCAACCCGCAAGGTGTTGGTGCCAACGGCACGGACGCTGCTTGACGGCATGTCGCGTAGGCGTTGACCAAAGCGTTGCAGGCAATCCAAGGCTTTAAATTGGGCTTCTTCGGTCAAGAAACGGTCTGGGGTCAGGCCAGCAGCCAGACGCACCATTTCCCGAAGACGGTCTACAACGACCAATTCCCCTTGGCGAAAATTAGCAACAATCATGTGGAAACTGTTTGAGCCAAGGTCTATGGCTGCGACGTGTTCAGGCGTGGAAGGTTTCGGCACAGTCGGTTCCTTATTGTTTGGGGAAATTTGCGGCCTGGGATTTCTGGTAAAATTACCTATAGTCCCGACCGAATGATATTTCCCTATTTTAAACGACTCCAACCAAAATAGTCCCAGCATATGAAAGCACTGTCTCTGACCGAACTAAGAAAAGTCTACAAAAATGGGTTCGAGGCGTTGAAGGGCATCAATTTAGACGTGGAAGAAGGGGATTTTTTCGCCTTGCTAGGGCCTAACGGCGCAGGCAAATCCACCACCATTGGCATAATTTCCTCCCTGGTGACCAAGACTTCGGGCAAGGTTTATGTGTTTGGGCATGACTTGGATCGCGAAACCGATGATGTCAAACGGTCCATCGGTTTGGTGCCGCAGGAAGTTAATTTCAACCAATTCGAAAAGGCGCGTGACATTGTCGCCAACCAAGCAGGATACTATGGCATACGCCGAAAGCAGGCTCTACTGCGAGCGGATGAGTGCTTGGAAGTCTTGGGGCTTGGGGACAAACGCAACGAGACGGCTCGCTTGCTTTCCGGTGGCATGAAGCGGCGGTTGATGATCGCCCGTGCGTTGGCCCATTCCCCGCGTTTGTTAATTCTGGACGAACCCACTGCCGGTGTCGATATTGAGATTCGCCGCTCCATGTGGGTCTACCTGCGCCAACTGAACCGCACTGGAACAACCATCATATTGACTACGCATTACTTGGAAGAGGCAGAGAACCTCTGCCGAAACATCGCCATCATAAACCATGGCGAAATCGTCGAAAACAACGCCATGGTTAATCTGTTGGGGAAACTGGACAATGCAAGTTTCATCCTAGAACTAAGAAAACCCTTGGAAACCTTGCCTATGCTTACAGGCTATCAGTTGACGCGCATCGACGAAAGCACCCTCTCGGTGGCTGTACCCATCGAACTCGGCATCCACGGCCTTTTCGACATTTTGTCACAGCATGGCATTGAAGTGGTGGGGCTACGCAACGCCTCCAATCGTTTGGAGCAATTCTTTATGAATCTGGTCGAGAATGATCGCAATGAGCATCCTCCTTCTTAACAAAACTGGAAAATACTCAACTAAAAATCACGGATTCCTATGCAACGACTGATAGCCTTTCAAACCATCCTTTACAAAGAGATCCATCGTTTTGTCCGCATTTGGCCTCAAACCCTGCTGCCCTCTGCGGTAACGACATCGTTGTATTTTTTAATTTTCGGCAAGTTGATCGGTGGGCGCATTGGTGCAATGCATGGCATTCCCTATATGGATTTCATAGTACCCGGTGTCATTTTGATGTCGGTGATCACCAATTCTTACGGCAATGTAGTGGCATCATTTTATTCCAGTAAATTCCAGCGCAATATCGAGGAAATGTTGATCGCCCCAGTTCCCGGCTGGATGATGCTGTCCGGATATGTCGGTGGTGGTTTGGCGCGGGGGCTGGCGGTTGGCGGGGTGGTAATGGGTATTTCGGCCATTTTCACCGACCTCAAAATTGCGCATCCCGAAGTAGTAGTCTTGGTTTTTCTGCTCACCGCCATCCTCTTTTCCCTAGCCGGTTTTCTCAATGCCCTGTTCGCCAACAGTTTCGACGATATATCGATTATCCCCAATTTCGTGCTAACACCCTTAGTCTATTTGGGCGGTGTTTTTTATTCCATTGACTTATTGCCAGGCACTTGGAAGGTCATTTCCTTAGTTAACCCAATTCTTTATATGATTAGCGCGTTCCGCTATGGTTTTCTAGGGGTGGCGGATGTCAACGTCGAACGGGCTGTGCTGATTATCATCGAATTTATACTAGTGCTATTGCTCTGGACGCTTTGGCTTTTAAGGCGGGGGACGGGGTTGAAGACTTAGGATGTTTCCGAAAAAGTCATGCCCTTTGCAAAAGCCTGTCCTGAGACCGATGGTCTTTTGCCAAAATGAGAATCGCTGATATGATCCAGTCACTAATTTGTGCGATAATTTTGCCTAATGAAATACTGCGGCATGCCGTATAAGTTCATCCCATTCCAAACTTTAAGCCTTCACGCCGTTGTCACCTGCCCCTACTTTGTTCGTCCACTGGGTTATCTGCGTCATTGCGATAATCGGTACATGCTTTTATTCCTCGCCGAAGGCAGCGGAAATTAGCTTGGAATTGCCCAAAACAGGACTTGCACCCGAGGAACTGGCGGTGGTGGTGAATGACAATGACCCGATGAGCGCCAGCATTGCCGAATATTATCGGGAACGCCGCAGGGTTCCAAACAAAAATATCCTACATGTACGTTTTCCGTCCAATGGACCGAATCTGCCACGTAACGCCTTCAAGCGCATAAGGGAATCGGTGATGGAACAGACCGGCCCAAACATCCAGGCATACGCGCTGGCATGGACCCGTCCCTACCGGGTTGACTGCATGTCAATAACCTCGGCCTTTGCCTTTGGTTTCAACGAAGCATTTTGTTCGTCCTCTCATTGCGCCGCAACCAAATCCTCGGCTTACTTTAATAGTGCCAGCCATGCGCCTTATTCCGATTATGGCATCCGGCCTGCCATGTTGCTGGCGGGGAAAAATTTTGAAGAGGTAAAACGCCTGATTGACCGGGGCATAGAATCAGACTACAGCTATCCAGATCGCACTGGCTATCTTCTTAACACTAAAGACCGCCACCGGACTGTGCGTGCGGTTTTTTTTAATGACACTTTAAAAGCGCTCGGGAATGCATTCCATATAGAGCGCCTAGATGCCGACTCAATCCAGGGAAAACAGGACGTTTTGTTCTATTTCACCGGGGCGCAACGGATTAAGGACTTGCCCAGCCTGCACTTTATACCGGGTGCCGTTGCCGACCATCTCACCTCGTTCGGCGGCGAACTCGACGGCAACGGTCAAATGAGCAGCCTCCGCTGGCTGGAGGCGGGGGCGACGGGGAGTTTCGGCACAGTCGTGGAACCTTGTAACCATCTACAGAAATTCCCAATCCCTCCCGTGGTCATCTGGCACTACGCAGAGGGGGACACTTTGATTGAGGCCTATTGGAAAAGTGTTGCATGGCCAGGGGAGGGAGTGTTCATTGGAGAGCCATTGGCCCACCCTTTTGCGCCCAGGCTGGTCGATGTTAGCTCGGGGCAGGCAACCCTAAGAATATATTCCCCCGTGAAAAGACAGGCCCAACTCGAAGAGTCAGTGTCCCCTATCGGACCCTTTCACGCGATAATCAAATATCCCATTACACAGGGAATGAATAGCATAAAAATCCTTTTGCCTAAAACAAATTTTTACTATCGGATCAAATTTTGATTGGAAATCGCCTAAAATGACTGATAACTTCAACTTCCAGGCTCCCTCGCGCCTAACCCCTGAAACCCACCAACGTAAGGCAGACAAGCTCTCGCGCATTCCTGTCAAGGTTGAAACGACACAAACACCCTTGCGCAAACCCGCTTGGATTCGCGTCCGCACCGGTGACAACGAACACACGACTCGCATCAAACGCTTGTTGCGGGAGAACGGCCTACATTCCGTTTGTGAAGAAGCCGCTTGCCCCAATTTGGGTGAATGTTTCAGCCATGGCACAGCGACATTCATGATTATGGGCGATATTTGCACCCGCCGCTGCCCGTTCTGCGATGTGGCCCACGGCAAGCCCAAACCATTGGACGCCGAAGAGCCTGAGCACTTAGCCCGTGCCATTGCAGAAATGCAATTGCGCTATGTCGTAGTGACATCGGTGGACCGCGATGATCTGCGCGACGGGGGGGCGGGGCATTTTGCTGAATGCATTCAAGCTATTCGCCAATCAACACCGAATATCCGGATTGAAATCCTCGTCCCTGATTTTCGTGGTCGTGTCAGCCCCGCATTGGAAGCGTTGGCATCCAATCCACCGGATGTCTTTAACCACAACATGGAAACGGTGCCTAGGCTCTACCGTCAGGCCCGTCCAGGGGCCGATTATCGCGGCTCGCTGGAATTACTTCGGCAATTCAAGTCAGTATGCCCAAATGTCACCAGCAAATCCGGCCTCATGTTAGGCTTGGGCGAAACAATGAGGGAGGTGGAACAGACAATGGAGGATTTGCGCGAACATGACTGTGACATGCTAACCCTAGGCCAATACCTTCAGCCCAGCCGGGACCATCTACCCGTCGCCAGGTATGCAGAGCCTGAGGAGTTTGATGCACTGGCCATCACGGCAAAAAAAATGGGGTTTGCCAGTGTCGCCAGCGCACCTTTAGTGCGATCTTCCTACCATGCAGATTTACAGGCGGCAGGATTGGCGTAATGCACTATTGAAACAATAGGAATTTACGATATCCTCGTTCTGTGATTTAATTAAAGAAGTAGACTAATTCAGGTATCGATTCCATTACCGGACGCAAATATAGACACACCTGAGCCTTACCTCCCGCATCTTAGGCCATGCATAGTGCAAAGAGTGGGTTGATTTACCGGAAAAAGCCCTAAACTTAGCCCAACCATGACGCATTTCACGAATAAGCCAAAAGATTCTGAAATCTCACTGACAGCTTGCCATGACTGCGATCTTCTTTTTCCAATGCCACATTTGCAAAAGGGGGAAAAGGCTCTTTGTCCACGCTGTGGGGCACTCGTATTGGAACGTAAAAGTTGCAGCCTCGATTATCCCTTGGCCTTGGCCCTCACTAGCCTGGTTTTATTCATCATAGCCAATGTCAACACCCTGATGAAAATGAACGTCGGCGGACGCAGTGAGTCGGAAACCATCATCTCCGGGGTCAATGAGCTTTATGCCCAAGGTTATTGGGAAATAGCGGCCTTGGTTTTCATAGTCAGCATCTTGGCCCCCCTGCTCAAGATACTATGTGTGTTTTATGTGCTAATGCCACTTAAGTTCAATATTCGCCTGCGATATGCCAAACAGGCTTTCAGGTTTTATGAAATTTTACACCCTTGGGCGATGACAGAAGTCTATATGTTGGGCATTCTGGTAGCCATCGTCAAATTAGCCGATCTTGCAACTATCAATACCGGCATTGCGCTTTACGCCTTTGCGGCATTAATCCCATTCATGGCCGCGACCGACTCCACCTTGGATGACCATGAAATTTGGGAACGATTGGAGCCATCTGATTGAAAAACCATCCTATCATTGCGGCACGCAGCGGCTATTTGTTATGCCACACTTGCCACCTACTCAGCCGGGTCGAGACCAATAGCCCACATCCCTGTTGCCCCCGTTGCAACTCGCGCTTGCACAGCCGCAAAACCGACAGTCTGGCACGGACTTGGGCACTGACGCTCACGGCTTACATTCTTTACATCCCGGCTAACTTGCTTCCAATTATGACAGTGATTATGTCGGGTCGCGGAGAGCCAGACACTATATTTAGCGGTGTAAAATCATTAGTCCTTGGCGGCATGTGGCCACTGGCCTTGCTGATTTTTTTTGCCAGCATCACCGTGCCGGTATTAAAGCTGTTGGCGCTGACCTATTTATTGCTGTCAGTTCAGTTCAAATCGCACTGGCGGCCACGTGAACGCACAATACTGTATCGGATCACCGAATGCGTGGGCCGCTGGTCGATGATTGACATCTTCGTCATCGCTATCTTGGTCGCTTTGGTCAAACTCGGCGCACTCGCCACCATAGAAGCCGGTGCAGGTGCCGTGGCGTTTGGCGGCGTTGTTGTCATCACGATGTTCGCAGCGATGAACTTCGATCCTCGCTTAATTTGGGACGCAATGGAAAACGATCATGACTGAAACCCCAGAACAACAGAAAACCAATTCCGAAGAGGGCGACACGTCAGTGTTGACGGTGGAAAAATCCCGTGGGTTATCGATAGTTTGGCTAATCCCGTTGGTGGCGCTGTTAATAGGCGCATGGCTGGCATACAAGACCATCAGCGAAGCAGGCCCGACGATTACAATTACCTTCAAAAACCCCGGCGGACTGGAAGCCGGCAAGACCAAGATCAAGTATAAGGATGTGGAAGTTGGTGTAGTCAAGACAGTCAGGTTGAGCGACGATTTATCCAAAGTCATCTTGACCGCCACCCTCGAAAAAAGCGTGGAATCACACTTGGGCGAGGGTACCCAATTCTGGGTGGTCGAGCCGCGCTTTGGCCTGAGCGGCGTCTCTGGCTTGGACACCCTGATCGCGGGGCATTACATAGAGGTTGAATTTGCCCAAGGAAAACCAAAGCGGGAATTCACTGGTTTGGAGCACGCACCGAAGATAAGTGCCGACACACCAGGCCGGCGCTTTACGCTCTTGGGTGAAAGCGCGGGCTCACTATCTGAGGGGACTCGGCTTTATTTCCGCGATATTCAGGTTGGACGGGTCTTGAGCGTAGACTTGGCCGACGACAGGAGTAACGTGATAGTCGATATTTTCGTCGATGAACCCTATGACCGGTTGATCCGCGACAATACCCGGTTTTGGCAAACCAGCGGCATTGATATTTCCATGGGTGCGCAAGGGGTCAACGTAAAGGTCGGCTCATTATTGAGCCTGTTGGGTGGCGGCATCACGTTCGAGACTCCCAACTTGCAAGACCCAAATCACCCGCCCAGCAAGCCGGGCACTAAATTCGTCCTATTCAAGGACTTTGCCAGCATTGCCGAAGGCTCCTATATCCATAAAATCGGCATGATGATGAATTTTGACGATTCCGTCCGTGGCTTGTCGGTTGGTGCCCCCGTCGAATTGCGGGGCATCCAAGTCGGCAAAGTGACCGAAATACGATTCAAATTCGATATCGATAAAAGAAAGCTAAGGATACCAGTTTTCATTGAGATTGATATTGACCGAATTTTGCCGCAGAGCCAAATCAAGCAGATAATGAGTGCTGCCTCACCGGAGCGAGCCGCGGGCCGGTTGCCCGCCTTGGAAGCGTTGATTGACCAAGGTCTAAGGGCACGATTGAAAAGCGGCAACCTATTGACTGGACAACTGTTTGTCGATCTTGACTTTTATAAAGACAGTCAGCCAATGAGCTTGGTTTACGGCGGGGAACAGCCCGAACTACCCACGTTGCCATCGGTTACCCAAGAGTTTATGAACGATGCGACAGAAATCATGGCGAAGCTGAAAAAATTGCCGCTGGATAAGATCGGCAATGAGCTACTGGGAACCTTGCAAGGCTCCAACCACTTGATGAACTCGCAGGATGTCAAAGACACCATCCGCTCTATGAACATTGCACTTCAAGATGTCCACCAACTGGCGCAGACCACTGACAAGGAGATTGTCAAGCTGACTGCCAACTTGGACAAGAGCCTGACCACGGCGGTTAAAGTCTTGGAGCAAATCGACCCAGGCTCGCCGATGATGGTAGATATCAACAACGCACTGGGCGAACTGGCATCCTCGGCCCGTTCTATCCGCGCGCTCACCGATTATCTGGAACGTCACCCTGAAGCCTTGCTGTACGGCAAGGGAGGAGCCAAGAAATGAAAAGATTGCTGCTAGGTTTATTTTTGATGAAAGCCAGCCTGTTTATGCTCGCTGGTTGCAGTGGCAGTGCGCCCACACGGTTTTATGTGCTTTCCATCTTGCCGCAGTCGGCGCAGCAGGCAGCAAACGCCGGACGGAATCTCGCCGTGGGGGTTGGGCCAGTAGAACTGCCGGAGTATTTGGACATACCCCAAATAGTGACGCGCACAGGCCAGAATGAATTGAATTTGGCGGATTTCGACAAATGGGGAGAACCACTCAAAGACAACGCAAACCAAGTCCTAGCTGAAAATTTGGCCGTGTTGCTCCCCAGCAAAAAAGTGCACACTTACCCATGGAAACGTTCCTCTGCGCTAGACTATCAAGTCGTGGTGAAAATCACCCGTTTTGACCACACGGAAGGAGGTGAAACCGTCTTGCACACACGCTGGAATATCTTAAGTGGCGACGGCAATCGGGAAATATTGTCGCGGGAAACCCGCTATGTGGAACGTCCCGATGGGACCGGCTACCCCGCCACCGTTGCCTCCATGAACCGGGCTTTGGCTCAGTTCAGCCGCGATGTCGCCAATACAATCAATAACGAAGTCAATACCACCCCCACACCGCCTTGAGGGCAATTCTCATTTTTTATCGTTGGGAATGCAGACTTTACCGCTCCTGCGGTTCGATACCTCCGACGCTGCAGCGTCGCCGGAGGCATTCCCACGCAGAGCGTGGGAACGATAACATCCCTGCAATCTGGATTCCGGCGGTCCATGCCGGAATGACGGCTTAAATTAATGGCAGTGACGCAGAGCGCTCGTCGTTATACACAAGTGTTGGAGGCCCGTCTTTTCGGCAGGGATGCCGAAATCCAGCGTCCAAGGATAGCAAACTCGGTGCCACGACAGATGCCCCTACAACCGCGAACATGAAGCTACGGTATGGCATTTTACCTGAATCAAGGACTTGCACAACCTGCTGAGTAAATATTCGGCCAACCCGTTAGACCCAACAAAGCTCATACTGACGACATAAAAAAACTGCGGGACACAAGAAGCAAATTCCTGTATAAATGCGGTTTATGGAACAC